>Ga0335073_10008332_pt1 | contig 14540 bp, 15 predicted proteins | sample Lox_Sample_22_FD_207093 | JGI IMG/M metagenome (GOLD analysis project Ga0335073, IMG submission 207093) | Soil microbial communities from Loxahatchee National Wildlife Refuge, Florida, United States - Lox_Sample_2.2 | ecosystem: Environmental > Terrestrial > Soil > Wetlands | place: USA... | reverse complement strand
ATTTGGTGATGCTGACCTATCGATACGATACTCTAGGTGGGGCTTTTAGCAGGGCAGAAGTTCTCCACTAAAAGATACGTAAAGGGAAGGGGTGGCCTAGCTAACGCTGTCCGTCCGTCCTCTTATCCGGAAAATCCTACCGATTGATTCTTCTCCTTTCCACCTCACGCTTGGCTACTCATCTCCAAGCTCTTGCGGCCAGGTCTTCAGTTAGAGGTATTCGCTTCGCCTGTGAAGAAGACTTCGTTCGATGATTGCGTCCTTTGCAATTGCGAATCTTATCAAAGTGGCACAACATACAAACACAATTCAAACTCCAACTTCTACTCCCAATGATTCAATAACATACGTAGAACCGAAGCCAAACCTACGGCTTGGTGTGATCAAGAGCATTGCTCTCACAACTGAGTTTAGTCGAGGAGTGGATTAACAGTGGGGTGACCTCGAAATATCACATCGGCAGCCATGCCTACTCTTAACGTGGTCAGCTTCAACATCGTTTGCGCAACCTTGGGAGGATTCATTGCCATTTTCGGTCTTGTCTCCTATCTTTTGAAGGAAAGATTTTATCTCTCCGAATCTCGTATGACTATCCTATATGGTTCTAATGATACCTACAGACCAATGACATCTTGCAGTCATTTCGCTTATCGGGGGTATCATATTCTCTCCTCATGCTACGAATTTGATACGGCCTCTCGAGTACGCTCTCAATGACCAAGAAACACTCAACACCATTACGCTCTACTTCACGAGGCTAGTGCTAGGCGTCCAGCTTGTCCTTGCTGGCGTGCAACTTCCGAGCCGTTACCTACAATTAGAATGGAAATCACTTGCTCTTCTACTCGGCCCTGGCATGACAGGAATGTGGATATGCACTTCCCTACTTGTCTGGGCCTTCGTACCCAACTTCAGCTTCGTTTACGCGTTAGCTGTGGGTGCATGCGTGACGCCAACGGACCCTGTGCTTTCGAATACAATTGTGAAAGGGAAGTTTGCTGATAAGAATATCCCGAAGGAATTACAGAAGATCATTATCGCGGAGTCTGGCACCAATGATGGACTCGGATATCCTTTTCTCTTCCTGCCGCTCTACCTCATTAAGTACGTAATGGAAGGAGGTGCAGGGTCAGGTGGGTCTGCAGGAACAGCCATTGGGATGTGGTTTTACGAGACTTGGGTGTATGAGATCATCCTGAGTGTTGTATACGGTGCTACTGTAGGGTGGATCGCGAAGGAGTTGCTACACTGGGCAGAGGAGAGGAAGTATGTCGATCGAGAAAGTTTCTTGGTGTTCGCCATTGCTCTTGCAGTACGTTGAGCTTTTGCGCAATCATTGCCGGTGTTCTAACATGCTATATCAGCTCTTCATTGTCGGTACGGTTGGAATGATTGGGAGCGACGATGTTTTGGCCTGCTTCATTGCCGGCAACACCTTCACCTGGGACGACTGGTTCCGTCAAGAGACGTTGGATGACTCTTTGCAGCCGACGATCGACATGCTGCTCAATGTCGCAGTCTTTATCTGGTTTGGAGCCGTATGCCCTTGGTCATCCTTTGCCCATAATGCCAACATTCCCATCTACCGTCTTATTTTCCTCGGAATCCTTGTCCTCCTGCTCCGACGCCCTCCCATTGTGCTACTCATGCACAACAAAATCCATCAGATCGAAGAATGGCGACAAGCTCTTTTCGTAGGCTTCTTTGGCCCAATCGGAGTTTCAGCAATCTTCTACCTCTACGTAACTCTTGACTATTTACGGAACAACATTGATGTTGATGGTCAGGAGCGAGCAGATGCCGAACGATTGGGAGAGGTCTTGACGGTGGTGGTTTGGTTCCTGGTGATATGCTCCATTGTCGTCCACGGCCTGAGTATCCCACTGGGCAAACTCGGCTTCTACATCCCACGCACAATCTCGATCGCAATCTCGCAAGACGCGTCCGAGCCAGCCTTCCACGTCACAGAGTCGCAGACCAGCTCCAGCGGCGACCCGGCTTTCCCACCAGCCACGTACAACAACGCTCCCCGCCCCATCTACCACATCGGCCGCTCCGTCATTAGACCTCGCCAGTCTCACTCGCGCTCTCGCCCCGGCTCCAGAGCAACCAGCAAGCGACCCAGCGCGAAAGGCTCCCGGGCCGCCAGCCCTCTGCGGAGCTCCGCCGGCCCATCCAGCCCGACCATCGAGCGCACGATCAACTTTCCGCAGCCGCCACCCAATGAAGTGGCCGCCGAGGAAGCCCATGGCGGCGAAGCCAGCTCCGAGGCCGCCAGCCCGGCGTCTCAGTCGCACTTGGGCCGGCTGCGGCAGCTCGGTGGGTTCGTAGGCCGCTCTAAGAGCCCTGTTCGTACTCCAAGTCCGGTTGACGTCCGTAGCTCTGCAGAGCTGGTAAGAACGCCGGCCGGCCTGAACGGAAGGAGTATTAGGTTTCCCGATGAGCAGGCACCGAGCGCGCAGTGATGATGCTTGCTGTGTATAGAGGAAGAGGGGATGGTGGCTTCAGCGGGATGATAGAATACATGATTCTTGGGAAATTGTTTTACTGATGAAAGCTACGATATGGTATCCCAAATTGACTATGGAGTAAGTGGGTTTGATTTTTGGTAGGCCAGTCGTTTTTGACTTGACCTATAAATTTGATATATCTACGCCTTTACGGACTTGTCACCAGTAATTCGAGCCTAGAATAACGCTATATAGAATGGTATCATTTTGAGCTAGCTTGGATGTATTGCTTAATTACATTCAGTACAATCCCATAAAGTGAACTGGATTTCGTGGCGTGCTGATGATCCACAGTATGCTGTCGCTCCTTAATTCCGCACAGGGCGAACGTACTCCGGTCAGCATGCCTTCTACATCGTAATTACTAATTCGCATTCCTTCACACAAACTTTCTTCATCCCATTGATCACGACTACCAGCTTGAAAATTTTAACCAATGGAATAATTGATGCTCAGTCAGCCAAAGACCGAAGAACGGAACCGTTCCCGCTTCCGGTCAGTTCGCTCTCGGCTCCACATAGAACTTTAGCTCCGAAGGCTACGATTAAAAATGATCTCTTTAGCTGCGCTTCTTGCTAGATTGCCTCAAATTTATAATTTCTTATCTCCTTGAGGCTCTGCCACTTCATAATCATGGGCCGTCTCTGCTCTCCTTGACCTTTTACATTCGTCGCTCCTCCTGGCCGCAATTAGACTTCTAATATCAATCGCTCTCTTATCGAAATGGGCGTCGCCGAAGATATAGAAAAAGACCTGTCCGTTCAGGAGCAAGGACTTGTCCCTAACGACGTTCAATCCCCATCAGAATCCTCATCGCCTGCCTCCATCACCCATGACGCCAACAAACGTCCAGAATGCTTCTCTTCAACCTTCCAAGAGTGCCTGTTCGTGCTAACCTGCACAATGGCAATTGGCACCTCAAGCTTCACGATCGGAGCAACCACGCCGATCACCGCACGCATAGGAGAGGACCTGCACATGACCAACGCCGAAGTGTCCTGGATCAACGGATCATGCGCGTTGGGCGCGGGCGCGTTCCTGATGCTGTTCGCACGCGTGGCGGACCTGTTCGGGCGGCGAAGCATGTTCATCGTCAGCATGGGCGTGTTCAGCGTGGTGATCATGGGCGTGGGCTTCTCGCGCACGCCGCTGGAGATGGACGTGTTGATGGGCTTCACGGGGCTGATGACTGCCGCCAGCGTGCCGCCGGCGCAGGGCATCCTCGGCGTCGTCTACAACCACTCCAGCAGGCGCAAGAATGCCGTCTTTGCGTGCTTCAGCGCCGGCAATCCGCTCGGCTTCGTCATCGGTATGATTAGCTCCGGCGTTGCGACCGAGGTGCTCAGCTGGAGGGCCAGCTTTTTTTGGATTGCCATTATCTACGCCTGCTTCACAGTCATCGCCATCTTCATCGTGCCCAACGATCCTACAGAAAAACAGGCGCTCACCTGGGAAACTCTGAAGAACTTTGACATACCGGGAGTCCTACTCATCGTTGCTGGGATAGCGATGTTTTCGAGCGGACTAAGTCTAGGCGGTAATGCACGTGAAGGATGGAAGACGCCGTATGTCATTGCTCTTCTGGTCGTCGGTATCGCCTGTCTCGCTGCATTTGTTGTCTGGGAGTGTTATTGCGAACGACCTTTGATTCCGATGAGTATTTTCAAGGATCGTAACTTCTCATTGCTGCTCCTAATTCTTCTGTTTGGATTCATGGGGTTCACCACTTCGAGCTTCTGGGTTTCGCTATATTTGCAGCGGGTATGGCATAGCTCTGCACTCAAGACGGCGGTATATTTACTTCCCATGGCAGTTTCGGGAACGTTGGTGAATGTGAGCTTGACTGGAAGTGAGTCACAAACAAAATGCTGACGAATGGCAGGTCGTTGCAGGCATGGTGTTACACCGCATTTCGAATAGAATCCTCATGGCTGTCGGTGCCATCGCGTATACGATATCCTTCCTCCTCCTAGCGGTTGCAAAATCCAACTACTCTTACTGGGCACTTTTCTTCCCGTCGTTCGTTTTGGTGGTTATGGGTGCCGATTTCGAATTCAATGTCACAAATATGTATGTCATGTCGACAATGTCGCGTAGTCAACAGTCCGTCGCTGGCGGTCTATTCCAAACGGTCACCCGGCTCTGCGGCACCATCGGCTTCGGTATCTCAACTGCGTTGTTCAATGCGGTACAGGATCATCCAAGCACATCCGGATATTATTCCGGTGATCCTATCGAGCCGTACTCTGCCACATTCTGGTTTGCATTTGGTGTTGGAGCAGCAAGCTTGCTGCTCTTACCTTGGCTTACGATTGGTACTCAAGGTCACCACCAAGAAGTCCAAAAGGACGAAGGGCAAGCACGGGAAAGTAGATCACTGAAAAGGAATGAAAATCTCGTGGAGAAGAAATATGTTGCTCTACCATAGGGAGCTAGCTAATGAGCAATGGAAATGATAAAGCCACATCCCGTGAGCACAATTTCCTGCAAATGCAAAGGCCGTGAAATTCATACCCGGAAGAGCCATAACCCGCGATTTCAGAACTGTATGAAAGAGCAATCTGATATGAACCATGGAGAAACTTGCTGCCCGCCCATTTTTCGGGTCGTTTCAGGAGTCTCCAGCCCGAAGGATTAGTGCAGAGCCTGATAGGCATCATTACTCCGCAGAATGTGAAAATGCAGTCTCCATGGATGCAGAAACTTAGAGTAATCAAACTGTGAAAGCAACCTCAACACCTCAATCTCATTAGCAAGTACCATATTGTTAGCAAACTCGATGGTATCCATCATCACCGCTTATCCTGAGTGAAGAGTATCACTTAGGGACGTTCAGTGTCGAGGAAGCGGTGCCTATGAGTCTCGCTTGGGAAAAAGTTGGTAACGATCTCCCTGATGGTGTTTTCTGCAGCCCTGCGATACATCTGGTCGGCTTTGAGCTGTCGAGCACGTTGGATCTCTATCCCGCGCAATTGGAAGCGTTCCTGCTTGGCGTAACGCAAGAACTCGCGCATGCTCTCCTCGAAGTTTTGCCTATCACCAGTGTCAGCTGCACGCCAGATGGCATTGCAACGTTCACGGACCTTCCTCGGATCAAGACTCAACAAGAAGTCCTCTCTGCCGATCGCTTTTTTGATGTCGAGGAAGCGGTTATACTCTTCAACAAGTGGCGCATTGTCAACCGGACTGTTTCCCATCATCTTGGACTTGGCAGTCGAATTGAGGTACGTTGCTACGGTGGGACATTGGAGAGAAAAGTCAGCACAGAAGCACGGGATGCCGTAGTGACGTTTGCGGCACTTTCTATCATGCATTGCGATGCCGACTGGGCTCCTTCCCCAGAAGGCTCGCATCTTGAATTGAACAGATTGGATGTTTCGAAGGCAGTAGAACGGACGGATCAGCCACTTAACTTGGAAGGCGTTATGCATCATGGTGTTCTGTTCATCGGCCCACAAGTCAATGGCCAAGTGCTTCAGGCGGCGTGGAGAGTCGTTGAAGATGGCTGCAAGGCGATTAAGTTGCCATTTGAGAGCGGCAAGGGTGTTCCGGTAGTCGGTGTCATTTCCTTGCCACATTCTTGTCTGGTCTCCGGTGGTCTCGAAGCGGATGTGGATCCGGAATCGCAAAATACCAGACTGGAGAAGCTGAGGCAGGTTAATCTCGTCCAAGGTATCGTACTGCTTACCCATGAATTGAAACTTATTGTGGCCTCTGATAGTGATATGATAGATTGCATTCTTCTGCAATTCTGGCAGGGCTTCGCTATAGATTTGTCGGTTTACTCGGAGAAGAGCAAAGTCATTCTTCTGCATTTGCAGATATCCGCTCCATCGGGCTGGTTTGGGACCAAGAGCATGCTCGTAGATGCGAAGTCGAACCTCAGGAGGCATCTGCAGTAGGTATGACTTGTTGGGATCGAGTCGGGGCTTCGGTTTAAAGGCCTCAGTCCTAGGCCCCTCTGCGAGCATGAAGGCATTAATCACGTCTTCGCGGACTCCTGCGCTGGCGTTGAGTTCCAGAGACATGATGTCCTTTCCGTTATCCATTGATCGAAAGGAAGTATACAGCTGGAAGCTGTCAAGAACGAGGTGGAATCTTCGAAGGTAATGGTAGAGGTACTAGGAGTGTGAAGGTGGAGAGGTTGAGAGCAGCGAGAGAAGAGAGTGAGGGGGGGTTTTATGTGAGGTGGAAGCCGTAGATTGCGGAGATTAAAAGTGAAGTCGGAAATGACTTGATTCTGGGTGGAGAAATGATGTTTCGCTGCGGCGTGGTCATCTGTGGTCTCTCGTCCTGGACTCATTTCAAGTTTCTACCCGGGATTGTCTCTTATCCACGTGCTGGCTATGTTCTCGAGCGGGCTTTTAAACCCTCACAAACAACTGAGGGTTAGGGAGGCCGAATAAACCCACGTCTGTGTTAAGAGTCGTTTGACTAATTCGTGAGAGTGAGGTTACGCTAAACTTAAAGCCGATGAGAGCCGCGGTACGGAAGTGAAGGCAACGAGCAGTCTTGAGAAATTATGTCGGCTTTAGCTACGAAGCTTGGCCTTGGAGTACCTATGTCGTGCATGAAGGGCTAAATCATCGCTTGCGTAGTCAGGAAACGCCGCAGGTGAGAGGAGGTGTTGTACATGAGAAAATCAAATATGAAGGTGGAACACATGGAAGCGACCGGTCTGGGTTTTGACAGTAACCACAAAATTTCTATAACTTAGCCCTGTACTGAGCGAGAACACCTCGAGGAATATTAGGCGGACCATCGTAGATCTCATATTCTGCCTGGCGAGTGTTGATCTACTTGTTGTCAGCTTGAGCAACGAATCCAGAAGTTGACGACCTACGTGTTGTAGACCCAATTCCTCAACTCTCTCAACACCCAGTAATCTCATACACGTCTCAACTTCAGCCTTTAAGATTTCCAGAACCCTCTCAACACCAGCCTGTCCACCAGCTCCAAGTCCCCAAAGTGGTGCTCTACCCACACCGACTGCCTTGGCACCGAGGCAGAGTGCTTTGACGACGTCCGTCCCCCTCCGAATACCTCCATCCACCCAGACTTCGACCCGATTGAACACCTCAGGACAGTACTTTCTTATCTCCATAAGCGTGTGCACCGCCGGCGGCGCCGTGTCGACAGCCCGCCCACCATGATTGCTCAGGACAATGGCCTTGACCTGCGGCGCATGCTGACTCGCCAGATAGGCATCCTCGTGCGTCTGGATGCCCTTCAGCACGATGGGCAGCGCCGTGTGCGCGGCCAGCCAGGGCAGCGTGGTGCGCCACGTCAGGTCGGGCGCGGTGCCAGCGAAGAGCGCACGGCCGACGCCGCCGCCCGCGTCGCCGATGTCTGTGTCTCGCGCGCTCGGGTCCGCGCCGCCGCCGGATGGGTTTGGGTGGACGCTTTTGGTGCGCTCGTCGTGCTCGCGCTTGCCTGGGACCGGCGCGTCCAGAGTGAGGCAGAGGAACTTGACGCTGGGCAGCTTGTTGATGCGCGCGATCATGGCTTCGGATTTGCTGCGCTCGTTCTGCACGTACAGCTGCCAGCCGAACATTTGGCCCGGTGCGCATGAGGCGACGATCTGCTCTGGTGTCTGCGACGCGTTGTGTGATATGATTTGCAAGGCACCGTACTTTGTGCACGCTTTTGCCATGCCGTGTTCACCATCGGGATGGCCTAACCTGGCCATTGCCGCTGGCGCAATGTAGAATGGAACATTAAACTTGTGTCCGAGCAGAACAGTCGAAGTGTCGCAGCGAGTACAGTCAACGAATATCCGTGGCCGCAGTAGTATTTTGCTGAAGACGTGGTTGTTGTAGTACTTCGAAAAAAGGTCATCTCCTGCGCTGTAGTAATACGCCCATGCCTTCTTAGATACTTTCTTGGTTGCCACTGCCTCTATGTCGTCTAGGTTCAAGCACTCGTCTAAGGTCATGATATGTTCATCTTCCGCAGCACCCTGTTGAGGCGATGGGCTTTCAAGCTTGGGAAGAGTACTTTCGTCGATTGTTCCAAGGCATTGCTCCGGTTTCAGAGACTCTTCAAGTGTCCCTGGCGGGTGTATTGGGTCGTATTCTTCTGTCGCGTCTGTTCCGGCCAGTTGGAGGATTATCTTTGAACCACCAGGGTGATCTTGAATGAAATTCGTCACGTCGTAAACTTTGCCATACAGAATCACCCAACAGCTGTCCGCTGTGTTATGCTGCTTAACTTTCGATCATGTCAGTGCACGCTCAGAATTTAATCCTAATGCTAACAGTTGAATCCAACCTTCGTTATAGCTGTACACTTTGGCCATGCTGCGCGATTTCTATGCGGAACAATATTCCGCCTCTGAGGACGAAATCTATGATGGTGCCCGGAAGTTGTTTAATGTCAATTCACGATTAGCGTGGAATGCGAGGAGAGTCGACGGGACTAATAATATTTATGGTCATCAAGCGCTCCTGCATAGCGTCTGCGGTTGAGAAGATCAAAGCGGCCATGCATCCGACGGTCGAGCGTTTCGGGTGGAATTCCGCCGAGGGAGACACGCGAGGCTTGAGTCAGATGAACAAATTCTCCGTGAACATTTTGCAGTGGAAGTCTATGGCGAAAAGAAAGTCTACCGATATTCTACGCTAAATCTTATGAGTGAGGGTAATTGTCTTAAACGGATCTCGCTTTCCACCCCTTGTAAGTGAACCATAATGCCACCGCGGCGATACCTAGCCGTCCTATAAGTGTGACTTCGACAGCCCTTCGCACAATATTGTAATATCCAGACATTAGGGGCGTTATGGTATCACTTCTGAAGCTCTTTTGATCTGGCGTCACCGATCCATAAAGTCTCCAGCCTGCACCCATGCCGTCAATCTTTGCGACTGGTGCCTTGACTTCGCCGTTAACGTCACCTGCTTGCTGTGAGTCTTCTGCTGCGAGTTCAGCGGCTTTGTAACCATCTTCCAACTCCTTCTGCTTCTGAGTTCGGAATCGATACGACATAAGCCATAGCACAAAACGCAGATCCAGTGGTGTGAAAGTGGGATAAACCCACGCTCTAATGGCCGTATGCGGTGGAACCAGATCCAAGAAATCGCTCATGATGCCTAGTGTGAGGCCCCATAGTAACAGCGGGACATCAACAGGTGAGGACGGTTTATACCAAGATGCGCCAACCAGAGGAACAATGAGATTTGTGTTGATAGGGTCGTCTGCCAGATCGTGTATGTCTGCCTTCGTAGGTACAAACTCGTCTGTCGAAGTGCAGTATACAGACTCGGAAGGTATCAGGCGAACAGCAGCAAACAACATGTCGCCAGTCGTGAAGCGGTGAACCCACTTCTTGAAGCCAAGGTCGTTCCGAGATGTTCGGGATGAAACATCCTGATACCAAAAAGTTCGTTGGGACGGAGAAAGGAGTACGCGGACCGGAACCCAGTGTGCAGACGCAACTTCTGAGGGTTGGAGACGTAGAGGAGGAATGTCGTGTGAGGTTAGAAGGAAGACATAGGGACAGAGTACCATAAGCGGCGACTTTCCCCAATTCGCTGATACCACACGTTGAGGCAGGTTGCCGGTCGAGATAGCGATGTCATCGGACAACTCCAATCCCACCTCTTCGTACGCCTCTCTGATAGCAGCCGCCTTGTCATCCGCATCTTCTTTGTCTCTGCCACCGCCAGGAAAGGCAACGTGGCTCGTCCATTTGTCTCCTTTGCGAGCTGCCCGTTTGATAAAAAGTACCTCGGGATCTCCAAACTTGACCCAGTCCTGGTCGAAGAAGGCATTTATGCGGTCCTCGTCCGAAATGAACTGGCTCTTCTCGCCAAAGCCATTGCTTTTGGGCGGCCAAAACTTGTAGTGAGGCTGAATTCGAATAATCAAGGTAACCGAGGCGCGTTTGGGGGTTTCGGGAGGACTTTCGGTGTAAGGATAGGGATAGGCGCTGAGGTCGAGGAGGACTTTTCTGAGGTTTTGGACGAGATCTAACGACCACGGATGGTCCCTGGCGGTCCCCTCGCGTCGAGCCATGGCGTTCGTGCAGGAGGAGTCGGAGGTTGAGTTTCTCAATTGGAGCAAGGCTGCCTCAGACTAGGGCATGCGCGTGGCCGATGTCTGATTGGTCAATTGCTGGTGATGGCGAAAGGCGGGGTGCGAGTCAACGAGACGGAGCTTGCAGCTGGCAGGTAAAGAAGCTTCTTCATTCCCTTCAAACTCAAACTTCTTCACCTCACACGACCATATACAATATCCCGTTCTCTCCTGTCGATCAAAGAGATTCTTTTCTATCTCCAATCCATTGATTTGGCCATTCTTCCATCCCTCATTTGAAGCCTGGCCTGCGTTAAAGATGCATTTTGGGCGTATCCTCAACGCAAGTATCTACCCGCCTTGGAAAGACAAATACATCGATTACGATAAGATCAAGAAACTCCTCAAGGAAGGCTCGTCAACTCCGGACTCACCCGTCGAAGCAGAGGACGAATGGACTGAAGAAGATGAGGAGGCATTCGTCGAAGAGCTCATCAACGTGCAGCTGGAGAAGGTTGCCGCATTCCAAGCTGAAACTCTTCAGCGATTGAGAGACGAGACGGCAGAATGTGAGAAGAAACTTCAACCTTTGGGTGCTGGTCAACAGCCCGCATCTGGTGACACTCCCGAGGTCTCCATCGAGGATACTGATGGCAGCAAGGCGCCCATCTCCGATGAGGAGAAGAAGAAGGTCCTCAATGATGTCCTCAAGAAACTTGACAGCATCGCAAAGGAAACGAACGAACTTGAGAAATACAGTCGGATCAACTACTCTGGCTTCCGAAAAGCGGCCAAGAAACATGACAGGAGGAGAGGCCAAGCATATAGAGTGCGACCTTTGCTGGAAGTTCGGCTCTCGCAGCTGCCCTTCTATAAGGAGGACTACTCTCCTCTGTTGTATCGGCTTTCAGCGATGTACTCCTTCGTCCGCCAGAGCCTCGATGGCAAAGATCATCAAGGATTGTCATTCACCGACAGCCAGCCTGGAGCAGAAAGCTATACCTCGTACAAATTTTGGGTACATCCGGAAAATATCATGGAACTCAAGACTCTCATTCTTCGCCACCTTCCAGTCCTCGTCTACAACCCTCAAACCTCCAAAATCGCCGATGGCACCGAGCCAGACCCAACCGTTACCTCCATCTACTTCGACAACCCAAAGTTTGCACTTTACACCAAAAAAGTCGGACATGAGCCTGACGCTCCTTCCCTTCGCCTTCGATGGTACGGGCCGCTTGAGGAGGAAACAGACATTTTCTTCGAGAAGAAAATCATACAAGAAAATGATGTCAGTGAGGAAGAGCGTTTTGTCGCACACGATCGTCATATTCAGCCGGTCATTACCGGAGATTACCACATGGAACGATCCATTGACAGACTCAAGAACATTTACGGCGAGTCCAATGATCGCGTAACGCACTTCCAAACCGCAGTCAAAGACATTCAAACCTTCATTAAAGATGACCAGCTTCAACCCGTTCTGAGAGCTAATTATAGCCGGACAGCCTTTGAGATTCCAGGTGATGACAGAATCAGGATTTCTCTCGATACAAATGTTGCATTCATTCGCGAAGATGCCATCGATGTCGATCGTCCTTGCCGTGATCCCGATTCCTGGCATCGTGCGGATATCGACAGCAAGCAGTTGACCTATCCCTTCTCCGAGATCCGAAAGGGTGAGATCTCTCGCTTCCCCTTTGCTATTCTCGAAATCAAAATCAAAGGCCAGAAGCAATACGAGTGGGTGGACGATATGATGAACAGTCATCTCGTCAAAGAAGCGCCACGGTTCTCAAAGTTCGTTCACGGTGTAGCCAGCCTCTTCGAAGATTATGTGAATACTTTCCCATTCTGGCTCTCGCAGGTTGACACGGACATTCGCCGAGATCCCGATCAGGCATTCCAAGAGGAACAAGAGCGCAAGAAGCAAATGAAGGAGGATGATTTCGTGGTTGGATCACTGTTTGGCAAGAGTCCTGCACGCCTCGCTTTCCGAGGGTCTTTGAGTTCACCCGTTGGGAGTCCATCTTCCAGAGGCATTTACAAGCCAGGAACGAGTCCCAGGGTCACGAGTGCGATGACAAGAGTTGAGAAGCCCGAGAGAAAGGATGACATTCCTGAAGAGGACAGTTTCGATGAGGAAGACGCTCACGCGCATGAAGATGAGTATGGCGCTACCACGACAAGAGGTCTAGGCAAGCTCTTCCCATCTTGGAGTACTTCCAAATTTGCTCGTGCACACCGTGCCGGCCCAGAGCGGTTGCCTCCTGGGGTGCAGAAACCAACGTACTGGATCAAGGATCAAGGTGAAGTCAAAGTCGAGCCAAAGGTCTGGCTTGCAAATCAGCGAACCTTTGTCAAGTGGCAACATATAACGGTCCTACTTGCAACTCTGTCGTTGGGTCTTTACAATGCCGCTGGTGCCGACAACTACATTGGAAGAGCACTTGGTGCAGTGTACACCATCATTGCCGTGTTCACTGGATTCTGGGGTTGGGGAATCTACATGTATCGCTCTACTCTCATTAAGAAGAGGAGTCCCAAAGACTTTGATGCGAAGGTTGGACCGGTTATTATTTGTGTCAGCTTGATGGTCGCGCTGATAATGAACTTTGCACTCAAGGTAAGATTACATTCTAACCGTATTGGATCAAAAGAAAAGACCTAGCACCAGCCGGATAGGCCTCCCGCAGAAATTGTTTTGGATATCATCGTCAAGAACTCCAGCTAACAAGTGTAGTACCACGCCGCCCTTACCAGTGATGCTGATAAAGCTCCATCGAATAGTACAGCCTCGATCTACGAATACGAGGTTGAACTCTAAGTGTTCATCAGTCTTTTAAGCAGTGCTGATAAAATTTGTTTTTGGGAATTGGTTATTGCGTACAACCAGAGCCAAGTGGCTTTGGTATTGCAGAGCTGGAAAACGTCAGATTGATAATGAGGACTGCCAGCTACTGCAGGTGCTGTTTGATATAGGTAGTCGTTGTCTGGGATTGGAAATTGATGTCTGTTCAGCGCTCGAAGTCCTTTGCCCGCCCATGCCGATGGCTTAAACTGTATTCACCGTACTCCGTATGGCATACGGCAATTTCATTTACTTCAGTGTCCGCATTGAAAGGGAAGTGCTCACTATGTCCGTTGGGAGTATGAGAAATTTTGATACTCGTCAAAACGTTGCGGCCTTGTTGCCTGATATAAGCTCGACCACACGACGTCCACTCTCGAAGCTCTTCCAATTGCTCAGATTTATTAACCGCTAAACGTCGTGACAAATATTCCAGTCTCCCCGAAATCAATCCCACAGTCCACACAATAGCTCAACACTATCATGGCGAGCCACTGCGGTCCCTGAAAGCCATGCTGGACAGCTCTGACATATCACCTCTGACCCTCTCTGGCCTGTAGCCACGCGACTCCCTAATCCGCGTATATACTCAACAGCGACAATGGCGTCACCGTTCCCGACCACAGACGAAGAAATGAGCAACGAGATCTTCCTACAGCACACGCTGGGCTCAGCGGCGCAAGACTTCGCGATCACGATGCACGAGGACGCGCGCGTAGACGGCGTGCCGCTGGACACGCTGGAAGAGCAGAACCTGGGCCTGGCGGAGCTGTCGCCGTCGCTAGAGATGCGCGACGAGGCGCTGGCACTGCGGCCGGGCCTGCTCCGCGACGCGACCGTCCCCGCGCCGCGCCAGCCGCCGCCGCCCGCCCCGCTCGGCTCGCCCGCCCGCCCGCCCCGCGACACTGACCCCGCTGCCGACCCTGCCGACAGCCTCAGCCTCGTCCAGCTGCGCAGCTTGGTCAAGGACTTGCCGCGCATCGAGCCGACGCCGTACGCCTTTGTGTATGCCGACGCCGCGAGTTTGCCGGAGGAGCTGGAGGAGTGGTTTAGCTACAGCGTCGAAGAGCGCGCGAGGATACACAAGGGTCAGTCTTCCTTTGCGCAAGAGTGGGGCGAGTATCATGGTTGGGTGTTTTTGGAGGGTGATGATGGAGGCGGAGGAGCTC
>Ga0335073_10008331_pt1 | contig 14541 bp, 16 predicted proteins | sample Lox_Sample_22_FD_207093 | JGI IMG/M metagenome (GOLD analysis project Ga0335073, IMG submission 207093) | Soil microbial communities from Loxahatchee National Wildlife Refuge, Florida, United States - Lox_Sample_2.2 | ecosystem: Environmental > Terrestrial > Soil > Wetlands | place: USA... | reverse complement strand
GAGCAGGCTGGGCACCAAGTCGAGCTCGGTGCACGTGGTGACGATGTCGATCATGCCGATGTCGTTGCCGCCGATGCTGAGCGTGACCAGCGTGGTCCCCGACGACAGGCGGCTGAGCTGCGCCGGATTGGTGCCGTCGCCGGTCGGCTGCGCGGCCGTCATATCCCCGATGGTCGCGCTGCTGCAGCTCATGTCGGTCAGGTCCAGCCGCAGCGCCCGCGCCACCAGGTGCGGGTAGCTGCTGGTTGACTGCCCGCACCCGGCCGTCGCGCCGGTCTGCTCGGGGACGCCGAGGCCCGCCGTGTAGGAGTCGCCGAGCGCCACGTACGAGCCATGCGGCAGGCTCGCAGCCCGCGGCATCCCGGCCGCGGCCGCCGCCGACGTCGCAGCGGCCTTCGGGGTCGAGACCGCCGTCGGCCTGGGGTCGGGGGTCGCTGAGCAGGCTGCCAGCAGCAGCGCGATCCCGGCCATGGAAAGCGCGGTCTTGAGGTCAGGCAATGCGACTTCCTTCTCGTTGACCGGCCAGTTTATCCGGGAGCTCGGCCACCTCGACCGCCAGCCGGGGCAGGACCTGGTCGAGCCAGCGGGGCAGCGCCCCGTTTGGCCGGCCCGATGAGGTGCATCAAGGCCGGGACCAGCAGGCTGCGGATGAGGACGGCGTCGACCAGCACCGAGAACGCCAGCCCGAAGCCGAACTCCGCCAGCTCCCGGGCGCCGCCGAACATGAACGACCCATCGACTGGCCGCTGAGCGACCCGTGCTGTCGGCCGATTCCGCCGCCTTGGTCAGGCGCTGCGCGTCACCGGTGGTCACCGCGGATGACTGCTTATCCCAGGTCACGACGGCAAACGCGACCGTGCCGTCCCGGCTGATCTGGGCCGGGCCCCCCGTCGAGTAGGGACTGGCGACCGACTCCACCCCCGGCACCGCCGCGGGCCCGAAATCCTCCCGGCGCTGCTCGCGCACCGCCCCGACATCCCTGTGCTCGACGTGAGGATGCTGCCTGGCTTCCGCGACGAGGGCCTGCGGGCGGCGCTCGAAGCCCGGCGTCAGATCCCGGGGCTGCCCGTGCTGGTGCTCTCCCAGTACGTCGAGGAGTTCCTCGACGCGCTCGACCGGGTCGCGGCCGGCGCCACCGCACTCGATCCCGAGGTGGTGACCGAGCTCCTCGCCCGCCGCCGCAGCACGCCGCTCGACTCGCTGACCCTGCGCGAGCGCGAGGTGCTGGCGCTGATGGCGCAAGATCACGACAACACGACGATCGCCGCCACCCTGGTCATCACCGAACGGGCCGTCAGCAAGCACATCGGCAACGTCTTCCTGAAGCTGGGGTGCCGCCGACCGACACCGGGCACCGCCGGGTTCTGGCCGTCCTCGCCCAGCTGAACAATTCGTGATGAATCAACGTCAGACCCGGCATATCGGGCTGGGAGGGCTGCACTGGAAGGATGCGCAACCGCCTGCGGCGCATTATCGTCAAGGAGAGAGCCGACCTCTGCGCGGAAGGAGCACGGCTCATGGACCACGACCCGAGAGACTTCCCGCCTGGTGATCTGCGGGTCTCTGACGCCGAGCGCGACCTGGCGGTGTCCGAGCTTGGCAAGGCATTCCAGGCCGGCCGGCTCACCACCGATGAGTTCGAGGAGCGCTGCGGGGCGGCGTTCGCCTCCCGCACCGGCGCCGAGCTGGCCGCACTGCTGGCCGACCTGCCAGTCGAACGCAACCCGACCGAAACCGCCGTCGTCCACCGGCCCGATCAGGAACCGGTGCCCCGGCCCCGGCTCATCGCCGGGGCGACCATTGCGGCCGCCTGCTTCGCCCTCGTCGCGGTGGCGAATGCCCTCAGCCGCGGCCCCAGCCTCCAGCAGCGCCAACTCACCCAGCAGATCTTCGCCCAGCACGGCATCACGATCCCGCTGCCGCCCGCCGAGGGCTTCAACTGGCCTGGCACGATCACGCCCGCTATCGTCTCGCTCGTGTTCGTGCTGCTGATCGTGTTCATGCGGGCGACCCGCGACGACCGCTAGCCGGCCATGGGGTGGCCTGAGCAGCCGAAAGGTGAGAAGATGGCGTATGGACGGTAACCCGGACAACCCCGCTCAGCAGCTCGCCGCGGCCTGGCAGGCCGCCGGGGAAGCGCTTGACGAATGGCGGCACCGAGTCGCCGCCGCGACCACGGACGCGGCCGCCAAGCTCGATCCGGCCGTCCGCGCCGCGTTCGAGGCGGCCCGCGCCGCCATGACCGGCGACTGGAAGCCCTGTCACTGCCCCTGCGGCTCGGCCCACCCTGCCGACCGGGGCGTGTGCGACGGCCGCGCCGTCGTCAGCCGACGACTCGGCGACGCTGACGTGGCCCTGTGCGCGCCCTGCGCGGTCGCCCAGGGCTTCGCCGAAATGCAGCGCTAGCCGTCCACCGCCGACGCGCCCTTGGACAGGCGCAGCAGCGCCTGCCGTCGGGGCCCCAGATCGTAGTCCGCCTCGGTCTCGGCCAGCACGGCCGTCAGCGCGGCGGCGGGGTCAGCCGGGTCCAGCCGCAACCCGTCCCGCCGGCCGCGCAGTTCGCGCAGCGACCGGCGCATCCGCTCGACCGCCGCCGCCGCCTCCCAGGAGCGGCCGCGGTCAAGGTACTTGCGCGCCCCGACCGCGTCCCGTGCCAGCGTGTCGAGCAGCCGCTGCTCGTCCGGCCGGGTTCGGTTGGCCGTGCCGGCGGCCGCGAGGTCGGCGTCCGCGAGCTCGCCGTGCACAACGCGGACGCTGGCCGCGATGTTCGGGCTGGTCGCCCGCAGCGGGTGCCAGCGGATCGAGACCTCCTCGAGCGAGTCAAGCACCACGTCGGCCGAGTCAGCCCCGGTTAGCGTGATCGCGGCCGCCGGACCGAACAGCGCGGCCACCTCATCGGTCGGCCGCGCCTCCGCCTGATCGCCGATCACCACGTCAAGGTCGACGTCGGACAGCTCGTGCCACCGCCCGGTCGCCACCGAGCCGAACACCGCGACCGCCACCACCCGCTCATCGCCCGCGTAGTGGGCGACCACCCGCTCGATGAGGGCGCGATGAGCGGCGCTGCCGCCAAACTCCGCCATGCCCGCCACCTCCTGACCGGCGCCGCAACGCCCCCGAGTATGCCAGGATTACCCGGGTGCGACCCTCCCTGCGACCATCCCTGCGTCACGCCAGCCGCCGGATCCTCAGCGTCACCGTCGCGGTGGCCGTTGCCGCCGCCATCGGCGCCGCCGCCAGCATGAGCGCGGGGGCCACCGCCGTCACCGGCGCTGCGAACTGCCCGATGTTCCCGGCGAATAACATCTGGAACACCGACATCGCCAAGCTCCCGGTCGATCCGCACAGCGCCGCCTGGCTGCGCAGCATGGACTCGTCGACCACCTTCCTGCACCCGGACTTCGGCCCGGACCAGGGCGGCTACCCCTACGGGATCCCGTACACGATCGTCACCAGCGCCCATAAGACCGTGCCGGTCAAGTTCCACTACGCCAGCCAGAGCAACCGGGTGAAGTACCCGTTCGGCCCGGACACGCTGATCGAGGGGGGCAAGAACGCCCCGGCCGGGACCGACCGGCACGCGCTGATCGTCAACAAGAGCACCTGCACGCTGTATGAGCTGTGGCAGGCGCGCTACTCGGCCAGCGGCTCAACCGCGGGCTCGGGCGCGGTCTGGAACCTGAACTCGAACGCGCTCCGCCCGGCCGGCTGGACCTCGGCCGACGCGGCCGGCCTGCCGATCCTGCCCGGTCTGCTCAACTTCGCCCAGATCCAGCAGGCGGTGCGCACCGGCAAGCCGATCACGCACGCGATCAGGTTCACCGCGCAGGCCACGGCGGCCGCCTACATCTGGCCGGCCAGGCACGAGGCGGGCTCGGGCAGCACTGCCAGCAGGCCGCCGATGGGCGCCAGGTTCCGGCTCAGCGCGCGCTTCAACGTGGCCGGCTTCTGCCGCAACTCGCAGCCCTACTGCGCCGACGCCAAGGCCGTGCTGGTGGAAATGCAGCAGTACGGGCTGATCCTGGCCGACAACGGCAGCAACTGGTTCTTCGGCGGCGCCGCGTTCCCGCAGTGGCCCAACGACCTGGTCTCGCTGCTCAAGCGGATCCCGGCCAAGGACTTCGCCGCCGTCAACGAGTCCTGCCTCATGGTCAGCCGCAACTCAGGCCAGGCACGCGCTACTTGCGGGTGAGCGCGTCGGCCGCCGCCCAGTGCGCGTCGGCTACCCACAGCGACGCGAACGCCGCCGCCGCAGGCTCCTCGAGATCGGCGTGCTGGTGCGGCGCCGCGGCGGCGATCACCGACTTGATCGACCGGGACGGCGACGACGCGATCGACGCCGCCAGCGACCGCCACGACGAGTCGAACGACGCCCGCGGGTAGACCCGGTCGAACAGCCCGATCCGCCGCGCCTCGGCCGCGTCGATCCGCTCCCCGGTCGTTGCCAGGAGCAGCGCCTGCGGCCGGCCGACGATGGCGGCCAGCCGCTCGGCGCCGCCCCAGGCCGGCATGATCGCCAGCCGTGACTGGTTGAACCCGATCGTCACGTCGTCGGCCGCCACCCGGATGTCGGCCGCCACCGCGACCTCGGCCCCGCCGCCAAGCGCGTGACCGTTCAGCACCGCCACCACCGGGGCCGGGAACGTCGCGATGCGGTCGCACAGCCGCCGCATCCGCACCGCCATCGCGACCGCCCCGTCGAACGTGCGGATCTTCGCCAGCTCCTTCAGGTCACCGCCGGAGACGAACGCCCGGTCGCCGCCGCCCCGGATCACCAGCACGTCCGCCACGTCGACGACGGCATCGAGGGCCGACGAGAGCTCATCCATCGTCGCCGGGCTGATCGCGTTCCGCACCTCCGGCCGATCAACGGTCAGCACCGCGACCCCGTCGGCAAGCTCGACGCCAACTGCCATGATTCCTCAATTCGGTATATGAATTATCTTTTTCCGCTAGTAACGTATCTGACGATGAGTGACTTCGACCAGACTCCCTCCGGCATCCCGGTGCGGCCCGTGTACGGCCCGCCCGGGGCCGATGAGGCCGCGCCGCCGCCGCCGGGGGAGTTCCCGTTCACCCGCGGCAACTACGCCACCGGCTACCGGGGGCGCCTGTGGACGTTCCGCCAGTACTCCGGCTTCGGCACCCCCGAGGAGTCGAACGCCCGCTACCGGTACCTGCTGGGCCAGGGTGGCACCGGCCTCTCGGTCGCGCTCGACCTGCCCACCCAGTGCGGTTACGACTCCGACGACCCGGAGGTGACCGAGGAGGTGGGCCGGGTCGGCGTCGCCATCGACACCCTCAAGGACGCCGAGATCCTGTTCGACGGCATCCCGCTCGACCAGATCAGCACCAGCTTCACGATCAACGGCACCGCCGCCATCCTGCTCGCCTTCTACGTGGCGGCGGCGGAAAGGCGGGGGATCCCCAGAAGCAAGCTCACCGGCACCATCCAGAACGACATCCTCAAGGAGTACGCGTCCCGCGGCACCTGGATCTGGCCGCCGGACCCGAGCCTGCGGCTGATCGCGGACACGATCGAGTTCTGCGCGGCTGAGGTGCCGAGGTTCAACGCGATCTCGGTCGCGGGCGCGCACTTCCGCGACGCGGGCGCCAACGCGGTCCAGGAGATGGCGTTCACGCTGGCCGACGGCGTCACCTACTGCGACACAGTGCTCGCCCGCGGCCGCATGACGATCGAGGAGTTCGCGCCGCAGATCTCGTTCTTCTTCTACACCCACGGCGACTTCTTCGAGGAGATCGCGAAGTACCGGGCCGGCCGCCGCCGCTGGGCCACGATCGTCAAAGAGCGCTACCACGCCAGCACCGACAAGGCGTGCATGTTCCGGTTCGGCTGCGTGTCCGGCGGCGCCAGCCTGTTCGCGCCACAGGCCCGCAACAACATCATCCGGGTCGCCTACGAGGCGATGGCGTCGGCCCTGGGCGGCGTCCAGTCGATGTTCACCGCCGCCTGGGACGAGCCGTTCGCGCTGCCGAGCGAGGAGTCCACCACCCTCGCGCTGCGCACCCAGCAGATCCTCGGCTACGAGACCGGCATCGCCCGCGTCGCCGACCCTCTCGGCGGCTCCTACTATGTCGAGGCGCTGACCGACGCCACCGAGGAAATGATCATCGAGATCATGGCCGACCTGGAACGGCACGGCGGCATGGTCCGCGCGATCGAGGACGGCTACCTGCAGGGCCTGATCGCCGACGAGGCCTACCGCACGCACCAGCAGATCGAGAGCGGCGAACGCCCGATCGTCGGCGTCAACCGCTTCACCGAAGACGAGCCCGCGCCCGACCTGGCCACCTACGAGCTCGACGCCGACGGCCGCGACCGCCAACTGCAGCGCTTGGCCCAGGTCAAGGCCGAGCGTGACGGCAAAGAAGCGCAGGCCGCGCTCGACGCCCTCGCCAAGGCGGCCGCCGCCCAGGACGTCAACCTGATGCACCCGCTGATCGACTGCGCCAAGGCCTACTGCACGGTTGGCGAGATGGTCACCGCGCTGAAAAAGGTCTGGGGCGAGTTCCAGCAGCCGGTGGTGTTCTGATGGCGCTCATCACGGCGGTGCCTGCCCGGGTACTCATCGCCAAGCCCGGCCTCGACGGACACGACCGCGGCGCCAAGATCATCGCCCGCACCCTGCGCGACGCCGGCTTCGAGGTCATCTTCACCGGCATCAGGCAGCGCGTCGAGGCGATCGTGGCCGCCGCCGTCCAAGAGGACGTCGCCGTCGTCGGCCTGTCCATCCTCTCCGGTGCCCACCTGGCCCTCACCGCGAGGGTGATCGAGGGCCTGCGGGCCGAGGGCGCCGACGACATCGCGGTCGTCGTCGGCGGCACCATCCCGGCCGCCGACGTGCCCCGGCTGCGCGACGCCGGCGCGGCCGGCGTCTTCCCGACCGGCACCCCGCTCGATGCGGTGGTCGCGGAGTTCCGCTCTTTGACATGCGCATCAGCGTGATGATCAGTCCCAATCGGGGCGCCGCCGCCCGCAAGGTGGCCCTGATACTGGACGACATCGCCGCTCACCCTGTCGGCTACGCCATCGACCCGATCACCGACCTGTCGGCTACGCCATCGACACCAATAGAAGCGGTCGCTGGCGCAGGCGACAGGTCGCCCATCCTGTCGGCTACGCCATCGACCCGGGTCGCCCGCCCCGGGACTTGTGACTGATGGGCATCGAGGGGCCGCTGAGCGGCATTCGCATCCTGGAGGTCGGGCATGTGCTGGCCGGGCCGTACGCGACTATGCTGCTGGCCGACCTGGGGGCGGAGGTCACCAAGGTCGAGCCGCCGGGCGGGGACATCTCGCGGCAGGTGGGCGACTCCTATTTCGCCAGCCTCAATCGCAACAAGCGCAGCGTCTGCCTCGACTTGGCGACCGAGGACGGCCAGGCCGAGCTGCACGAGCTGGCGGCCGGGGCGCACGCGCTGCTCACCAACCTGCGACCGCCGGCGATCAGGAAGTTCGGGCTGACCTACGACGCGCTCAAGGCGTGCAACGAGCGGATCGTCTGCGTGGCGCTGACCGGGTACGGGCTCGACGGCGGCGACGACCCCGCCTTCGACCACCTGATCCAGGCCGCGACCGGGATCGCGTCGCTGACCGGGGATCCGGACGGCCCGCCGGTGCTGCCGGGCTACTCGTCGGTCGACAACTCGTCCGGGCTGACGGCGGCGCTGGGCCTGCTGGCGATGATCGTCGCCGGGCGCGGCGGCCAGGTCGATGTGTCGATGCGCGACGTGATGCTGTCGCAGCTGAACTACCGGGCCGCCGCCTACCTCAACGACGGCGCGGTGCCCCGCCGGCACCCGGGCGGCGCGCACTCGACCTACGTGCCGGCCCAGCTTTTCCCGACCGCCGCCGGGTACCTGGCGCTGTTCATCACCCACGACCGGTTCTGGGCCCGGTTCGCGGCCGAGGCCGGCGTCAGCGGGTTCCCGACGATGGCCGAGCGGACCGCCCGCCGGGACGAGGTCGTCGCGGTGGTGACCGAGGCGCTGGCGGCCGACACCGCCGACCACTGGGAGCGCCGGCTCGGTGCGCTCGGAGTGCCAGCCCGGTCCGTTCGAACCCTTCCTGAGGCTCTTGACCAGGCAACCCACCTGATCGTCGCAGCGGGCGGATACCGGCTCGTCGGCAACCCGATTCGAATCGAAGGGGAGAACCAGCGACAGCAGTGCACGGCGCCGCCGCGACTCGGCCAGGATGGAGGGAAGAAGTCTGCGCGAGGAACGGGGAGAGCTGATGACGGAGCAGGCGACACGTGAGCGCGAGGCGCTCCTGGACTGGCTGGTCGCCCAGCGCGGTCACGTGCTTGGCGTGCTGTCCGGCCTGTCGGAGGAGGACCTGCGCCAGCCGGTTCTGCCATCGGGCTGGTCCTGCCTGGCCGTTGTGCGGCACCTGGCGGTCGACGACGAGCGGTTCTGGATCCGCGCCGTCGCCGCGGGCGAGCCGCTCAGCCTCACCGACGACACTGGCTGGCAGCTGGACCCGGTCGAGTCGTCGAAGGACGTGTTCGACCTGTACCGGCGGGAGATCGCGGCCTCCGACGCGGTCCTGGCCGGGCTCAGCCTGGACGCGCCGCCGGCCCGCTGGCCGGACTACTTCGAGGACTGGCGGCTGGCCGATGTGCGGGAGGTCATCCTGCACGTGATCACCGAGACCGCGACCCACGCGGGGCACCTCGACGCGGCCCGCGAGCTGCTGGACGGCCGGACCTGGATGGGGCCGGACGAGACCAAGATCGCGCGCGGCTAACCGAGCCGCTAACCCCGGCACCGAAAGTTGGCCGGCCTCGCGGACCGCGTCGCGCAGGGCTTCGCGTAGCGCCCGGATGGCGGGTTGGCCCGCCGCGCCCGCCCGGACGCCGGTGGTGAGCCGGCGGTGCGGGCGGCCGGGGATGCGCTGAATGCGGGCGGCGGGCGGCGGCACGGCCGAAAGCAGCAGTCCCGGTATGACCGAGGCGGCGTGCCCGCGTTCCGCCAGCAGGATCTCGAACAGCAGGTCAGAGCCCGCGTAGCGGACGTCGGGCTCGAAGCCGGCCTCGCGGCAGGCGTTGCGCGCCCAGGCGCCGGGCGCGGTTTCCTGCGGGTCGAGAATCCACGGCACCTCGGCCAGGTCCGCCAGCCGGAACGGCCGGCCGTCGGCCGCCGGGTCCACCGCGTGGGGGCCGTGCGACGGCAGCACCAGGAAGAGCTCGTCTCGCGCCAGCAGCTCGGTGCGGGCGCCGGTGACCGGCGGCAGCGCCACCCCCGGGTACTCCTCGCCGAGCACCAGGTCGAACTCGTGCGCCAGCAGTCCCTGGAAAGCCGGGATCGCCTGCTCGTGGGTGATCTCAAGCCGCAGTCCCGGATGCCGTTCCGCCAGCCTGGTGAGCACCGATGGGATCAGCGCGAACAGCACCGACTGGAACGAGGCGACCCGCAGCGTGCCGCGGACCTCGGTCGACGCGGCCCGCAGCTCCGCCTCCGCCTCCTCCAGCCGCTCCAGGATCACCTCGGTGCGGGCGACAAGCAGCCGCGCCAGCGGGGTGAGCCGGACGCCGCGGCCGACCGGCTCGAGCAGCGTCACCCCGGTCTCCGCCTCGAGCTGGCTGAGCTGCTGCGAGATCGCGGACGGGCTGTAGGACAGCGCCCGCGCGACGGCGGCGAGGGTGCCGCGCCGGTCCAGTTCGCGCAGCAGCCGCAATCGGTACACGTCGAGCATGCCAGTCCCGTTCTCGATCGGTTAGTAACGCTTATCATTATTGAGCAAAAAGCATCGCTGGACGAACCATTCAGTGATCGGTGACTGTAGAGGCATGACCACCTCCGCCGCGCCCGCAGCAGCAGTCCCCGTCCGCCCGATCCCGGCCGAACGGCCAACCGGACGGCCGGGCACGGCGATCGCGCTGGTGCTCGGGTCGTGCACGTCGTTCCAGTTCGGCGCGGCGCTGGCCACGCGCCTGTTCCCGGTCACCGGCGCGGTCGGCGCGACGCTGCTGCGCCTCGGGCTGGCCGCGATCGTGCTGCTGGCCGTGACCCGGCCGCAGGTCCGGAGCTGGAGCCGATCGCAGTGGCGGGTCGTCCTGGTGTACGGCGTCAGCCTGGCCGGGATGAACGGGTTCTACTACGCCGCGCTCGCCCGGCTGCCGCTCGGCGCGGCGGTTACGATCCAGTTCCTCGGCCCGCTGACGCTCTCGGCGGCGCTGTCGCGCCGCTGGCGCGACGGCGCCTGGATCGGGCTCGCGCTGCTCGGCGTCCTCACGCTCGGCCTGGCCGACCGACATGGCGTCGTCGGCGGGCTCGACCCGGTCGGGGTGGTGCTCGCGCTCATCTCGGCCGGGTTCTGGGCGCTGTACATCTTGGCGGGCTCGCGCGCCAGCGCCGCCGTCCCCGGCCGCAGCGGCGTCGCGGTCGCGATGACCGTCGGCGCGCTGGTCCTGCTGCCGCTCGGCTCGCTCGGCGCCGTGCACGCGGTCGGCCGCCCGGGCCCGATGCTGCTCGCCTTCGGCGTCGCGATGCTGGCCTCGGTCGTGCCCTACACGCTCGAGTTCGCCGCCATGCGCCGCGCTCCCCGGCGGGTGTTCGGCGTCCTGCTCTGCCTCGACCCCGCGCTGGCGACGCTGGCCGGCTGGCTGCTGCTCGGCCAGCGCAGCTCGCTGATCGCGGTCGCGGCGGTCGCGGTCGTCATCACCGCCAGCGTCGGCTCGACGCTGAGCGCCCGAGTTGAGGGATAACAGTCATCAAGGGCCCGGTTGACCGCGTCCTTAGGCCGACTGCGGCGGTATCCGCAGCAGCAGGCCGCCCGGCTGGGCGACGACCTTCAGGCTGCGGGTCGTCCCCATCACCTCGCCGTCAAGCTCCCACGGCTGCCCGCGGCCGACGGTGACCTGCAGCTCGGTGAACTGAACGCGGTAGAGCCGATCCCGGGCGGGGCGCCGCAGCGCGATGTCGGCCGCCACCGCCAGCCACCCGGTCACGCCCCGCGCGACCAGCGCGACCGCGTCGAGCCTGCCGTCGTCTGGCCGCGCGTCCGGCAGCAGCGGGAGACCGCCGCGCAGCCAGCCCACGTCGCCGGTTCCCAGCGGCTCAGGCGGTTCAGCGACGGCGTCCGGTGCGCGACGAACCAGCGCGGGATCGTCCGGTCGCCGAGCAGGTCGCCGTTTCCGTTGTGGGTGATCATGATCAGCTTGCCGATCCCGGTGAGGATGCCGACGATCAGCACCCACGCCATCACGACGCCGGCCGCGATCCGGCCGTATCTTCGCGCGCGGTCATTATTCATGGTCGTGTTCTCCGGTTCTGCTGGCATCAGGTCGGTTCGGGCCTCAGGCTCGAGTCCCTCGGTCATCGGCTCGGTGGCAGGCTCCCCGCCGGCCTGACGGGACAGTTCGAAGGCGAAGGCGGTGACGCCCAGCCAGGTGACGCCGAGCGCCCAGCCGCCGAGCACGTCGGAGACGAAGTGCACGCCGAGCAGCAGCCGGCTGGCGCCGATCGCCGCGATCAGCGCCACGATCGCGACGGTGAACACCCGGCGCCATACCCCCCGCGTCGCGGGCAGGAAGACCAGGTACACGGCGCCGTAGCAGACGATCGACCCCAACGCGTGGCCGCTGGGGAAGCTATTGCCGGTCCCGTGCGCGATCGGATGGGCGACCACCGGGCGCAGCCGTCCGACCAGGTCCTTCAGGATCGGGTCGAGGGCCAGCGCCCCGGCTCCGGCCGCCAGCAGGTAGATCGCCAGCCGCCAGCGCCGCCGGATCGCCAGCACCACGGCGGTCGTCCCCGTCACTGTCCACAGCACCCCGTTGCTGCCGAGCCAGGTAATGGCCTTAATGACGCTGACAATGGCGGCGTGGCCTGTAACCAGGCTATTCAGCCCGGTCGCAGCGTGGTGATAAACGGACTCAAGCGGCACCCACCGCAGGCGTACGAGAATGAGCAGGAGTGCGAATAGGAACGCCGCCGCGGTGACGATGACGAGCGGCGCGAGCGGGCGCCGGGCGGCGGCGGCAGAAGACATGGACGCTCAACTGCCCATGGCCGGCCCGTTCACACCTAATTGCCTTGCGGCAATACGCGACGGTATTGAGTTAGGCCAGTTGGCCATTGTCCGACGCCGCCATTCGGCGGTTCATTAACGTTTATCGGCCTGGCCCAGAGGTAGTGACGGGTATGCACTCAACATCGGCCCCGAGCTCGGCCCGCACCGCTCGGCGCGCTTCCCGCGGCCCGGCCGCGCACTTCCTGGCCCGGGCAGGCCTGACGGCCCGCGGGGTTATCTACGTCCTCATCGGCGTGGTGGCGGTGCTGGTCGCGCTGGGACAGAGCAAGCGCGAGGCCGACCAGCTCGGCGCCCTGCAGCTGCTGGCGGGCAAGTCCTACGGGCTGGTCGCGCTCTGGCTGCTCGCGATCGGCTTTGCCGCCTACGCGCTCTGGCGGCTGAGCGAGGCCGCGTTCGGCGTCAGCGGCGAGCCCGGGGCCGGTCCCCGGCTCAAGTCGCTCGGCCGGGCGATCGTCTACGCGTTCCTCTCCTATCTGACGTTCACCGTGATCGCCGGCACCGCCCACAGCGAGTCCAAGAAGCAGCAGGATGTCACGGCCACGGTCATGCGCCACACCGACGGCCGGGCGCTGGTCGGCGTCGTCGGGGCGGCCGTGGTCATCGCGGGCATCGTCCTCATCGTCGAGGGCGCGCGCAAGAAGTTCATGAAGGACCTGATGACCGGCCAGCTGAGCCCCCGCATGCGTCGGCTGGTCAAGTGGCTGGGCATGATCGGGACGATCGCCCGCGGGCTGGTCTTCATGCTGGCCGGCGTGGGCGTGATCGCCGCCGCGGTCACCCACAAGGCATCCGACTCCGGCGGCATCGACAAGGCGCTGCTGACGTTGCGGAACCAGCCGTTCGGCGAGTTCCTGATGCTGCTGGCCGCGCTCGGGCTGCTGATTTTCGGCCTCTACGGGCTGTGCGAGGCCCGCTGGCGGAAGGTCTGACCCCCGTGGCCGACGCCTGCTCGCGGCGACACCGGTTCGGTGAACGGCGAGCGCTTCATGGTGATGGCAGGCGCTGGCTTCGACGCGCAGCTGACCTCCGAGGCCGATCGCGGTGCCAAGGACCGGCTGGGCCCGGCCGACGGCGCGTCAACCCTTTAGGCGACATCAGCATCAGGGGGGACCACGATTGCGCTGAGGCTCGTAGCCGCTCTCCAAACCGTGAGAGCATGCCAGGCATGAAGGGAACCCTCACCCAAAACGGCGTCACCGCCGATGCCTCCCTGGAGTTGATTCAGAAGGCGGCGGGCGACGAGTTCTTCTGGCTCAACCTCGACATCCACGATCCGGGCCCCGACGACGACGTCACCGGGCTGCTCGTCAACACCTTCCATTTCCACCCGGTGGCGGTGGAGGCGGTCGAGCGATTCGGCCAGCGCGCCCGCATCGACGACTACGACGACTTCGTGCACATCATCACCTTCGGCATGGCCGCCAACGGCCAGGATGTGGCCGAGGTGCACTGCTTCCTCACCGACAGGTGCATCATCAGCCTGCACCAGGGCGACTGCCCGGCCCTCGACACGGTGTGCGAGCGCGTCGCCACCCATCACTCCGCCAAAACCGCGTCCGCGCCCCAGGTGGTCATCTTCTACCTGATCATGGACACGCTGATCGACTCGTACTTCCCAGTCTTGTCCGACTTTGACGACTCGATCGACGACCTCGAGGGCGCCATACTCAAGAACCCGACCGAGGAACAGCTCGGCACCCTGTTCGGCATGAAGCGGCTGATCATGACCATCCGCAAGGTCATCTCCCCGCAGCGCGACATGATCGCCGGCCTCAACGCGGGGATGGTCGAGCTCCCCGGCATGGCCGACTCGGGCTCGGCCTACTTCCGCAACCTGTACGACCATCTCATCCGCATCAGCGACATGGTCGACGCCTACCGGGACCTGATCGGCGGCGCGATGGACACGCACCTGTCGATGGTCTCCAACCGGCTGAACGTGATCATGAAGCAGCTCGCCATGATCGCCACCATCTTCCTGCCGCTGGGCTTCCTGACCGGCTTCTTCGGCCAGAACTTCGCCTGGCTGCAGGCCCACCTGCAGATCGGCTTCGGCTACTTCCTCTTCCTCGGCATCGGCTCGGAGATCGTCGCCATCGCGATCCTGCTGCTGCTGTTCAAGCGCCGGGGCTGGCTCGGCAGCGGCCCCATGGCCTGACTCCGGTCAGCCGACGGCCTCGATGAACGCCGCCTCGGTGATCGAGAAGGCGTTGCCCTCGGGGTCGCGGAAGGCGAACATGGCGGGCACCCCCGGCCAGCGCAAGATGTCGTCGACGTCCACCCCCGCGGCCAGCAGCGCCGCGTGGGCGGCCTCGGCGTCGTCGGTGGTGAAGCGGATGCCGATGGCTCCGCGGGTGACGTCCGGTGCGGCCGGCTCGAGGGTGACGATCGCGTTATCGCCGCCCGGCGCGAGTTCGATCCACCGGCCGCCGTGGGGGGTGGGGTTGTCGCGCAGGACGGTGAAGCCGAGCATGCCGCTGTAAA
>Ga0335073_10008330_pt1 | contig 14542 bp, 9 predicted proteins | sample Lox_Sample_22_FD_207093 | JGI IMG/M metagenome (GOLD analysis project Ga0335073, IMG submission 207093) | Soil microbial communities from Loxahatchee National Wildlife Refuge, Florida, United States - Lox_Sample_2.2 | ecosystem: Environmental > Terrestrial > Soil > Wetlands | place: USA: Florida... | reverse complement strand
CGTGCCGCTTTTCCCGCAACGTTGACGAGACCGCGTACTCAGTGCGCTTGGACTGGACCAGCGGCCAGATCAGCCCGGACGCGGCCGACCCGCACACGTTCGTGCTGACGGCCTCGTCCGCCGCGATCGAGCTCGTCGCCGGGTTCTGGCCCCATGACGGCACTGCCCTACGGCGCGGCGAGTTCGGGAACGTACGCGCCCAGGCCGACTCGTGGTGGCGGGTCTTCTGGTCGACCGGCGCCGCCATCGACTTCGCCGGGAGCACCGACCCCCGCGCGGCCGAACTTGAGCGCCGGGTGGTCCTGTCCCAGTACCTGACCGCCGTCAACTGCTCGGGCACCATGCCCCCGCAAGAGACCGGCCTGATCACCAACTCCTGGCAGGGCAAGTTCCACCTGGAGATGCACTGGTGGCACGCCGCCCACTTCGCCACCTGGGGACGCCCCTGGCTGCTGGAGCGCAGCCTCGGCTGGTACCAGTCCATCCTCGCCACCGCCCGGGCCACCGCCCGCCGCCAGGGCTACGACGGGGCACGCTGGCCCAAGCAGGTCGGCCCCGACGGGCGGGAAAGCCCCGGCGACATCGGCCCGTTGCTGGCCTGGCAGCAGCCCCACCTGCTCTACTTCCTGGACCTGCTGTACCGCGCACGGGGCGTGCCTGAGCACGCCGCCGCGCTCGCCAGCCGGTTCGCGGGCATGGCCGACGATACTGCCCGGTTCATGGCGTCCTTCGCCGAGGACCGCGACGGCACCTGGCACCTTCCTGCCCCGCTCGTCCCCGCCCAGGAGGCATATAAGGCCGGGACAACCGAGGACCCCACGTTCGAGCTGGCCTACTGGTGGTGGGGCCTGGAAATCGCGCAACGCTGGCGCGAGCGCCTCGGCCAGGAGCGCAGCGGGCAGTGGCAACGGGTCCAGGACGGCCTGGCCCGGCCCCGGACCGAGGAAGGCCGCTACTGCGCCATCGCGACCGAGCCCTACCTGTACCGCACCGACCACCCGTCGATGCTGTGCGCCCTCGGGCTCGTCCCGGCCACTCCGCTCATCGAGCCTGCCACGATGGAGGCCACCCTGCTGGACGTCCGGGACACCTGGGAATGGAACACCGCCTGGGGCTGGGATTTTCCCGCCATGGCGATGACCGCGACCCGCCTGGACCGCCCCGACCTCGCCGTCAGCGCGCTGCTGGCCGACAGCCCCAAGAACACCTGCCTGCCCACCGGCCACCATCCCCAGATCGGCAGCCTGCTCCCGGTTTACCTCCCCGCCAACGGGGGCCTTCTCGCCGCGGTTTCCCTCATGGCCGCCGGCTGGGACGGCGCCGGGACCGACCTGCCCGGATTCCCGAAGGACGGGACATGGACGGTCCGCCACGAGGGATTCACCCGCTGGCCATGACATCAGGGAGCGCTCGGCCGCGCCCACCAGGCCGGCCGGCGCGTTCCCGGACGACCAGAAAGGCTCCAATGAGTGACCTGAACAAGGTCGTCGACCAGATGACCGTCGACGAGAAGATCGCCCAGCTGACCGGCCTCCTCCTGCCTCAACTCTACTCCTTCACCGCCCCGGCCGCGGGCGTGCCGGGTGGCCTGAGCGTCGACCTCGACAGGCTCAGCCAGCTGAGGCCGCACGGGCTGGGTCACCTGTCCCTGGCCTGGTTCCACAAGGCCGACGAGGACGGGTACCGGGCCATTCTCAAGGCGATACAGGACAAGTCGCGGCAGGTGAGCCGGTTCGGGATCGGCGTCCTGATCCACGCCGAGGGCATCAATGGCCTCGTGCACGGGACGGGCATCCCCTTCCCGACCGCATGGGCGCAGGCCGCGGCGTGGATGCCGGAGCTGGTCGAGCGCAGCGCCGCCATCACCGCGGCACAGATGGCCGGCTACGGCATCAGCCTGTGCTTCTCACCGGTACTCGACCTGGCCCGTGACCCGCGCTGGGGCAGGGTCCACGAGACCTACGGCGAGGACCAGGAGCTCGCCGCGCAAGTAGGGGTGGCCTTCGTGCGCGGCATCAACGGACGCGACCTCGACTCGGGCGTGACCGCCACCGGCAAGCACTTCCTCGGCTACGGCCTGTCCGAGGGCGGCCACAACCAGGCGAAGACCACCATCGGCCGCCGTGCCCTAGCTGACGAGTACGCCGAGCCCTTCCGGCGGGCGATTCACGAGGCGGGCCTGTCCGTCGTCATGAACTCCTACAACGAGATCGACGGGATTCCCGCGGCGGCCAACCGGTGGCTGCTGACCGAGCTGCTGCGGGAGCAGCTCGGCTTCGACGGCCTCGCCGTCAGCGACTACGACGCCGTCAGCATGCTGATCCGCCCCTACCACGTCGCACTGGAGCCGAAGGACGCCGCCGCGGCGGCCCTGAACGCCGGGCTCGACGTCGAGCTACCCGGCGACGGCAACTTCGCCGAGCTCGGCCGGGCACTGGACGACGGGTCACTCAGCCAGGACACCCTGGACCGGGCAGTCACCCGGGTGCTGGAGGTGAAGCGGCAGGCCGGGCTGGTTCCTGGCCTGGCTCCCCGCCGCGCCCATCGCCCGGCCGTCACCCCGGACCGGGCCGAGGCCGCGGCGATCGCCCGGGAGATCGCCGTCAACGCCACCGTCTTGCTCCAGAACGACGGAGTGCTGCCGCTGTGGCCCGGGACCAGGGTGGCGGTGGCCGGATGCCTCGCCGACGAGCTGCGCATTCACTTCGGCGCCTACACCGACGTGGCCAACGACGAGCAGCCGGTCGCCATGAGCATGATCCGCGCCGGCCAGGTACCCGGCATCGACCCGAAAACCTTCAACTTCACCGACATGTTCCAGGCCCGCATGCCCGGAATAGAGCCGGCATTCGAGCAGGCCGCGCGCGCCTTGTACCCCGATGCCCCGACCGTCCTCGGCATGCTCACCGCGTCGGACCATCTCGACGTGACGTTCATCGGCACCGGCAGCCCCGACACCACGGATCCCATAGACCGGGACGCCCTGGACGCCGCCGTCCCTGCGGCCGACGTGGTGATCGCCGTCGTGGGCGAGCGCACCGGGTGGGTCGGCAACAACACCGCTGGGGAGGGGCAGACGAGCGCGCGGCTGGAGCTGCCAGGAAACCAGCCACAGCTCATCGCCGCGCTCGCGCGGCAGGCCACCCCGCTGGTAACCGTGGTCATCAGCGGACGGCCACTGATACTGGCTGATGTCGCCGAGGCCTCGGCGGCCGTCCTCCTCGCCCCGCTGCTCGGCGGCAGCGCCCCCTCCGTCATCGCCGGCGTCCTCACCGGCGCCGACGAGCCGGGAGGACGCCTCCCGTCGACATTCCCCCGCCATGTCGGGCAGATCCCCTTGTACCACGGGCACCCCTTCGGCAGCGGCTACGGGCACCCCACCGGCTCACGCCACCCCTACAACGACCTCGACCCCACGCCGCTGTACCCCTTCGGGCACGGCCTCGGCTACACCACCTTCGACACTCAGCTAGACGAGGTGCTGGTATCCGAGCACGACGCCACGATTACCGCCAGGACGCGCACCACCAACGTCGGCGGCCGGGCCGGCTCCACCGTCCTGCAGCTGTACGCCCGCGACGAGCAGGCCACTATCGTCCGGCCAGTGCGCCAGCTCGTAGCCTTCCGGCGAGTCCGCCTGGAGCCCGGCGAGTCCGCCGCCCAGGAGCTGACGTTCCCGATCGCCCGCCTCTACTACACCCTCCCTGACGGGCACCGAGGAATAGAAGCCGGCGACATCACGGTAATGGTCGCCAGCAGCAGCTCCACCGTGGAGGCGGAAGCCACCGTACGGATCGGCGAATACTGACTCACCCGCAGGTCAGCGTCACCCGCTCTGGGGGCAGCGTCCGGATTCTCCGCCGGGACCCTATTTCTACGCCGCTGGCACAAGCCCCCAGCTAAGCGCGCGCCAGGCTCACCCGGCGCGGGCCGGCACTCCTGGACGGGGCGGAGCATCGACGCGCTCCATGACGACCCGCGCCGTCCACCCGGGTCAGGTGTTGCGCCCGCCGTTTACTCCGAGGATCTGGCCGGTGATGTAGCTGGCCTCCTCGGACACGAGGAACGAGCACGCGGCGGCGATGTCTTCCGGGTTGCCCACGCGCCGCACCGGCGTGCGCTGGGCGTGATCGTCGATGGTGCCGCCGAGCAGGCCCCGCTCCTCGGACTTCCGGAGCATCGGGGTGTCGATGAAGCCCGGGGGGATGGCGTTCACCGTGATCCCGTACGGGCCGTACTCCAGGGCGAGGGATTTGGTAAGCCCGTTGACCGCCGACTTGGCCGCCACGTAATGGGCCATGAACGGCTGGCCGCCGTGGGTGCTGGAGGAGGAGATGTTGACGACCCGGCCCCAGCCGGCCGCCATCATGTCGGGCAGCACGGCCTGCGTCACGCGGAAGACGCCGTGCAGGTTAACGCTGATGAGCTGCTCCCAGCGCTGGAACGAGAGGTCATGGAAGCGCTTGTAGCCCTCCTTCCCGGCTGCGTTGACGCAAACGGTAACCGGGCCGAGCTGCTCACGGATGGCGGCGAGCGCGGCGTCTACCTGGGCCTGGTCGGTAACGTCGGCGATCAGCCCGAGCCCGGTGCCGGCTGGGTTCAAGTCGAGTACAGCGACCCCATACCCGTCATCAACGAACCTCTCTGCGATCGCGCGCCCGATGCCGGAGGCGCCGCCGGTGACGAGCGCGACCCTGGCGTTTCCGCTCACCTGAGCCGTAGTTGTCACTTTCCGTCCTCCAGGTACTTGGTCACGTAGTCGCCGGCGGTCTGGTGCAGGTGCCGGAGGCAGATTTCCTGGTCGTTGAGCGGGAACTCGGTAACGGCCCGGGACTGGAGCATCCGCTGGGTGGCCTCCAGGGTGTTGCAGTCCTGCAGCCCGAATTCCTTGAAGGTGACGGCGGCCAGTTCGTGGCGCAGCCGCTCAGCGGCGTTCACCGCCGGGGCGAAGTACAGGGTTCCCTCGAAGACGTGCTCGTTGTAGGCGGTCGGCCAGTAGTGGTAGGTCAGGTACCAGCCCGGTGCCCAGACAACGATCATGAAGTTGGGGAAGAAGACGTAGGAGTCCAGTCCCCAGGCCTTGTGCCGGGACGGGTTGAGGCCGGGTGGCAGCTGCTCCAGGCCGGGGATGCCGGGCCGGTCCCAGGGGCCGAAGTTGCCGCTTCGCAGCACGCGCTCGATCGGCTTGACCATGGTGAGGTCTTTCGGCGGTGACATGCCGCCCCAGGTGGACTGCATCGAGTGCGGGCCGTCGATGTCGTAGTGCAGCGACTCGTAGCCGAACCCCTGGAGCTTGCGGGACTCCCCGGCTACGTACTGCTTAGCGTGCAGCACCGGCGCGTGGTAGAACTCGGCGAACGCGTCGAGGTAGAGCTTCCAGTTGCTGCCGACCTCGGCCTGGTACTTGTAGACCTCGGTCATCTCGCCGAACGGGTAGCCCTCCAGGCCCCACGCCAGCCGGCCGAGGTAGTCGCGCAGCGGCGTCGTGTCGGTCCTGTCGAGGTTGATGAAGATGAACCCTTCCCACACCTCGCAGCGGACCGGTACCAGCCCGTACCGTGACTTGTCCAGGCCGAAGAACTCGCCTTCCTGCTGCACGAAGGTGCAAGCGCCGTCGAGGCCGTAGCGCCAGCCGTGGTACTTGCAGGCGAACTGCCGGGCAGTGCCCGCTACCTCTTCGCGCGGGTTGTCGTTCCACACCAGCTTGTTGCCGCGGTGACGGCAGATGTTATGAAACGCCCGCACACCGTTATCGCCGTCGCCGTCGCGCACGACGATCACCGACGTCCAGGCCGCGCGGATCTCCTTCGTGAAATAGCTGCCCCGCCTGGGGAGCTGCTCCACCCGGCCGACGTTCAGCCAGGTCCGCTTGAAGATCGCCTGGCATTCCAGCTCGTAGTGATCCGGTGAGATGGAGTCCTCGAACGAGACCGGCCCAGTGCCCAACTGGGGGAAGTGCTCGGTCCAGCTGCCCTCGGCGGGCTTGGGAAAATGGGCCATTGGCTTGCCTTCCTGGTCAAAGACGGCTACTCGTAGGCGTCGGCGGCAGCGCCGTCGAGGCTGTCGAGCGCGCCTTCGGACTCGATCGGGATGCTCCGGGCGGGGTGGGTGAGGGTGCGCAGTTCGTAGGACTGGCGGGCGAGCCAGTAGCGGAGGAAGCCGGTGAGGGAGTAGCGCAGGAAGACGGCGGAGCCGGTGACGGCGAGGGTGAGGCCGCCGAGGGCGATGTTGATCGCGGTGCTGGCGGTGAGCTGGTCCCCGGTGCGCTGGGAGACCAGGTAGGCGATGACGCCGAGCGCGATCCCCGCGACCATGAGCGCGACGCCGGCGTTCCGCCACAGGCGCGGGTGGCCCTTAGCCGGGTCGGAGATCTTCAGGCTGGCGAGCTCGCGGGCGAAGCGGTCGGCGCGTGTTTCGGGGGTGTTCATCGGCGCGTGCTCCCGGTGCAGTGGTCAGACAATTCGGCTCGCACTTCATTGGGGTAGCGCAACCCGTGGGGCACCCTTGGATCCGGCAGAAGCCCGGTCCGGATCCGGTATGGATTCTGCGATCCCTGCCCACGAGGCTTCTCGCGGTCCAGTGCGTGTGCCTCCGGCGGGCGCCAGCCGGGCCCGGGTAGCGCCGCCTGGGCGGCCCCGGATCCGCGTGACAGCAGGCCGCGTCCCGCGAGCGCCGCCGAGAGGAGGGCACTGGCGAGCATCCGGCCGTCGAGCACGCCGCCCAGGCGGCGGGTCCGGTGACGATCGCGGCGCGACTCTGGCTCACCGGGGCCGCTCAGCGCCCGCCGCTCGGGCCGCACCCTGGTCAGACAACATTGCGGCCTTCCCCGCTGGTGTCAGGGGCGCTAGCGGCGCTGGGATGTTGTCGTGCACGGGCAGTCCTCCGCTTGCGTGGCGAGAGCGCGGCATCCCGGTGCCTCGCCGAGGCCGACGGCTAAAGTTCATAACACGCGTAAATAACGCGCGTTACTAATACAACAGAAGGATGATATATCCGGCAGGGCAACCTGCTGCTAACGAGTTGGTAACGGAGCCGATGCCGGCTCCGGTCGCCTTGGGCGCTCGCGTTCGTGGCCGATTCCCGCCGTTGCCGGCCTGTATAGTAATGCGCATTAGTGAAGACCTGGCTCTGCGACCGCGCAGGCGGCGTAACGCCGGTGGCGACAGAGACGCGGGCAAAGGTCACGCTGCCGTGATCGGCTGGCAGCGTGGAACCGCTAGCACCGGAGGCGGACGTGACGCATTCGATTGATGCCGGGATCCTGCAGGCGCTTGCCGCGCTGGCTGCCTCAGCCAGCCGGGAGTCGTCGGCGCGGGCACCCAGGGATGACTGGAAGGCGCTGCGCGCGATCAGCGATGCGTCATCCCCCTTCTTCTCGGCGGGCATGCCTGAGCACGCGGAGGTTTCCCGTTCTGATTACGCGGCCACTTCCTACGATGGCGCCCCGGTTGCGCTGCGCTGGTACGCCCCCGAGGGGCACGACCCCGCCCAGGAGGGCCCTGCAGCGGTGTTCCTGCATGGCGGCGGGATGATCATGGGGTCGGTGAAGCAGAGCGATCGCCTCATCGCAAGGTATGCGGCCCAAAGCGGCGTGCCGGTGCTCGCGGTCGACTACCGGCTGGCCCCTGAGCACCCGCACCCGTGCCCGGTTGAGGACGGCTACGCTGGCCTGGCCTGGCTGGCAGCGCACGCAGGCGAGCTGGGGGTGGACGCGGGGCGGATCGCGCTGATGGGCGAGAGCGCGGGCGGCGGGCTGGCCGCCGGCGCAGCGCTGCTGGCCCGTGACAGGGGCCCTTCCGTGGCCAGGCAGATCCTCATCCAGCCGATGCTTGATGATCGCAGCACCGTCCCGGATCCGGCGTTTGCTCCCTTCACCTTGTGGTCCTACGACGACAACTACACGGGCTGGCACGCCTTGCTGGGGGAAAAGATTGGCGGTGAGGACGTACCCGAGTCGGCGGCGCCGGCCCGCGCACACGACCTTGCCGGGCTGCCCGCGGCGTACGTGGAAGTCGGCGGGCTGGACATCTTCCGCGACGAGGACATCGAATATGCCCGGCGGCTGGCCGTGGCTGGGGTGTCCGTGGAGTTGCACGTCCATGCAGGCTGCCCGCACGGTTTTGACCTGGTCGCGCCAGACGCTGATGTCACCAGGCGGGCCCGCGCGGACCGGTTGCGCGCGATGACCAGCTTTTAACGGCGCCTGGTCGGCGAGCGCCGGCCTGGCGCTCGCGGTGAGCGGTTCCGCGCGTGCGCTGGCCGGGCGGTAGCCTAGAAGGCCTGGCAGGATTGGCTTTCCCTCGAGACGAGAGGCCATGACGCGACCCGCGAAGCGCATCACGAGCACAGACGTCGCGCGGGCCGCCGGCGTCTCCCAGACCACTGTGAGCTTCGTCCTCAACGACAAGCCCGGGCACTCGATCCCCGAGGCGACGCGGCTCCGGATCCTCGAGGTCGCCAGGCGGCTGGACTACCGGCCGCATGCTTCCGCGCGTACCCTCGCCGCCGGGCGCAGCGACGTGGTGCTGCTGTCCGTTCCTGACCTGCCTATAGGCGGCGGCGTCGGGCGCTTCGTCGAGGAACTGGCGGGCGCCCTTGAGGGTTACGGCCTGACGCTGGTCACCCACCTCGCGGGCGCGCGCGGACGGTCCCTGGCGGACGTGTGCGCGGCGGTGAGCGCCTCCGTGGTGATCGGGCTCATGTCCTTCGACGACGGCACCGTGCAGGCGCTGTACCGGGCAGGCGCCCAGGTCGTGCTCATGTCGTCCCGCGTGGTCTGGGCTGCGGCGGCGCACCCGGTCGGCCGCCTCCAGGCCGGGTACCTGATCGGCCGCGGGCACCAGCGGATCGGCTACGCGATGCCCGCCCATCCCGGCCTGCGGGAGATGGCCGAAGACCGCCTGCAAGGCGCCGCGGACGCTTGCGCCGGCGCCGGCCTCGAAGCCCCGCTCGCCATTACCGTGGGCCTGGAAGTTGCCGATGCGGCATCAGCGGTGGCGCAATGGGCAGGCCAGTCCGTTACCGGCGTCTGCGCTTTCAACGACGATACGGCGATCGCGGTGCTGGCGGGCCTGCGCGAGCACGGCCTGACCGCCCCCGCGGGCATCGCCGTCATCGGAGTCGATGACATCCCGAACGCGCGGCTGGCGAGCCCGCCACTGACCACGGTGAGCTACGACCTGCGCCTGGCGGGCCTTCGGCTCGCTGAGGTCATCACGGCTAGCCTGGCCGGGCGTGAGCCGGACCTTGCCGCCACCCAGGAAGAGTGGAAGGTCATCCAGCGCATGTCCGCCTGAGCTGGCGCTGGGACAGCCTTGAGGTCACGCAAGTCCGGCACCGGGCGGTCATCCGGGGAGCACCTCGTAGTCGACCCAGTCGAAGGACGCGGTCCCCGCCACGGCGTAAACGCCGATGACGCGCCCTGTGAAGCCCCCGGTGACCTCCGTGGAGAGATACCGGCCGTCCAGCTCAGCAAGGACCGTGAAGTCGGCGCCGTGCTCTAGTCCGAGCCGGATCCGGTCGGGGCCAACAGTCACAGGGTCGGTGAGCCCGGCGGAATCCGGGGGGAGCACCTCCATGCGCAGCACGACCGGCCCCTCGGGGCAAGACTGCTGGCCGGCGACCTGCCGGAGGCCACCGATGCGCGCCTTAGCGCGGACTACGCCGTCGCGGACTTCCACGTCATAGTGGTGCCGCTCGTCCATTCTCACGACGAGCCCGCCGCTCCCCTCGATCCGTGTTCGGACCCGGACGTACGGATGCTGCTGGCGGCGGCCAACGAAGGCGGGGAGCCGCGAGTCCATGACATCCTCATCCGCGCTGTGGAGAACGAGCTGGCTGCCCGCGAGGCTCAGCGGCGGGCGGGAGCGGACGGAGATCCAGCGGGGGTGAAGCTGGGGCGAGTCAAAATCGTCGCGGACCGGCTCTGCCCAGGCATGGCCGCCGGTGATCTCGCCTACGACCGGCCAGCCGTCGTCCCAGGTGACCGGCGCAGCAAAGGTCTCCCGCCCGAGCACGTGATAACCGGGAGAACTGCCCTTCGGCCGTACCGCGAGGAACACCAGCCACCAGGATCCGTCGAGGGTCTGGACGAGGTCACCGTGACCGGTGTTTTGCACCGGGCTGGTCGTCGAGCGGTGGGTCAAGACCGGGTTAGCGGGACAGGGCTCGAACGGGCCTTCCGGGCTAGCGCTGCGGGCGATGGAGACGCAGTGCCCGCGTTCCGTGCCGCCCTCAGCGATCATCAGGTACCAGGTGCCGTCAATCTCATACAGGTGCGGGGCCTCCGGGTAGCCGAGGGTACCTGACCAGAGTGGTCGCGGCTCACCGAGCAGCGCGCCGGTCTTGGTATCGAGGCGGGCTTGCTCGATGCCCGCGACAGTGAGGTAGCAGGCTCCGTCCGAGTCCCACGCCAGGTCAGGATCGTAATGGAGTAGCCAGCCGATGACGACGGGCTCCGACCATGGCCCCTCGGCCTTGTCTGCCGTGAACAACAGGATGCCGCCGCCCCAGAAGTTCGAGGTCACGAGGTAGAACAGGCCGTCATGGTGACGCAGCGTCGGGGCGAAGATGCCACCCGAGCACGGCACGGACTCCGGGAGCGCCAGCTGGGAAGGACGCTCCAGGGCGTTGCCGACCTGCTCCCAGTGCAGCAGGTCCCGAGAGCGGAAGATCGGGACGCCGGGGAAGTACTCGAAGCTGGAGCAGGCCAGGTAGTAGTACTCGCCGGCCTTGCAGACGCTGGGGTCGGGGTGAAAGCCGGGGATGACCGGACTCGCCGGGGCCGCGGGCCTCTTTACCTCTTCGTAGTGGTCCGCTGGGATGTCCACGCGAGGTCTCCTTTGACGGTAGGCAGGCGCACGGGGGCGGCGTTAGCGCACGGAAGAAACCGATGACGAAGCTCGGCCTGCCGGGCATTTACTTCGTTCCTTCTGCCCAAATGACCCCGCCACGACGGCGCGCGCGATGGCGATGAGCTGTCGGGAAGTTCGTGGCCCGGCCCGGGGAGGTGCCGTCCGGTTGCGGGAGCGAGTCGGAGCGGTGCACGCTGACCGCCGAACGGGAGGCGGGCGCGCATGCCTCCGCAATCACCGCGTTGCGTGAGGCTTACCGCATGCTCGCTGCACGCTATGCCCGTGATGTTTGAGTCCACCGCTCGCCTACGTGTCGACGGGTCCCCGGCCACCGTCTGCCGGATGCCTGCCGGCCGCGATGGCACCGGGCACGCCGGCCTGGGCGAGCATCTGAGCCTCGTCCTCGGATACCACGAGTTCTCTGGGCAGCAGCACGAGGGCCAGCGTGCCGCCGTAGGCGGACTCGCGCAGGGACACCTTGATGTGGTTGCGGATGGCGAGGCGGCCGACAACGAACAGGCCCAGCTGGTCGCTGTTGGTCAGGTCGAAGTCCGGTGGGTTGGCGAGCCGCTCGTTGAGCTGGTCCCGGGTCGCGGGCTCGATGCCTATGCCGGAGTCCTGGACCTCAATGACGTATCCTCTGGCCGCCCAGCTGCCACGCACCTGGACTTTGGTGGCGGGCGGTGAGTAGCTGACGGCGTTCTCGATCAGTTCGGCGACCAGGTGGATCACGTCGGCCACTGCCGTGCCGATGAGGTAGTCCGGCAACTGGGCGATCGTGTCTACCCGGGCGTAGTCTTCGATCTCCGAAATGGCACCGCGCAGTACGTCCGCGACGGGGATCGGCTGGCGCCAGCGCCGGCCGGGAGCCGAGCCGGACAAGATGATGAGGCCTTCGGCCTGGCGCCGCATCCGGGTGGTCAGGTGGTCCAGGCGGAACAGCTGGGCCAGCGCGTCCGGGTCCTGGGTGCCGCGCTCCATGTCATCCAGCAGCTTCAGCTGCCGCTGGACCAGGGACTGGTTGCGGCGGGCCAGGCTGCGGAAGACGTCGTTGAAGCCCTGGCGCAGCCTGGCCTGCTCTACCGCAGCCTCGATGGCTGCGTGCTGCACGGCGGAGAAGGCGTCCGCGGTGTCGTTCAGCTCCCTGGTCCTGGTCGCCAGGTCCAGGGGCGGTGCCTCGGCCGCCACGTCCACGTCGTCGCCCGCGCGCAGCCGCCGCACGACGCGGGGCAGCCGTTCTTCCGCCAGCGTCCGTGCCGCGTTCCGCAATCCCGTCAGCTCGCGGGTGACCCGGTTGCCGAATCGCAGCAGCAGGAAGGTCGAGAGGATGACGATAAGGAGGCCCCCGAGGCCGACCAGGGCCACGCGCCACAAGATGGCGCTGCCCTGGCGGCTGTCTTGCGTGGTGATGGCCGTGCGGGTGTAGTCCTCGGCCTGCTGCAGCGGTCCGGTAAAGGCCAGGGATTTCTCGAACGTGTCCTGCAGCTGGGTCGTGGTGACCGGGAGCTTGACTGTCGCGCTGCCGGAGCCGGCCTGCAGGACCCGCTTCTCGATGCGGAGCTGGGCCTGGAGCAGCGGGGAGTTCATCGTCCCTGGCCCGAGCGTGCTCTGGTAGTAAGGATCGGGGCTGAGCTGCCACAGGGCGGGGTTGGCGACGATCTTGAACTGGGCCAGCTGGTCGTAGTAGAGCGAGGAGAAGAGCTGGTACTCGGCGGGCGTCATGTAGCCGCCAGAGATGAGCACGCCGCCGAGCAGGGTGCTGATGCCCGTCATGTCCAGGACGCCATTGCCCGCGGCGGCAACGGCCTGCGATTCCTGCTCTTCAGCGGGTGACGCCAGGGGATTCGTCAGGGTGTCCGAGAAGGCCGTTAGCTTCGCCAAGATAGGAGCGTAGCCAGAATAGGACTTCAACGCGGCGGCACTGCCCGCCTGGCTCTCGCCCGCGGGACGGAGCTGGCCCCGGTCGCCGAGCGCCGCGAGCAGCGGGCCGGACGCTGCGCGGGATGCCGGGGTCAGCGACCCTTGCGCCCGGGAAAGGCCGGCCTCGAACTTGCGGATGCTCTCGTCAGTGCCGGCATAGGCCTTTGGCAGGCTGATGGTCGAGACCTTGTGGTCTCCCATCTGCCAGACGAAGGTTTCGCCCTGCTCCTGAAGCAGCGACTCCGTCAAGATGGCAGCCTGTTCGCCGATGTCGCCGTTGACGGTGGCCGCGTTTTCCTTGGCGATGGCGGGCCCGATGGTTCCTGACGCCGCATAGGCATAAAGGCCCGTCATCGTGACAACCGGCAGGATGAACAGCCAGGCGATCGTGTACCGGATCGTGCGGAGCACTCGCCTGGGCGGCCGGGCGTCCCTTGCGCGAAGCCGTCCGGCTTGAGTGCTCCGCCCTTCCCCCGGCGCGAAGACGCGCCGGCCGCCGAAGCGATGCTGGCCGGCCCCCGCCGAACGGCCACCCTGCGGGAACTCCGCCGGGTAACCGGAGTGCTCCGCGTACCCGTCCGGCTCGGGAACGGCGTAGGGCTGTCGGTTCCACGGCGGCTCCTGCTCAACTCCAGGTCTCATCGGGTGTCCTGTCGTCATCAAGTGGCGGTGCCGGCCAGAGGCAATGCGAGCGAGGAACGTCACGGCTTCAACCACGTTGGCAATCACTGGAAAACAGCGGTAATACGCATAACTGTCGCGCGTTACCAAGCTACCAGCGGCCACCATGGTGGCGGCAAGACAGGAACCGGTAACGAGTGCGCAACGAACCGTGGCGAGTACTGGGAGTCCAGGAACTCGGGCACGACGCGCTCGCGTCAATGACGCCCGGGCGCACGGGACCAGCCGGTCGTTTACTCCGGGTACCGCGGGCGGAGCAGGCGGCCGGCGTTGGACCGTGGACCGTACCGCGGTCGCGGTAGGTGCAATGACCGCGCTCGGCCGACGATTTACGCGACCAGGATCGCGAGGCTGGAAGGGTCAGATTGTGCCTACCCGAAAGGGGATCCCGTGGAACGCCTCGCACGCTTGTGCGCCAGGAAAAGAGTCATTGTCCTCGGCGGCTGGATTATCGCGCTGCTGCTGCTGGCAGGGCTGACGGTCAGGCTCGGGTCGGGATTCACCGATTCCGCCCAGGTGCCGAACAGCGAGTCCGCCACCGCCTACCTGTAGGTGCCGAAACCTATGCCACCTGGCCTGATGCTCCGCTGACCATTGGCTGCTCGGCCCGCGCCAGCTGCCAAGGCGTGGGACGATCTTCGGCTGTGGGGCTGAAGCTGATCTTCATGATTGTCACCCGTGCCGTGTCGCTGCTGGGGCTGTCGCGGCGGGAGGAGTGGTGGAAGGACGCCGAGATCCTCATGCTGCGCCATCAGCTCGCTGTGGCCCAGCGCCGGCAGCCTCGCGCTCATTTGCGTCTGACATGGCCGGACCGGGCGTGGCTGGCGCTGCTCGCGGGGACGGTTCCGGCAGAGCGCCTGGCGGCGATGCGGCTGATCGTCACCCCCGGCACGATCGTGCGCTGGCAGCGCGACATCGTGCGCCGCCGGTGGGCGCGATTGTCGCGCCGGGGCCGGTCCGGCCGCCCGGCGACGCATCGCAAGGTGCGGTCGGTGGTGCTGCGGCTGGCCCGGGAGAATGAGTCGTGGGGATACCGCCGGATCCACGGCGAGCTCGCGGGACTCGGCATCACGGTGGCGCCGTCCACG
>Ga0335073_10008329_pt1 | contig 14542 bp, 13 predicted proteins | sample Lox_Sample_22_FD_207093 | JGI IMG/M metagenome (GOLD analysis project Ga0335073, IMG submission 207093) | Soil microbial communities from Loxahatchee National Wildlife Refuge, Florida, United States - Lox_Sample_2.2 | ecosystem: Environmental > Terrestrial > Soil > Wetlands | place: USA... | reverse complement strand
GTGCGAGAACAACGGCTTCGCCGAGTTCACCTCGCGGGCGGAGCACTCGACGATCGAGCGCGTGAACGACGTGGTCGCGCCGTACGGCTTCGAACGCGAGACCGTGAACGGCTCCGACGTGCCCGCGGTGTACGAGGCGTTCGCGAGGTTCCTGTCGAAGGCGCGCGCGGGGGAGGGTCCGTTCCTGCTCGAGTGCCTGACCTATCGCCGGCGCGGGCACTACGAGGGCGACCAACAGAAGTACCGAGACGCCGCGGCCGAGGACGAGTGGCGCGAGCGCGACCCGATCGCGCGGTTGACCGCGGGCTATTTCGATCAAGACGACGCGGCGGCCGAGATCGAGCGTGAGGCAGCGGCGGAGATCGAAGCCGCGGTCCGGTTCGCCCGTGACAGTCCGTTCCCCGACCCGGCGATCACGGCCAAGATGGTGTACGCGACGTGAGCGACGAGATCACGTTCGTGGAGGCGGTCAACCGCACGCTCGCCCGCGCCATGCGCGAGGACGCGCGGGTGATCGTGCTCGGCGAGGACGTGGCCGAGGGCGGCCCCTATCTGGTCACCGCCGGGCTGGCCGAGGAGTTCGGGCGCGAGCGCGTGCGCAACACACCGATCAGCGAGGGCGCGGTGTGCGGGGTGGCGGTTGGCGCGGCCCAGTCGGGGCTCAGGCCCGTGGTCGAGATCATGTTCATCGACTTCATCACGCTCGCGCTCGACCAGCTCGTCAACCAGGCGGCCAAGGCGCACTTCATGTCGGGCGGGCAGCTGTCGGTGCCGCTGGTGGTGCGCACGCAGGGCGGATCGGGACAACGTAACGGCGCCCAGCATTCGCAGAGCCTCGAGGCGTGGCTCACTCACGTCCCGGGGCTGAAGGTCGTCATGCCGAGCGGCGCGGCCGATGCGGCCGGCCTTCTGCGCAGCGCGATCGCCGACCCGAACCCGGTGGTGTTCGTCGAGTGTAAGGCGCTCTACTTCCGGCGCGAGCGGGTCCCGGACCCTCCCGAGGCAATCCCGCTCGGGCGAGCAAGGACGCTGCGAGAAGGGCGCGACGTCACGATCGTCGCGCTCTCCCGGCTCGTCGAGGACGCCATGCAAGCGGCCGAGCGCCTGGCCGCAGACGACGGGATCGAGGCCGAGGTGATCGACCCGCGCACGCTGGTTCCCCTCGATCTGGCGACGGTGGCGTCGTCCGTCCGCCGTACCGGGCGGGCGATCATCGCGCACGAGGCGGTGACCGCCGGCGGGTTCGGGTCAGAGCTCGCCGCCCAGCTCCAGGCGGCCGCGTTCGACTACCTCGAGGCGCCGATCCAGCGGGTGGGCGCGCCGTATACACCCGTGCCCGTCAGCCCCCCGCTCGAGGACGCGTACCGGCCCGGAGCCGCGGAGATCGTCCGGGCGGCAAGGACAGCGCTTGAGTGGGGCGAGTACGACGCCGAGCCCTGGGACCACGGCGCGATCGCCGCGAGCTAAGCTCGGGCGGGCTCGAGCTCGCCGTCGAGCGCGAGCAGCGAGGCGCCGGGCACCTGCCCGAGCAGGCCGCGCCGGCTGAGCACGATCTCCAGGTTGGTGAGGGACAGGCGGGCGTGCTCGCGGGCCACGTTGTCGGCGCGCGAGCCCTCCCGATTCTCGATGGCGTCGACCAGCCACAGGTGCTGGCGGTGGGCGACGATCAGGATCTCGCGCGACTCCGGGAGCTGGGCGTGCTGGAGAACGAGCGCATTGGGAGTGGCGAACGGCAGCGACAGGACGGTGTCGAGCGTCCGCTCGAGCAGCGGGCTGCGCGCCATCTTGATCAGCCGGGCGTGGAACTCCCCGTTGAGCGCGACGTAGCGCTCGAACGATTCGTAGTCGGCGCGGTGCACGAGCGGCGCGATCTGGTCGTTGATGGCTCGCAGGGCGCGGAGGTCGCGACGGCTGGCTCCCTGCTCGGCGGCGAAGCGGCAGGCCGTTCCCTCCAGCACCCCGCGGATCTCGATCGCCTGCCTCATGTCGGCCTGGGTGAACTCGCGGACGACGTACCCGCCGGCGGGCAGCAGGCGCAACAGGCCCTCGTGCTCGAGCGAGGCGAGCGCCAGCCGAAGCGGCGTCCTCGAGACCCCCAGCCGCTCGACGAGCGGCAACTCGGACATGCGCTCGCCGGGCTTGAACTCACCGCTTAGGATCTGCTCGCGCAGGGCGAACAGCGCGCGCATCATCTGCGTTCGGTTGGCGTGGTTAACCATTCCGCGGGGGGAGTATCTCGGGCGAGTTTCCTGTATGCAAGAGGCCCGGATCCGAGCGCCATTGGTGTTGTTTTTTGTTCTTGTTAGGCGTTGCGAGACCAGTGTTGCATACAGAAATGCTTGACAATAAGATCGTCGCCTCGCCCAGCCGGGGCGGGTCGACTGATCATCAGAGGAGGAGGACAAGGGTGAGGACGGATCTCCATTCGCTGCGCCTGCGCACATGCGCTGCGCTGGCCGTGGTAGTGGGTGCGTTGCTGCTCGCCGCCTGCGGCAGCAGCAGCAGCACGACGAGTTCGAGCGCCGCATCGAGCGCGTCGAGCTCGGCCACGACGGCAAGCACGGCCGCGAGCTCGACCAGCACGTCTTCGTGCGGGCCGAAGCCGGGCGTGAAGGCCACCGGAACGCCGATCAACATCGGCACGATCGACACCAAACAGCCGGGCACCGACTTCAGCGATGGCCCGAACATGATCAACGCGTACTTCGCGTGTGTGGACGCCAACGGCGGCGTCAACGGCCACCCGCTCAAGCTGTTCGTCATCTACGACCAGTCCCAGCCATCGCAGATCACGGCGGCGTCCAAGCAGCTGATCCAGACCGATCACGTGGTTGGAATCGTGGGCGTGTTCGACCTGCTCGAGTGCACGCTCGACCAGAGCTACTGGCAGTCGCTGGGCATCTACGAGATGGGCGCCGGGATCGCCCCGGAGTGTTGGTCGACGCCACACAGCGCCGCGGTCAACATGGGCCCGCGCTACAGCTCCGACGGCGCGGTGCAGTACGGGCTCACCAAGCACCCGTCGAAGATCGTGTTCGTCCAGTCCAACGTGCCCGGCACCGGCTACATCGCCGCCGGCCCGGCCGCGCTCGCAAAGGCCGCGGGCACGCCGATCACGGAGCTGACCGAGAACGTCCCGATCCAGGATGCAAACTCGGTCGCGCTCAACCTCGTCGACGACGCCGGCTCGAACGGCTGGGTGGTGCTGAACTTCACACCGCCCGAGGCCCTCGTCATCCTCCAGGCTGCCCAGAAGCTGGGCCTCGAGGACCGGGTTAAGGGCTGGGGCTGCTCGACACCGTGCAACACCGACTTCCTGGCTAAGTCGCTGGGATCGAAGTGGAACGACAAGCTGTTCGTCAACGCCGAGCTGACCGACCCCGACGACCACAACGGGCCGGAGATGCAGCTCTACAAGGCGATCCTGTCCCAGTACGGTAAGGCGGTGGCCGGGGGCATCGGCTCGTTCAGCCAGATGGGGTTCGTGCTGGCGGAGTTCGCGACCAAGGCGCTTGACGGGGTCACGGGGCCGTACACGATGGCCAGCGTCAACGCGGCGTTCAAGGGCATCACGGACTACAAGTCCGAGATGCTCTGCCAGCCCTGGACCTACGGGCCGTACCCGCTGCACATCCCGAACAACTCCGACTTCACCACGACCCCGGACAACGGGAAGATGATCACCGCGCAGGGATGCACGCCGATCTCCAATGCAGATCCGCAGATCGCGGAATACCGCAAGGTCGCGGGTCAGGCACCCTCAACGGAGCCGCCAGTGGGGTAATGGAAATGGTCGGCGGCGCCTGGCGGCAGCGCCTCAGGGACGACCTCGACGAATCGGAGCGCCCGGGAAATGGGCTCCCCAGGGAAATGGAACCCACCCGCCCCCGGGCGCTCCGATCGCACGCTAGCGCCTTGACCGGCTCAGACCGGCTCGAGCGGGACGGCCTGGATCCGGTCCCGCTCGGGGACGGCGAGCAGCGAAGCGCCCGGCATCCGCTCGAGTACCTCCGGATGATCCAGCACGACCTCGAGATTGGTCCGCGCGAGCAGCGCGTGTTCACGGCCAAGGCCTTCGGCGCGGGCTCCCTGCCCGCGCTCGATTGCCTCCAGCAGCCCGAGGTGGTGGCGATGGGCCAGGATCAGAATTTCGCGGGACTCGGGCAACACGGCCTGCGCCATTACGAACGCGCTGGGACCGGCGAACGGCAGCTTGATGATGCCGTCGAGCGCGCGCTGCAGCATCGGGCTGGCGGCCATCCGGAGGATTCCGGCGTGGAAGCGCTCGTTCATGTCGACGAACTGCTCGAAGGACTCGTAGTCGGCGCGGTGCACAGCGTCGGCGATCGTGTCGCAGATGGCCCGCAACTCGGCGATGTCGGCGGGCGAGGCTCCGCGCTCCGCGGCGAGGCGGGCGGCGGTGCCTTCGAGGACGCCGCGAAGCTCGATCGCGTCGCTGATGTCGGACTCGGTGAACTCGCGAACGACGTAGCCGCGGGACTCGAGGCCGCGCAGCAGACCCTCGTGCTCGAGCGCCGCCAGCGCCAGGCGCAACGGGGTGCGGGACACCTCCAGTCGCTGCACCAGCCGAAGCTCCGACATGCGCTCCCCGGGCGCGAACTCGCCGCGCAGGATCAGCTCGCGCAGTCGCAGCACCGCTCGCTTCATCTGGGTCCTGCTGGGTGGACCGGACACCTCTCACCTCGCTCCGCACACGGTCGACGCGGTGGCGGCAGTGTAGTCCGACGGAGGTCGGATTGCATGCAAAATCGACAATCCAACCCCGCGAAACGGCATTCTTCAGGTCGTGTTAGGGGCTATTGCATACAGTTTGACCACCGATTAATATCGCCCGGCTCGCCAACCCTGGGGCGAGTACAAACGCGATCCTCGAGGAGGAGGAGATCGGTGAGGATGTTCCATCACGTACCTCGCGTGCGGCTAGGGCTGCCTATCGTGGCGGTCCTCGGAGTGCTTTCCATAGCCGCCTGCGGTAGCAGCAGTAGCAGCACCACGACCGCCAGCTCGACGGCGGCCGCGACGTCAAGCGCTACGACGAGCGCGGGCTCGTCGAGCGCGTCGACGAGCACCTCGTCGTGCGGTCCGAAGCCTGGCACCGCCGCCACCGGCACGCCGATCGCGTTGGGCGCGATCAACACCAAGCAGCCCGGCACGGATTTCACCGACATCGAAAACATGGAAGGCGCCTACTTCGCGTGTGTGAACGCCAACGGCGGCGTCAACGGCCACCCGATCAACCTGATCAAGCTGACCGAGGCGACCCAGCCGGCGCAGATCGCGGCGGACGCAACCAAGCTCGTGCAGACCGACAAGGTGGTGGGCGTCTCCGGCAGCTCGAGCATCCTCGAGTGCACGATCAACTCCGCCTACTGGCAGAAGAATCATTACTACGTGATCGCCGCCGGGATCGCGCCCGAGTGCTATTCGACTCCGAACTACGCGGACGTGAACATGGGGCCGCGCTACAGCTCCGACGGAGCGGTTCAGTATGTGCTCACGCTGCACCCGAGCAAGATCGTGTTCGACCAGTCCAACGTGCCCGGCACCGGCTACATCGCCGCGGGCCCGGCTGCGCTGGCCGCGAACGCACACGTGCCGATCACCCAGCTGACCGAGAACGTGCCGATCAACGACGCTGACTCGGTGGCGCTCAAGGAGGTCGACGACGCGGGTCCGAACGGCGCCGTGGTGCTGAACTTCACCCCGCCCGAGGCGCTGGTGATCCTGCAGGCGGCTCAGAAGCTCGGCCTCGAGAACCGGGTCAAGGCCTGGGCGTGCTCGACGCCATGCAACACCGACTTCCTGGCCACCTCGCTGGGATCGAAGTGGGACGGCAAGTTCTTCGTGAACGCCGAGCTCGCCGACCCGGACGACACCAACACGCCGACGATGAACCTGTACAAGGCGATCCTCAAGCAGTACGGCTCGGACGTCTCCGGCGGGATCGGCAGCTTCAGCGAGATGGGATTCACGATGGGCGAGATCGCGGTGCACGCACTGGGTTCGATCACGGGTCCGTACACGACGGCGAGCGTCAACAAGGCGTTCCAGAGCGTGTCTAACTACGACACGGGCATGTTGTGCCAGCCGTGGACGTTCGGGAACTATCCGCTGCACATCGCCAACAACATGGACTACACCGTCACGCCGATGAACGGCAAGATGGTGCTCAAGCAAGGCTGCACGCTGATTTCCGCCGTCGATCCGCAGATCGCGGCGTATCGCAAGGCGGCCGGTACGGCGCCGCTGGCACCGGGACAGCCGAGTGGGTCATAAAGTGAGGCACTCGGAGTTGAGGAAGTAGGATCCACAGGCGATCGGCGCGACTGGTGTAGCTGACATGCTCTTCACCTACGGCATCTTGGGTCTGCCGAGCTGGCAGGACTTTCAGCCGTTTCTCGTCACCGGGTTATCGCTGGGCGGCGTGTACGCCCTGTCCGGGGTCGGGATGGTGGTCCTGTACCGGGCCACTGGGGTGCTGAACCTCGCGTTCGGAGCCGTCGGCGCAATGGGCGCGCTGATCGCCTGGTCGCTCATCAACCATTCGGGCTGGAACGAGTGGCTGGCCTATGCGGTCTGCGTGCTGTTCGGCGGGGTGCTGACGCTGATCTACGGGATGGTGTTCGGTCCGGCCTTGGCCAAGCGTGACCCACTGGTCAAGGCCACCGCAACCCTCGGGCTGACACTCATCCTGCTCGGGGTGATGGATCTGTTGTGGACCTCGAGCGGTGGCGCGTCGCGCTCGATCACGCTGCCGACCGACAACGACACATTCATGGTCAGCGGCATCCTGGTCGAGTACACGAACGTGATCGCACTCGCCCTCGGGCTCGCGATCACCGTCGGCACCTCGGCGTTCCTGCGCTACACGAAGCTCGGGACCGCGATGCGCGCTATGGCCAACGATCGCGAGATCACGGCCACGCTGGGCGTGCCCGTGAGGCGGGTCGAGGCCGCGGCCTGGTTTGGGTGCGGCCTCCTGTCAGGACTCGCCGGGATCTTGCTGGCTGACTTGGTAGCGCTCGACGCCACCACGCTGACGTTCCTGGTCCTCTCTTCGCTCGCCGCCACGATCATCGGCCAGTTGCGGTCGATTCCGATCACGTTCATCGCGGCGCTCGTGGTGGGGACCGTGGACGCGATGATCACGCCGATCAACTCGATCACGAACTATCGTGATATGACGCCGTTCGTGCTCGCGGCGGCAGCCCTGCTCTTGTTCAACCGCAAGCGCGTCATCGCCGTCGGAAGGACAGGCATCTGAGCATGGACGCCACCGGGGTTGAAAGTGCAACCGAGGACGCCGCGGAGGTCGAGAGCGCTCCCGCGCTGACATCCCGGCGACGCTCGCCGCAACCTCGGATGCTCATCCGCCCCGTGGTGATCGCGGTCCTGTTTTTGTTCGTGCTGCTCGGGCTGCCCTCGCTGTTCAGCGACTACTACATCGACGCGAGCACCCAGACGGCGATCTACGCGATCGTCGCGCTGGGGCTGGGATTGTTGGTGGGACGTGTCGGGATGGTCTCCCTCGGCCAGGCGGCGGTGCTGGCAATGGGAGCCTGGGTGGCCGCGCGCCTGCTGTTCGCGACCGGCCTCCCGTTCCCGTTCGTGCTGCTGGCCTCGGGACTGATCACGATGGTGCTCGGCACCCTCGTCGGACTTCCCGCGCTCCGCTTGAGCGGCCTGTATCTGGCGCTGATCACGCTGATGCTGGCCGGCGCGATCACGGTCGTGCTGGCCACCACGAACTTCCCCAACGGCGGTCACGGCTTCCTCGGCTACAACGGCAGTTCGGTCCACATTCCGCCGATCCGCCGTCCGAGCATCGCCCAGACCGATCCCGCGTTCTTCCGCTACTCGGTGATCGTCGCGGGGTTGATGTTCCTGCTCGCACTGGGACATCTGCGCAGCAAGCCGGGACGCGCCTGGGCGGCGATCCGCCAGAGCGAATCGGCGGCACTCGCGGCCGGGATCAACACCACCCTGTACAAGCTGTGGGCGTTCGCGCTGGCGTCGTTCGTCACCGGCGTGGCGGGGGGCCTGCTGGCGGGCTCGCTGCACTACCTGTACTCGATCGACTTCCAGACGCAGGATTCGATCACGCTGCTGGCGGTGGTCCTGATGGGCGGCGCCTACAGCCTGTGGGGCGCGATCGTGGCCGCGTTCTTCCTTCAGTTCCTGCCCGAGCTGTTCACCAACTGGGGTATCTCGCCCGACTGGCTGACGATCCTGTTCGGGGTCGGCGTGCTCCAGGTGCTGACCACGGCGCCGCGCGGGATCGTCGACCAGCTGCCCAAGGATCTGGCCCGGCTCGGCCGCATGCTGGCCCGCCTCGTGCGCCGCCCCACGCCCTCAACCAGCGGTGAGACGTGATCGAGGTCTCCGACATGACCGTCCGTTTCGGCGGGGTGACGCCGCTGGACAAGATGAGCGTGCGGTTCGAGACGGGAACCTGCGGGCTGATCGGCCCCAACGGTGCCGGCAAGACGACGTTCTTCAACGTGCTGAGCGGCTTCGTGAAACCGGTGTCCGGAAGCGTGACCGCGTTCGGAGAGGATCTGCTGCGGATGGTCCACTTCCGGCGCGCCCGGTGGGGGGTGCGACGGACCTTCCAGACCGAGCAGGCGATCGAGGAGCTGTCGGTGTTCGACAACGTGGCGATGATCCACGAGCACTCCAAGCTCGGCGGCGGCTCCCGCCGGCAGGAAGTGATCGACGCGATCCGGTTCGTCGGGCTCGACATCGATCCGGACACCAGGGTGGGCGGGCTGGGTGCCGGCCAGCGACGCATGGTCGAGGTCGCGCGTGCGGTCGTCGGCCGGCCGCGGCTCGTGCTCCTGGACGAGCCGGCGGCGGGGCTACCCGACGAGGAGACTGGGCACCTGGGAGATGTGATCCGCCGGATCCCCGAGCAGACAGGCGGGATGACGATCCTCGTCGACCACGACATGAGCCTGGTCTCGGCGTGCTGCGAGGTGACCGCGGTGCTCGACTTCGGCAAGCTGCTCGCCTCCGGTCCGACGGCCGAGGTGCTCCGCGATGAGCGCGTTATCCGCGCCTACTTGGGGACGGAGGAGACGGGGTGAGCGCCACCGGTACCGAAGGGGGGCTGAGCCTCCAGGGCATGACGGTCCCCCGGGGCGGGCGCGACGTGGTGCGCGACGTCACGATCGACATCCCGCCCGGCGAGATCACGACGCTGCTCGGTCCCAACGGCGCCGGCAAGTCGAGCCTCGTCCTGGCGGTGGGCGGCGTGATCCGGCCGCGCAGGGGGTCGGTGATGCTCGACGGCCGCGACTGGGCCGGCCGGCGCCCCGAGCGGATCCGGCACGCGGGCGTGGCGATCGTCCCGGAGGGCCGTCGTCTCCTGCCCGAGCTGACCGTCGAGGAAAACGTCCGGGTGGCCATGTACGCGCTCCCGCGAGCCCAGGCTCAGGCGGGCCGGGCGCGCGCCCTCGAGCTGTTCCCCGAGTTGCAGCGGCTGCTCGGCTCGACCGCGCGGTCGCTCTCGGGCGGAGAGCAGCAGATGGTCGTACTCGCCCAGGCGCTCGTCTCCCAACCCCGTTACGTCCTGATCGACGAGCTGTCGCTGGGGCTCGCACCGGTCATCGTCAATCGGCTGATCCCGACCATCCGGTCGGTCGCGGAGTCCGGGATCGGCGTGCTGCTGATCGAGCAGTTCGCCACGGTCGCCCTCGGTCTCGCCACCCGCGCCTACGTGATGGAGGGCGGCCGGCTTCAGTACTCGGGGTTCGCGAGCGAGCTGAAGGAGAATCCGTCCCTGCTGCATTCGGCCTACCTGCTGAGGGGGCGCAACGGGGCCGGTGGCGAGAAGGCCGTGGTCGGGGCGCAAGCTTCAGAGCAGCGAACCGAGCCCCAGACCCCCTCTGCATGACCATCGTCGGCCTGGAGCACGTGCTCGTGCTCTCCGACGACATCGACCGCACGCGAGACTTCTACTGTGAGGTGGTCGGCCTCGCGATCGGAGATCGCCCCCCGCTCGAGTTCCCCGGTTACTGGCTCTACGCCGACGCCACCCCCTGCCTGCACATCGCCGAACGGCGGGCCTACGCGGACCACGCCGCCGGCCTGGGTCTGGAAGTCTCCAAGAGCGACCCCGATCTGGGAAGGGGAACGGTCGACCACATCGCGTTCAGCGCGCTTGACTATCACGCGTTGACCGCGCGGCTCGCCGCGCGTGGCGTCCCGGCGGTCACCAACGTCGTCCCCGGTGGTCCGCGCCAGGTGTTCGTCGAGGATCCCAACGGGGTACGCGTTGAGATCAACGTGAGAAGGAGGTAAAGGTATGGCCACAACAACCGAAGCGATCGCCGGACCGCGGACCACGCCGCCGTTCCGCGCCGACCACGTGGGCAGCCTGCTCCGCCCGCCCGAGCTGCTGAAGGCGCGCGCGGAGTTCGAGGCCGGCCGGACGTCTGTGGACGAACTGCGCCGTGCCGAGGACGATGCGATCCGCGACGCGGTGACGCTGCAGCGCGACGTCGGGCTTCAGTCGGCGACCGACGGAGAATTTCGCCGGGCCACGTGGCACATGGACTTCATCTACCAGCTGGGCGGGATCGAGCACGCGCCGGGGGACATGAGGGTGCAGTTCCAGAACGAGCGGGGAACCGTGGAGTGGACGCCGGCCGCGCTGCACGTGTCCGAAAAGGTCCATCTCGACCACACGATCTTCGCCGATGCGTTCGAGTTTCTGCAGGGCGTCGTCGATCCCGCCCAGACCGCCAAGCTGACCATCCCCTCACCCAACATGGTCCACTACCGGGGCGGCCGGGCGGCCGTCGACGAGCGCATCTATCCGGACATGGAGGAGTTCTGGGAGGACCTCGGTGCGGCGTACGCCGACGAGCTGCGCGCGCTCGGCGCGCTCGGCTGCACCTACCTCCAATTCGATGACACCTCGCTGGCCTACTTGAACGATCCGCGCCAGCGGGAGCAGATCAAGCAGCGAGGGACCGGAACGGGCGACGTCGAGCACCTGCACGAGCGCTACGTACGCAACATCAACCGTGCGCTCGAGGGACGACCCGAGGGCATGGCCGTGACCACGCACCTGTGCCGCGGCAACTTCCGCTCCTCGTGGGCCGCCGAGGGCGGCTACGACTTCGTGGCCGAGGCGCTGTTCGGAGGTCTCGGGGTCGACGGCTTCTTCCTCGAGTACGACGATCCGCGCTCGGGCGGGTTCGAGCCGCTGCGGTTCGTCCCCAAGGGCAAGTACGTCGTGCTCGGTCTGGTGACGACCAAGCACGGCGAGCTCGAGTCCAAGGATCTGCTCAAGCGGCGGATCGAGGAGGCGGCGCGCTACGTGCCGATCGAGCAACTGTGCCTCTCGCCGCAGTGCGGCTTCTCCTCGACGGTCGAGGGCAACGAGCTGAGCATCGACGAGCAGCGAGCGAAGCTCGAGCTCGTGGTGGAGACGGCCGCCGAGGTGTGGGGATGAAGGGGCTCTGATGCGCGCCGCGGTGACCGAGGGCGTCGGCGCGATGGCGGTTCTCGACCGCCCCGAGCCCGACGAATTGGACGCCACCCACCCGGCTCGGGTAACGGTGGCGCCCGAGGCGGTCGGGATCTGCGGCTCCGACTACCACTTCTTCGCCGGCGAGCTGTCCGACGCCGCCGGCGGCTCGCAGTTCCCGCGTGTCCAGGGCCACGAGGTCGGTGCCACCGTGGTGGCGGTTGGACCCGAGGCGCGGGGCGAGCTGCGGGTCGGTCAGCGAGTGGCGCTGTGGCCGCTTAGGGCGTGCGGGCGGTGCTACCCGTGCAGCGTCGGGCGCCCCAATGCCTGCGACAACTTCGAGTTGATCGGGATCCACGTGGACGGCGGGCTCCAGGAGCGGCTGTCGCTGCCGGATTCGCAGGTGTACCCGATCGCGGTCGAGGATCCGGCCGTCGCCGCGCTGGCCGAGCCGGTATCGATCGCGGTCCGGGCGGTCAACCGAGCGCGCGTGGCCCCCGGGGAGCGCGTGGTGGTGCTCGGCGCCGGTCCGATCGGCCAGTGCATCTGCCTGGTGGCGCGCGAGCGCGGCGCCGAGGTGCTCGTGGTCGACCTGCAGGAGAGCCGCCTGGGGCTGAGCCGCTCGATGGGAGCCGAGACGCTGGTCTGGACGGGCGGGTCCGAGGTCGTCGCCGCCGCCCGGCGCTGGGCCGGACCGGCCGGGCCGCCGGTGGCAATCGACGCGACCGGCGCGCCGGCGGCGGTCCGCGCGATGGTCGACATGGTCGCCTCGGCCGGACGGGCGGTTCAGGTCGGCATGTCGGGGGACGAGGTCACGCTCCGGATCGGCAGCCTGACCGAGAAGGAGCTCGATCTGCTCGGCGTGAGCGTGTGTACCGGCGAGGAGTTCGGCGAGGCGGTGGCCGTGGTCGAGCGCAACCCCAGGGTGCTGGCCCGCCTGATCAGCCACCGGTTCCCGCTCGAGCGCGCGCCCGAGGCGCTGCGGTTCGCGATGGACAACCCCACCGAGGTGATGAAGGTAGTCATCGGCGGGGTCTAGTCCCGACGCTCCAATTTTGCGGGCTGCGACGGTTCGGTTAGCGGGCCGTTAGCGTCTCTACCGACGGGGTTAAGCCGGTCGGGACCGTGGACGAACACGGGGGCGTCATCCGTATGCTCGGCATAAGCGCCTTGCGAAGTGCCTTGCGAACGGGAGGGAGCCCCTGATGCCGGGTTTGACGCGTTCGGACGAGGATGGACCGCACCGCCCACGGCGGCGTTCGGCCGATCGCGCCAGCGCTGTGGTTCGCTTCCTTCGCGCCGCGCGAATCCCGCGTCACGCGCGCCGCCATCACACGGCCGGCGTGGTCTCGGGAGCCGCCCTCCTGGCGGTCCTCGCCGCGATCCTCGTCCCGCTGGCACTCCCCAATCGCACCGTCTCGAGAGCGGCCGCCCGGTCGCACCAGCGGCCGCTCAACACGGGCAGCTCGGCCTCGGCTCCGGGCGCAGCGGCGGCCGGCGCTGGCGGCCCGGGGCAGCCGCAGGCGACCGTGACGATCGCGGCCCACGCCCCGAGCGCGGCTGTTCCGGGCTCGTGGTTCGGCGTCTCGACCGAGTACTGGGCGCTGCCCCTGTTCGAGCAGGACGCGCCGGTGTTCGATCGCGTGCTGGCGCTTCTCCACGTGCCCGGCGACGGGCCGCTCGTCCTGCGGATCGGCGGCGATTCCGCGGATCACTCGTTCTGGGACCCCAAGCCCAAGGACATGCCCTCGTGGGCCTTCGCCCTCACCCCCTCGTTCGTGTCCCGCCTGCGCGCCCTGGTCCTCCGCGATCACCTCAAGCTCATCATCGACCTCAACCTGGTCACCGACACCCCGCTGACCGCAGCCGCCTGGGCCCACGCGGCCGAGACGTCACTGCCCAAGGGCAGCATCGTCGGCTTCGAGATCGGGAACGAGCCCGACCTGTACTCCCGCAGCTACTGGGTGGCGACAATCACGCGCTCGCCGTTCCGGGCCGGACCGCTGCCGTTCGCGCTCACCCCGGACTCGTATGTGTCGGATTTCGCCGCCTACGCGACCGCAATCGGCGAGACCGCTCCCGACATCCCGCTGATCGGTCCGGCCGTGGCGCACCCGCGCGTGAGCGCCGACTACATCACGGCGCTGATTCAGGCCGAGCGCCCGGAGCTCGGAGCGATCACGGGCCATCTATATCCGTACTCGGCGTGCTCGAAGCACCCTGGCTCGTCGAGCTATCCGACCGTCCCGCGCCTGCTCAGCCAGCAGGCCTCCGCCCAAGCGGCGAAGGACGTCGCGAGCGCCGTGGCGATCGCGCATGGCGCCGGACTGAAGTTCCGCCTGACCGAGCTCAATTCCGTGACCTGCGGCGGGAAGCGGGGCGTGAGCAACACGTTCGCCACCGCGCTGTGGGCGCCGGACACGCTGTTCACGCTGTTGCGGGCCGGAGTCGACGGGGCCAACCTGCACATCAGGGCGGACGCCATCAATGCGCCGTTCGTGATCAATCGCGGCGGGCTCTTCGCGCGACCCCTGCTCTACGGCCTGTTGCTTTTCACTCGGACGCTGGGACCCCAGGCGCACCTCGTCCGCCTGCAGATGTCGGCGCCCCGCTCGCTCGATTTCAGCGCCTGGGCGGTGCGCGTGCGAGGCGGAATGCTCCACGTGCTCTTGATCGACAAGAGCCGCCGGACCGTGCGGGTGGACCTGCACCTGCCGACCACCGCCCCGGCCACCATTCAGCGTCTGCTCGCGCCCTCGGCGTACTCGCGTTCCGGGGTCACGCTAGACGGGCAGCACCTCAACGCTGAGGCGGACTGGGTCGGCACGCGTCGGACCGAGACGGTCACCCCCGATCCCCGAGGCGGCTACGTCGTGACCCTTCCGGAGCGGAGCGCCGCGCTGGTAGGCGTGAGCATTGCCCGCACGCGTGCGCCCTCAAAACACCACGGTCGTGTTGCCGTGGCGAAGCACGCGGTCCTCACAGTGCGCCTGCACCGCTCGCGCAAGCACTGACCGCTCGACGTCGGCGCCCAGCTGAGCGAGG
>Ga0335073_10008328_pt1 | contig 14544 bp, 10 predicted proteins | sample Lox_Sample_22_FD_207093 | JGI IMG/M metagenome (GOLD analysis project Ga0335073, IMG submission 207093) | Soil microbial communities from Loxahatchee National Wildlife Refuge, Florida, United States - Lox_Sample_2.2 | ecosystem: Environmental > Terrestrial > Soil > Wetlands | place: USA... | reverse complement strand
ACGCGGCCCGAGACGGGCACGCGGCTTTCGCCCTCGATGAACGGCTCCGGAGCGTAAGTCTCGGCGCAATACTGCTCCACCAGGCGGAGGATCTCGTCGCGCAGGTTCGCTGGATCTGGCACTGAAAGTCACAGTACCACGAAGGCGGCGCGGGCGATGGCAGTATCGAAAGTGAACAATCCGGGAGCGCCAAACTGCATGAGTCGAGGCGCGGCGTCTTACTTTTCCTTCTTGGAAGGATGGGCGACCACCAGGTTGTCGGTCACCGAGAAGACATTCGGCACCTCGTTGACGCGGGTGCGGATCAGCGTATCGTCGAGCTGAGTGTCCACGACGCCTTCGAGCGTCACGTGCCCGTTATCGACGATGATGTGGATCGACGGCAGGGCCTGATAGCCATAGCGCGTTCCGATCTCGGCATCGCCGTAGATTGCTCTTGCCACGGCGCGGCGGATGGTCCAGTCCATCGGCGACAAAGGCAGCAGCTTGATCTGGTTGACGACCTGAGTGACGCCGGGAATGTCCTTCACCGCCCGTTCCGCGTCGGATCGGATGTCCCACGGTACTTCGGGCGGGCATGCGCCCTGCAACGTGACGACCCCGTCGGGAGTCACCTGGAACGCCAGGTCGTCGAAGATCGAGTAGTAAGGAAGCGTCAGCAGCTTGTGGCGGATCTGGCGCGCCAACGGACTTTCATTCGCCGGGCCGGCCGCGAAGGCGTCATTGTGCTTTTGAGCGAAAGCGGGCGACACCAACAGAATGGTTGCCAGAGCTAATTCGATGCGCATTTCGTCCCCCGGTTCAGGAAGTGCAAACCTAAAGCCAATGTGCCGGCCGGCACCCAAGGGGCGCGGTAATTTCGGCTTTGCGCAGTCAGGCGGGTTTGCGGAAGACGAACATGTAGCGGGTGCTCTCTTCGTCGGGGCGGTCGATGAAACGGTCGTCGCGCGAGACCACTTCGAAGCCCGCCGCGCGCACCTCGGATTCCACGGTATCGGGGGCGATTACGTGGTTCTTGGTTTGATCGCCGCGGGGGCGGCTCAGGGTCTTATGGGGAGTCATGTCCACAATCACCAGGCGGCCGCCGGGCTTTAGCGCCGCCTTGAGGTGCTCCAGCATGGCGTGAGGATTGGCGACCTCGTGATACATGATCACCATGAGGACCGCGTCGAGCTGGCCGGAAGGCAACTTCGGATCGTCCGCCACTCCCTGGATGACTTTGACATTGCGGAGATGACCCTTCTGGATGCGTTGACGGAGTCTCTTTAGTGAGTCGGCGGCGATATCCTCGGCGTACACTTGCCCGTTCCCGCCGACGGCGCGCGAAAGCGCGGCCTCATAATCGCCCCAGCCGGCGCCGATATCGGCGGCTTGGGAACCGGCATGCAAGTCCATGGCGGTTATGATTTCGGGCATTTTGAGATCGCGCTCATGCTGCGAATAAGCGTCGGTTTGGCCCCAGGCGCAGAGCGACGCGAGGAGGAATGCGCCCGGAATCAGTCGTGCAGTGCTCATCAAATGCCAGTGTAGACCAGGCGCCTGACCGCGTGAATCTCTTCGTAACGGCCATCCCGAGGCAAGGCCTTGCAAGGGCAATTCTTCGCGACGCCACGAAATTGATCATGCGTTTTGCGGCACTAGACCTTGCGGTAGCGGCTCATTAACTGCCACCATGTACTCATGCCGCCCGCTCCTCCCGATCCCGATCAGCCTCCACCATTCCTTGGCACCTGGAAGCGAGTTTATACGGCGATCCTGATCTACCTGGGCGCGATCATCGCGGGATCTTATCTGTTCACGCGGGCGTATCGATGAGGAATCTGGACTGGATCGTCCTCGTCACCTCTCTTGTTTCCATCGTGGCGTATGGGCTGTACCGCAGCCGCGGGAGCAACACGGTCGACCGGTACCTGCTCGCCGGACGAACCATGCCGTGGTACGCCATGGCGCTCTCCATCATGGCGACGCAGGCGAGCGCCATCACCTTCATCTCCACCACCGGGCAATCGTACGTGGACGGCATGCGATTCGTGCAATTCTATTTCGGATTGCCGATCGCGATGATCGTCATCTCCGCGACGGCGGTGCCGCTGTTTCATCGCGCCAAAGTCTACACGGCGTATGAGTACCTCGAGAGGCGTTTCGACGGCAAGACGCGCACGCTGGCGAGCCTGATTTTTCTGGCGCAGCGGGGGCTTTCGGCGGGTCTGACGATTTACGCGCCGGCACTGGTGCTTTCGGTGATTCTGGGATGGCCGGAGCGCCATACGACTTTGCTGATGGGCGCGACGGTGGTGACCTACACCGTGCTCGGCGGTATCAAGGCGGTGACGTGGTCGGACGTGCAGCAGATGTGCATCATCTTTCTGGGACTGCTGGTGTCGCTGATCACGGTGATCGTGCTGCTGCCGAAGGCGGTGTCGTTCGGCGACGCGGTGTTTCTGGCGGGCGCGGCGGGCAGGTTGAACGCTGTGACCACGAATTTCAACTGGAACGACCGGTTCAACATCTGGAGCGGCCTGCTGGGCGGGACGTTTCTGTTCCTCTCGTACTTCGGGTGCGATCAGTCGCAGGTGCAGCGGTATCTGACCGGGAAGTCGGTGACGGAGAGCCGCCTGAGCCTGTTGTTCAACGCGGTGGCGAAAATCCCGATGCAGTTTTTCATCCTGTTCATCGGCGCGATGGTGTTCGTGTTTTATCTCTTCGCCCAACCGCCGCTGTTGTTCCAGCACGCGGAACTGGCGCGCATCGAAGGGCGGGGCGATTATCCAGCGGTGGCGGACCGGTACAACCAGGCATTCGAAGAGCGGCGGCAGGCGACGATGGCGCTGGTGGATGCCCACCATGCGGGCGACCGCACGGGGGTGGAGCGCGAAATCGGCGAATATCGCGTGGCGCAGAAGCGGATGGATGCGGCGCGGGCGGAGGCCAGCCGGCTGGTGACGCTCAGCGGCGGCGAGAAGGACTTCAGCGACACCAACTACATTTTCCTTTCGTTCGTGACCAAGTATCTGCCGGTGGGGATCGTCGGCCTGGTGATCGCGGTGATTTTTGCGGCTACCATGTCGGCCAGTTCCGGCGAGATCAACTCGCTGGCTACCGTAACGGTAGTGGATATCTATCGCCGTTTGCGGCCGCGGGGGAGCGATCATCATTATGTAATGGCATCTCGGGTGGCGACGCTGTTCTGGGGCGTGTACGCGGTGCTGTTCGCCGGATGGGGCAAGCGGTTGGGGCCGTTGATCGTGGCGGTGAACGTGGTGGGGTCGCTGTTTTACGGTTCGCTGCTGGGATGTTTCGTGCTGGCGTTCGGGTTCCGGCGGGTGGGCGGCACGGCGACGTTCGTGGGGATGATCGCGGGCGAGGCGGCGATCTTCTGGGCGTTCTTTTTTACCAATATTTCCTGGCTGTGGTACAACGTGCTGGGTTGCGGGGTGGTGGTGGTGACCGCGCTGGCCATCACATATTTTTCGCCTTCTTCGGCACAATCCGCCAGAGAACGTATGCCAGCGCCAGGATAGCCAGCGCGATGCCTACGATTTTGAAATAGCCTTCGATGTTCTTTTCCACGGCCTGCCAGCGGTCGCCGAGGAAATAGCCCAAGCCGATGAAGGTCGAAACCCAAAGGCACCCGCCGGCGTAAGCGAACAGCGCGAATTGCGGCGCTTCGACATCGCTCATGCCGGCGGCGTAAGCGGTGAGGTGGCGCAGGCCGGGGACGAAATATCCGAAGGTAAGACCCCAATGGCCGACACGTTCGAACCAGGCGTGCGCCTTGGCGATGTGGTCTTCGGTGAGGTGGAGGTAGCGGCCGTAGCGGTGGATCAGCTTCAGTCCGAACGTGCGTCCGAGGACGTAGCTGACGGTGATGCCGGAGAGGCTCCCGGCCAGCGCCGCCCCGAATGCCAGCGGCAAGGCAAAAGTCCCTTTGAAGACCAGAAAGCCGCTGAACGTGAGCAAAGTTTCATCGGGAACGGGCAGGCCGACGATTCCGAAGACCAGCAGCACGAAGATGGCGATATAGCCGTATTGGGTGATCCAGTTGAGAACCTGGTGTTCCATGCGAAGAAAAATTCCCCGTTCCCTTGCTCGCCCAAGCGCGAGTTGTGGTTTCTTCCCGTTAATTCCATGCGGGCTCAGACCACCAGGTCGCTGATTTCCACGAGCGACGGCTCGCCTCCCACTACGACGATTCCGCTGTCGGTGACGTGGTAGCGAGCGGAATCGGCCTCGCGGTCGTAACCGATGCTGGCATCGGGCGGCACCTGCACGTTCTTATCGAGAATGGCGCGGCGCAGTTTGGCGCGGCGGCCGATGTCGCAGCGATCCATAATGATGCAATCCTCCACCAGCGCGCCGGCGTGAACCTTGACGTTGCGTCCCAGAATGGAATTGCGCACCACGCCGCCGGAGAGAATGCAGCCGCCGGAGACGATGCTGTCAATGGCCTGTCCGCGGCGGTGCTCATCGTCGAAAGTGAATTTGGCGGGCGGGTCGGGGTAGCTCGAACTGCGCAGGGGCCAGGCGCGGTTATAGAGATTGAGCGCCGGTTTGACGGCGCGGAGATCCATGTTGGCCTCGTAGTAGGCGTCGATATTGCCGACGTCGCGCCAGTACGGTTCGGAATCCGGGGGCTCGCCGGGGATGCGATTGGTCTGGAAATCGTAAGCGTAGATTTCGGCCTTGCCGGCGATTTTGGGCAGGATGTTATGGCCGAAATCGTGGCTGCTCGATTCGTCGGCGGCATCGTCGTGGAGCAGTTTGAGGAGGGTGCGTGTGGAGAAAACGTAGTTACCCATGGAAGCGAAGACGCGAAGGGGATCGCCGGGCAAGGTAGGCGCATCGGGATTCTTTTCGTGGAAGGCCTGAATGCGGCCATCGGGGGTGACTTCGATCACACCGAACTCGCTGGCCATTTCGCGCGGCACGGGGATTGACGCCACGGTGACTTCGGCCTTCCGGGCAACGTGGTATTCGATCATGCTGGTGATGTTCATGCGATAGATATGATCGGCGCCGAAAATGGCGACCACGTCGGGGTCCGATTGTTCCACCAGGTTGATGTTCTGGTAGATGGCGTCCGCGGTGCCCTGATACCAGGTCTCGTCGGGCGAACGCATTTGCGCCGGCACGGGAATAATGAACTGCGATTTCAGCAGACTGCCGGCCTGCCAACCTTCGGCCAAGTGCTGGAGCAGCGACTGGCTGCGGAACTGCGTCAGCACATAGAGCGAGTAAATCCCCGAATTGATGAAATTACTCAGGACGAAATCGATGATCCGGTACTTGCCCCCGAATGGGACGGCCGGTTTGGCCCGTTCCTTTGTAAGCGGTGAAAGGCGTGTGCCCTTGCCTCCCGCCAGTACAATACCCAGTACGCGTATGCGCATCGTTTTTACCAAAGGCTTATTGTTTCAGGCAAGTGCGAGGTTGGCAAGAGGGAAGTGGGCGGGGTTGGACAAAGCCGCGAACCAAAGGCGTTCACCGCCAGAGACGGCGTGACGCTGTTGCTGGGGGACGCTTGCGGCCCAAGCGCCGCTCCCGCGCGGCGGCGGTTCGATACAGCGTGCCGGGAACGCCGGCCCAAGCGCCGCTCCCCCGCGCCGCGGTTCAATACAGTCTGCTGGGACACCGGCCCAACGCCGCTCCCCCGCGGCGGCGGTTCAATACAGTCTGCCGGGACACCGGCCCAAGCGCTCCCCCGCGCCGCGTTCAATACAGTGTGCCGGAACGCCGGCCCAAGCGCCGCTCCCTCGCGGCGGCGGTTCAATACAGTCTGCCGGGACACCGGCCCAACGCCGCTCCCCCGCGGCGGCGGTTCGGTACAGTCTGCCGGGAAACCGGCCCAAGCGCCGCTCCCCCGCGCCGCAGTTCGATACGGTGGGCGGGAACGCCGGCCCAAGGCGGCGATTTTTGGAAACAGCGGTATAGAATGGTCGGGCGATGACAGACGGATTGCGGAACGCGGCGGTGATTGGGACGGGCATGATGGGGCCGGGGATTGCGCTGACGCTGGCGCTGGGTGGTTGGAGGGCGACGATCCTGAGCCGCAGCGGAGCCAAGGCGGCCGAGGGATTGGAGAAGGCGCGGGCGCAGGCAGGTCTGCTGGCCGAGAGTGAACTGGTGGACGGGGCCCGCGCGGAGCAGGCGGCATCGTTATTGCGCGCGTCGGCGGATTTTGAGGAGACCATCCGCGGCGCGGGCCTGGTCATCGAATCCGGGCCGGAAGACATGGCGTTCAAACAGGATCTGTTCGCGCGCATGGATGCGTTGACGGGAGCGGAGACGCTGCTGGCGTCGAACACCTCGGGGCTGAGCATCACGGCGGTGGCGGAGCGGTGCGCGCGGCCGGAGCGGGTGCTAACGGCGCACTTCTGGAATCCGCCGCACCTGATGCCGCTGGTGGAAATTGTCATGGGCGGCCGGACGTCGGGGGAATCGGCGGAGAGGTTGCGCACGGTGCTGGAAGAGTGCGGGAAGACACCCGTGATGGTGCGCAAGGACCGGCCGGGGCAGCTGGGCAACCGGCTGCAGATGGCGCTGCTGCGGGAAGCGGCGCACATGCTGGCGGAGGGGATCGCGAGCGCGGAGGACATCGATTCGGTGGTGCGCAATGGATTGGGCATCCGCATGCCGGGCTACGGGCTGCTGGAACACATGGACGTGGTGGGGTTGAATCTCGGGCTGGCGGTACTGGAATACGTGGCGCGCGATCTGTACAGCGAGGCGCATGCGCCGGAGTACGTGCGGGAGTTGGTGCGCCGCGGAGAGATTGGCGCTGGAGCGGGCAAGGGATTCCATGACTGGTCGGTGAAGAGCGCGGATGAGGTGCGCGCGCGGCGGGATGCTTCGCTGATCGAGATATTGCGATACCGGCGAAGGGTGGGTCTAAAGGTGTGAGTCGCAACGCCCGATAAGTAGATTGTCGTGCGTCGCAAGTGACTCAGCAATGATCTCGCTTATCGGAATCGTCGTTGTGTTGGGCGCCATCGCGGGTGGCTATTTGATGGAGCACGGGAAGTTCCTGGTGCTGATACAGCCCGCGGAATTGCTCATCATTCTGGGGTCGGCAATTGGTACGGTGGTGGTAGCCAACCCCATTCCCACGCTGATGCGGCTGGTAAAAGGTGTGCTTGGGGTGCTCTCAGGCAGTCCCTTCACCAAGGCCTATTATCTGGAAAACCTGAAAATGATTTACGACCTATATAACGTGGCGCGGAAAAGCGGCACGGCGAAGCTGGAGGAAGAGGTGGACAATCCCACCAAGAGCGCGGTGTTCACCAAGTATCCGAAGTTTCTGAAGTCGCACCACGCCGTCAATTTCCTGTGCGACACGCTGCGAATGGCAGTCTCGGGCGGAGTGGAGCCAATGGAGATCGACCAGATGATGGAGGTGGATCTGGAAGTCCATCACCGCGAGTCGGCCGAACCGATTTCGGCGCTGAGCACGATGGCGGATTCTCTTCCGGGGTTGGGGATCGTAGCCGCGGTATTGGGAATCGTAATCACGATGGGAGCTTTGGGCGGCCCGAAGGAACAGATCGGCGAACATGTGGCGGCCGCGCTGGTGGGGACGTTTCTGGGAATTCTGATGTGCTACGGGATTTTCGGCCCGCTCTCGGCGGCGATGTCCAAACAGAACGATGCCGAGGCGAACTATCTGGGATTTCTTCGCATGGCGGCAATCGGTTTCATCAAAGGATTGAGTCCGCTGATGGCCGTGGAACTGGCTCGCCGCTCGATACCGAGCGGGGTGAGACCGACATTTCAGGAAGTGGAAGGCGCCTGCCGGGGCGGCGGGAAGGCGAGCTAGCGGATGTTTAAGAAGCCGGAAGCCAGGAGCCAGAAGCCGGAAGGCCTTGCGCAGCCGGTCCCGGCTGCCTTTGCAGACGGCTGGAGCCGCCGGAAAGCGGCCGGCGCCCTCTGGAAATGGGGCGGATTGCCTGGCCCACAAGCTCGACTCAGGGAAGTTGGAGACTAGCCTATGCCCATCACCGAAGCGGAGGCGCCGCCAGCGACGGCGAAACCAAGACCGATCATTGTTGTCAAGAAAAAGGTGTCGGGACACGGCGGGCACCATGGGGGCGCATGGAAAGTCGCATACGCCGATTTCGTGACGGCCATGATGGCCCTCTTCATTGTCCTGTGGCTCACCAGCGCCGATGAAGAGGTCAAAAAGGCAGTGGCGGCGTATTTCAACAATCCCACCGGCCCCGGGAAACTGACAGGTTTGGCGGCTGCGGGGTTGGGCCATGCGATCGAGATCCCCAAGGATGACATGGTGAAACTGCGCGAGAAGATCCAGGAAGCATTGGCGCAGACGCCCAATTTCAAGAGCCTGCAAGATCACGTGGAGATTACGATTACGGCGGATGGGCTGCGCATCGAATTGCTGGAAACCGACGCGGGAATGTTTTTCGAATCGGGAAAGGCCGTTCCGACGGAGAGCGGGGCTGAATTGCTGGGGCGGCTGGCGGCGGAGTTGGGCAAGATGCCCAATACGGTATTGATCGAGGGCCACACGGATTCCAAGCCGTACTCGAGCGACAACGGATACAGCAATTGGGAGCTTTCCACCGACCGTGCGAATTCGGCGCGGAAACTGATGGAGGCGCACGGGCTGAGGCCCGCGCAGGTGAACCAGGTGCGAGGATATGCGGACCGGGAATTGCGGCACCCGGACGACCCGATGCACGCATCGAACCGGCGCATTTCGGTGATCGTACAGTACCTGTCGCCTAAGCCCGGAGAAGGGGCGAGTCCGGCTGCCGGAGAGGATTCTCCGAAAGAGCCGCCGAAGAGTACACCCAAGAAATAGGCGCGGCGCGTTTATACTAAGTTGCAGTGACCTTCGAGACCGTGGCGGATAACCTGCGCGAGTCGTTTCGTGTGGTGGCAGCCGGGCGCAGCGCGGGCGAGATCCGGGAGTTGCCCGGCGTCAGCATCGCCGCCGCCGGCGTCACTTTTCAGATGTTCAATGCCGCGTTCCTGTCGGCCCCGGTGCTCACGGAAGGGGAGTTGGAACAGCGAATCCATCTTTCGATGGCGCATTTCGATTCCCGCCGGCTCGAATGGGCGTATTGGGTATGCGAAGACTGGATTGAGGGCAAGGCGCGGCGAAAATGCCGGCAGATGTTCGAGCGGCTGGGTTTGCGGCACGCGGTGGATCTGCCCGGAATGGTGGCGGAGCGCATCGCTCCTCCGGTGAAGCCGCTACCCGCGGTGATCGTACGGCGCGTAGGGGACGAAGCAACGCGCGCGGCTTTCTGCTCCATCGGGTCGATTTGTTTTCACGTACCCATCAGCTGGTTTCGCGAGGTGTTCGACAACCCGCAGGTATGGGAGAACTTCGCGGCGTACGTGGCTTTCCAGAATGAAATGCCGGTCTCCACGGCAGCCATCGTGATGGGCGGCGGCGCGGTGGGGGTGTATAACGTGGCGACCATTCCCGATCAGCAGCGGCGGGGATACGGCGAGGCTGTCATGCGCCATGCCGTGGCGGAAGCGCAACGGGAGCACGGCGTGGAGCGGAGTATTCTGCAATCCACGCCCGCCGGGCTGCACTTGTACGAGCGCATGGGTTACCGAACGATTACGCGCGTATCGGTTTACGCGAGCTGACGGAATGCCCGATTTTTTCCGCTCGTTCCTGCCGCTCGAAAACCCGCTCGGTTTCGGCGCGGGCGATTACCTGGAGTTGCTGCTGGCGGCGATGCTGCTGGCGGGACTGGTTCTGTGGAAGCGGTTGGCGCCGCAGGCGCAACGTCTGGCGGAGCGGACCGGTTGGTCGATGGCGCTTTTGGCCGCGCTGGCGGTAGTGTTGCGGCTGGCGCTGCTCGGGCACCATCCCGTGCCGACTCCGGATGTCTACGACGAATTCAGCCATTTGCTGGTGGCCGACACGCTGCGGCATTTCCGGCTGGCGAATGCCATGCATCCGATGCATCAGTTCTTCGAGACTTTTTTCGTGCTGCAAGTGCCGACCTACAGCTCGATCTATCCGCTGGGGCAGGGGATCGCAATGGCGATCGGATGGGTGATTTTCGGAACGCCGTGGGCGGGAGTGGTTGCGGCGACGGCGGCGTTCTGCGCGCTGTGCTATTGGATGCTGCGGGGCTGGACCGCTCCGTTGTGGGCGCTGGCGGGCGGGTTGTTGGCGGTGATGGAGTTCGGTCCGTTGAGCCAGTGGATGAACAGTTACTGGGGCGGATCGGTGGCGGCGGCTGCCGGCTGCCTGGTTTTCGGAGCCCTGCCTCGACTCGAAGCCCAATGGCGCCGGCGCGACGCGATCCTGCTCGGTTCCGGGTTGGGGATTCACCTGCTGACCCGGCCTTATGAAACAGTGTTCCTGGGAATGGCGGTGGCGTTGTATTTCCTGCCCGGCCTGCGAAAGCCCAAAGAAGCGCGGCGGATCTTGCGAATGGCGGCGGTTTCGGCGATGGTGGTGGCGCCCGCAGCGGCGCTCACGTTGGGGCAGAATCGCGCGGTCACCGGGTCGTGGACCACGTTCCCGTATTCCCTGAGCCAGTACCAATACGGCGTGCCGACCGCGTTGACTTTTCAGGCGAATCCCGTGCCGCACGCGGACCTGACGCCGCAGCAGGAGATGGATTACCGGATGCAGACGTCGTTCCGCCCGGCGGGCGGCGAGACTCTCCGCACCTATTTCGAGCGGCTGGAATACAGGGTGCGCTATTACCGGTTTTTCTTCCTGCCGCCACTGTACCTGGCGCTGGTAGCTTTTCTACCGCTGCTGCGGCGGCGGCGATTCGCCTGGGTGGCGCTCACGCCGGCGTTATTCGCGTTGGGGACGAATTTCTTTCCGGCGTTCCAGGTGCATTACGTGGCGGCCTGCACGTGCCTGTTCGTGCTGATGAGTGTGGCGGGGCTGGAATGGCTCAGCGGATTGACGATGGGGGGGCGTCCGGCGGGCGCCGAGGCGGCTCGCCTCATCTTTTTTGTGTGCATCGCGCACTTTGTTTTCTGGTACGGGCTGCACGTGTTCGATACCGGCGAGATTTCCCTGGCGGTGCGGCCCTACGAAACGTGGGACAACATCAACCATGGCAATCCGGAGCGCCGCATCGCGGTGAGGCAGGAGTTGGACCAGGTGCCGGGCGATCTGCTGGTGTTCGTGCGCTACTCCCCGGCGCACATCTTCCAGGAGGAGTGGGTCTGGAACGCGGCCGATATCGACGGCGCCCGAGTGGTCTGGGCGCGCGACCTGGGAGCGGAGGAGGATGCCAGGCTGATCGCCTACTATCCCACGCGCACGGCGCTGCTGTTCGAGCCGGACGCACGGCCGATGAGGCTGACGCGATACGGTGCCGAACCATAAGGCGCCGCTCGAGCCGGTCAGATTCGTCCCGCTCAACCCGGCCGGTATCCGGCCCTTGCGGGCGGGCGTTCCGTTTCTTGAAAAAAATCGGTTCGGCATGACGGTTTTGGCCGGGGTTCTGCGCAAGGGTGTTGTAGAAATCACTCTGCACCAGGGAAGGCCACCGTCTCCATGCATCGCACGAACCCGTTCCGAGCCATTTGGTATCCGGTCCTTTTGGGAACGGTGCAGAGTGTCTTGTGGGCGGCTCCCCCGGCGGCGTGCTCGGTGAGCGGGGGCAGCAAGGTCACCGTCACGGACGTGCAACTGGAGATCGATCAGGCACTAGGGTCGGCGCAAGCGGCTAACGACTTCAGCCAGAACGGTGTTGTGAACGTGGTTGACGTTCAGATTGTGATCGGCGTGGTCTTGGGATACCCGTGCCCGTACAGCCCGGGAGCGCCCGCGATCAGCAGCTTCACTCCGACTTCGGGACCGGTGGGAACGCTGGTCACGGTGACCGGCAGCAATTTCGGGACGCCCCAGGTCACCATGGCAGCGCAGGGCGGCGGCTCCATCGCGGTACCGGTCTCGGCAATGAACGCGACCTCGCTCCAGGTGGTAGTTCCGAGCGGCGCGGCCACCGGCGGCCTTGCCATCAGCAACGGGATCGGGACGGCGTTCCCGGGCTCCTTTACGGTCACACCGCCCAGTACGTTCAGCATCACGGTATCGCCCTCTTCGGCGACGCTCATTCAGGGGCAGAGCGTGGCCTATGCGATCCAGCCGGCGAGCGCCAATGGATTCGATCAACTGGCGCAATTGAGCGTGACGGGGGTTCCGGCGGGTGTGACGGCGGCTTTTTCGCCGGCCGGCGTGCAGGCGGGCCAGTTCTCGGTTCTCACCCTGACGGCACCGGGCAACCAGGCGATCGCCAGCATGAACCTGTCGATTACCGCGGCGGCCAGCGTACAGGGGCTGCCGGTATCGCAATCGGCCACGGTTTCGCTGGCGGTGGTGGCGCCGACTACCTCGCTGATCGGGCGCACGGTGGTTTCCGATCCGTCCCAAACCCCGCTTGCCGGGGTGACGGTATCGTCGTTGGGGCAGGACGGCAACGGCAACAGCACGGGCTGCATGGGCTTCAGCACGATTTCCGATGCGGCCGGGAACTTCGCCATCAGCAATCTGCCGCAAGCCTGCACGGGGCCGCAGTTGTTCAACTTCAACGGCGGCACCGCAACGTCGCCCGCGGGACAATACGCGGGCGTGAACCTGATGTTCACCCTGGTGCTGGGGCAGGTAACTCCCTCGCCGGTGCTGGTACACCTGCCGCGCATCGACAACGTGGAGACGTTTAACGTCACGCAGAATTCGACGTCGGACCAGACCTACTCGTACCAGACGATTCCGGGTCTCTCGGTCACGGTTTATGCCGGGACCACGCTGACGCTGCCCGATGGCACCAAGCCGAATCCCTTTCCGCTGGCGGCGGTGCAGGTGCCAGTGGACCGCCTGCCGGACCTGAAGCCCAACGTGCCGACGATGATCCGGGTGTTCATTGTGGCGTTCCAGCCGGCGGAATCGACTGCCAGCCAGCCGGTGGCGATCACGTTCCCGAATGTGTCGAACACACCGCCGGGGACGGACATGCCGCTGATGACGCTCAATCCAATCTATGGGCAGATGGTGCCCTATGGGACGGGCGCGGTGTCGGCGGACGGGACGGTGGTGGTGCCCGATATGGATCCGGCGCACTCGGGGCACCGCTACGGGCTGGTGCATTTCGACTGGCACGGGCAGATGCCGCCGGGGGCGAATCAATCGAACCCCGGTTGCGGATGCTCGCTGGGCGGCTCCTCGGCACAGCCGGGCGGCCCGCCGAGCAGCGGGGACCCGGTGGATCTGGCGTCGGGGCTCCAGCTACTGTCCGCCACCGATCTCGCGATCCACGGTTCGCGCGGCACTTTGCAGATCGCCCGGAATTACCGCACGCTTACCACCAACGACCTGGGTTTCGGGATCGGCTGGCAAATCAGTTACGGTTGGGAACTCAATACCGGAACGCCCAATTCGGCGGCGGCCATCGAACTGATCGCTCCCGACGGCAATCAGTACCTGTTCAGCCGCCAGACCAACGGCACTCTGACGAATTCCAGCGCCCCATTTCTACAAGGCGCCGTGATGACCACGAATGCGAGCAACGTGACGACGCTTCGCTATCCGAACGGCACGGTCTATCAGTTCCAGGGATTCGCCGGCATTTCTCCGCTGTATTCCATCACCGACCGGAATTCCAACACCACTACCTTCACCGAGACGCCTCTCAATGCCACCGCAATTCGCATCACCAAGATTACGGACCCGGTGGGCCGCAGCCTGACGCTGGCTTACGACGGCAATTCGCACTGCACCTCGGTGACGGACCCGATCGGCCGGAAGGTCAGTTACACCTATAATTCCAGCGGCACGCTGGCGACGGAGACCGATCCGAATGGCGGCGTGACCACTTACAGCTACGATTCGCAGAATCGTATGGTCAGCATGACGGACGCGCGCGGGGTGGTGATGTTTCAGAACGTCTACGATGCGAACGGCCATGTGATCCAGCAGACCGAGGCCGATGGCGGCGTCTATCAGTATGCCTACACCATGGCCAACCCGATGATTGTCACCAGCCCCATCATCAGCACGACGGTTACCGACCCGCTGGGAAATCAAACCACCTACCGGTTCAACATCCAGAGTTACCTGACCGACGTGACGGATGCGATGGGGCAGACGAAGAGTTTCATTCGGGCTCCGGGAACCAACCTGATTCTGGAGGTGACGGGGTCGGCGCAGTGCGCGGTCTGTGGCCCGGCGGGGCAGGGTCCGATGACTTACACGTACGACAGCCTGGGGAACGTGCTCACGTCTACGGACGCTCTCGGAAACACGGTCACTTACACTTACAACGCCAATTTCAGCGAGATCACATCAGCTACCGACCCGCTCAATCATACCCGGAGCTATGCCTACGATGCCAACGGCAATCTGACCGGCTTCACCGACGAAAACGGCCACACGGTTACGTTGACCTACGATACTTATGGTCAGCCGCTCACCGTCACCGATCCGCTGGGCAATAAGGCGACTTTTACCTACGACTCGTCGGAGAACCCGGCTACCGCTACCGATGCCGCGGGAAGCGTTACCAGTTATACATATGACGCGGTCTCGCGCAT
>Ga0335073_10008327_pt1 | contig 14545 bp, 12 predicted proteins | sample Lox_Sample_22_FD_207093 | JGI IMG/M metagenome (GOLD analysis project Ga0335073, IMG submission 207093) | Soil microbial communities from Loxahatchee National Wildlife Refuge, Florida, United States - Lox_Sample_2.2 | ecosystem: Environmental > Terrestrial > Soil > Wetlands | place: USA... | reverse complement strand
CTCCGATTTTCTCCGCAAAGTTTGGCGCGACAAGATCGTCTTCCGGAATCTCAATCAGCCCAACCCAGGAAGGGTTCCGGTTGGGCCAGGCGCAGTGATCGACGACAACATCGGGTTCTCGAGATCCGTGTAGCGCGTCCATGCATTGTCCAAATGACGACGGAGCGCGATGCGGCAGTCAAGGCGTCGTGATCTTCTACGACATGGCAAAGCGAGCGCGCGCCCACCGGCGCGGCTACGACTGATAAGCGGCGTCATCCCATTGTTTGGAATGCCCGTTGTTGGCACCTGCCTCACGAAGAGGTCCGCTCTCGAACAGGTTGCCGGCGTCGGACGCGCAGGTGCCGACTTCGCCTTCGTGCCAAAAGGGGTCGTCCCTGAGCGCTTGCGCGGGAGCGCGAACCTTTAGCGAGCGGGATGCTCCCGAAATCCTATGCGGACGCCGCTGCGCCGCGCCCCGGTGAGGCTGCCACCTCCGAGTCCACGCGGCGCAATTCCAACTACGTCCTGTGAGGCGGCTCGGCCAACCTCGATCTGGTTTGGCGAACCTCCAGCGAGCTCCAAAGGTGTTGGCCGACGGCTTCGAGGCTCCGTTCGCGACGACGGCCCGGGCCGCGGCGTCCCCTCAGTAAACTGCAGCGTAACGCGCGCAGATCTCGGCGGGATCCGCCTCGCCGAGAGACTTAATCTCCGCATGCTTAAATGCGAGATAAGCCGCCATCGCATCCTTGCTCCACCAAGTCGCCGCGACGTCGTCGCGCTCGAGCGCGGCCAACGCCTGTTCCAAAGAGCGCGGAAGCTGCGGCGCGGCGGTTTCGGGAGCAGGAAGCTTTAGCTTCCGCATCAATCCATCCACACCGGCCCAAACGAGTGCTCCGAGCGCGAGATAGGGGCAGTTCGAAGCGTCTGCCACGCGGTATTCGACGTTGAACTGCCGCGCAGGGTCCTCCGGTGACGTCTGAAGCACCGGGGAAACCCGCAGCGCGGCTCCGCGGTCTTGCCGCCCGATATTTGCGTAGACTGGCGCCCAGCGATTCGGGGTCAGCCGGTAATAGGACGCAACCGACGGCGCCGTGAATGCGGCTATCGCGGACAGATGTACGAGTATGCCGGCAAAGAATTGCGCCGCCCGCTCCGAAAGCCCAAGCGGGGTAATGGGATCGTGCGTTACCGGTTCGGCCCCCTCCCACAAGCTCAAATGGATATGCGTGCCGTTCCCGATCCCGGTAGGGGTCAGCATCGGTGCGAAGATCACCCGCTGGCCCAGGCGCCATGCCACGGCGCGCGCCATCTCGCGCAGTACCACAGCCGCGTCGGCGGAGCGGACACCGTCCTCAGGCGCTGTCGTTGCCTCATATTGCCGCGGTCCGTATTCCGGCAAAAAGCTGTCCGGCTTGAATCCCGCCGCGCGGAGCGCCGCGATCAGCGCCTCGCCAAACTGCCCTTGCCGGCGGTAGGCATCAAGCGCATAGGTCGCCCCAGGTCGGTCCTCCACGCTAGTCAGCACAAATTCCTGCTCAAAACTCGCAATCACGCGCAGCCCGTGCTCGCCGAGCGCCTCGACTGCGCGCGCGAGAAACGTCCGTGGACAGAATTCCCAGGCCGAGCCATCGGTATTCGTGATATCGCCGAGATAGAACCGTTCGGCCGTGCCGTCATTGAACGCCACCTCGACACGTGCCTTCGGATCGGGTCGGATGATCAAGTCGCCGACAGTTCCAAATGGCGTTGTAAGGATTGGACCAAAACACGACATCATGATGTTCGAGTGCGTGAGTCCCACGCCCTTCTTCAGCCGTATTTCGAGGTCGGCCTCAGGAAACGCCTTGCCGCGGACAATCCCGGCCCAGTCGCACACGCCGGCAAAAATCAGAGGTTCCGTGTTGATGTTCATTAACGCCTACCGATTCAGTGCATAAGCGCCCGCCTCGATTGGGATTGCGCTCGTCACCGAGACGGGCACGGTTCCGTCCTATTCGGAACCTTCCGAACCCATATATAGTGCACCGGATGTTCGATGTCCTCATCGGGGCAAGCTGATCGCTGATTTGCACTTGGCTCGCCGCAGGAAACCGATTTCCCAAATGGGGCCCTTGAGAATCCGATGCTGGCCTCTACGGCGTCGCTTAGTTAGCCAGCCCCTTTTGCTTCGGCGCTACGCCTTCCCCGCTTCCGTCCTGGCTTTGGGCCTGGCTTACGGCCGCACCGTCTGCCCGGCTTGCGCCCGGTGGTTTGTGCTCAATCAAATCAAATTTGACGAAGTGGTGGCGAGCATCACCGTCGGAATCGTAGATCGCGTCGACGCGCGCGGTGTCCTTCGAATATGATATCGTGCACGGGAATTCGCGTTTCCGGCATTGCTTTTCTCCGCTCGTAGTTACGGGTTTGTGATTGCCGAGCCCGTCCGAAGGCCCTGGTTAGCACTCGAACAGCGTGAACAGCTCATTGCTCCTCCAAATAGAGGTCGCTGACAGCGCCCCGGCGCGATCCGTTGCACCGCTTCCGGATGGCGGATCCGTTGCACCGCTTGCGGACGGCGGAATGGTCGTGACCGACATGTTCGATCCGACCGACAAAGAAGCGTCAAACAAAATGAAGGCGGGCAAGGGCACGGCCGCGGTGGACGAATGGCATTCGGATACTAGCTACAAAATGGTGCCGTAGAGCAACATGTCGGGCAACAGATGGCAAGTACATCTACGTGGCGGCTCGGGGAAACAAGGCGGTGGTGCGGTTGACCCGCGACCGTTCAAAGCGAGATACGATCCCGACCGGTTTCGTGTCCGATCACCTTCGTTGGGCGCCCGATGGCTCGCTGATGATCGCTGGTCAAGATGTGCCAGCAACAGAATTGTTCGACTGCTTTGACAGCAAAAACGAGCGCTAGCCCTGGCGCGTCGATCGTTGGGACACAGAAGCAACCAAGGTTACGCCGACAGACAAAGACGATCGGCTCAAGCGCAAACGAGCACCTGGCTAAACAGTTCGTGCAATACCCTCAATACTTGTCGGCGGCGGCCATCGTACGGCTCAATAAGCGATAGGGTCATTTCTTCAACTGCCAAGCTTTGCTCCACGGGAACACGCAGCGCGCCTCGCGCAGGGACTGATGGCATTTCGAAGATCTCGGTAGCGAGCCACTTTGGCAGGTGATCTTGTATTTTGCCAGCTTGATTCTCCCTGACGATATGGGCGGCCGCTGTCTCGAACCGTTTGCGTGCAGCAAGCGAATCGGACGCGTGTGGCGCGAGGCGCCAGCAAATGGCACGCAATGCGGTGGGAGTATGGCCGACATCGCGGCACCAGCTTAGAAGCAGCCCGTCAAGTACGGCCGCGGGAAAGATCTGCACGCCATTGAAAATGAGATAAATTGGCCAGACTTGTTGAGGATGCATGACCGCCTGGCCAACCAAGCACAGTTTGCCATCCTCAACAGAAGCCGTGCCGCGAGCACGATAACCGAACCCATCCCCAAGCTCAAAACCAAGCTTGCCATCCTCGCCGTGCAGATCGAGCACAAAGGCGAACAGACAGCGCATTCCAGTGAACGAACCGTGTATCAGGAGCCACAACCCGCCATAGAGCGCGACACTCTCGTCGAAGTTTGACGCCCGCGCCGCGCCCAGCGGCGTGCGGGCGGACCTGATGCCAATGCAGACGGCAAATTCGGCGAGCGGCAGCCTCCAATCGCTACGCGAAAAGTCCCCAATCTGGTGGCGCACCAGCTCGGTCAAGCGGACTATGCTTTGCTCGCCCGGGCGTATCCGGCCCGACGTCCAGCGTGCCGCCACCGATTTGTCCACGCCAATTGCGTGCGCGAGCTGGACACGGCTCAGACTCAGCCGATCGCACATCATGTTTAGCTTTTCGGTGAACTGCTCGATTGCGGGAGAACGCGGCATTGCTTGGCCCTGTTCGGAGCAGATTGCGCCACTCGGCGCCTGTTGATACATGTTAGCGCAACTTTGACCCCGTCCCTAGCTCGCTCAGTCGCGGGGTTTTGTTTGACCGGATCTGTTGGACCGACCGATTTGGTCGCGCGTGCCGCCGCTCCAGGCGCGCCGCCGTGCCTCGCTGCGCAGCTTTGCGCCCGTTGCTGCAACTGGTTCAAACCATAATGCGAACCATAGGATCTAGTCGCACCAAAACCCCTGGGAGGGAGCCGGATGCGACCAAGCCACCGAGCCGCCATCAGCGCGGCGCTGGCGATGGTAGTTGCGGGTGGCGGAGTACTGGCGTGGGCCGCAGTTGCGCAAGAGGATGCGGCCGCCCAGGGGGCGAGCACTGTGTTCACGCGTATCGCGACGGTGCTGCAGAGTCCGCGCTGCCTGAACTGTCATACGGTCACGGATTTCCCCCGCCAGGGCGATGACCGCCATGCTCATATCTTTTTGGTCTCGCGCGGTGTTGACGACAGGGGCTGGCCGTACGCCCGATGCACTTCCTGCCATGGGGACGCCAATAACGATGCCACTGGCATCCCCGGCCGACCGGATTGGCACCTCGCGCCGGTGAGCATGGGATGGGAAGGATTATCACCCGGTCAGTTGTGTCACCGGCTGCTCGATCCGGCAGCAAACGGACATCGGTCGCCACAGCAGATCGCAGATCACATCGCTCGCGACCGGCAGTTCGTCGCCTGGGCGTGGTCGCCCGGCCGCAATCTTGCGGGCGTGGAGCGGTCGGTGCCGCCGATTCCCCACGATGAATTCGCTGGCCTGGTCCAGCAATGGGTCGCGGCGGGAGCTCCCTGTCCGCAATAGTCTTCCACGGAGCCCGAGGAGCAAATCATGCCGTCGCGCCTCAGCCGCGTTTTTCTTGTAGGTCTCCTGGCGGCATGGGTCTCGTCCTCGATGCGCGCACACGCCCAGGCGCCCGACGAATGGATGACGATGAACAAGGATTATTCCAGCCAGCGCTACGTCGCCTTGGATCAGATCACGCCCGTGAATGTCGGTTCCCTGAAAGAGATCTGCGAAGTCCGGCTTGATGAGCCGACGACTGCTGTCTTCACCAGCGGCTTGTTGATGGTGGGACGGACGATCTACGTCAACACGCTGCGGGCGGCGTATGCAATCGATGCCTCCACCTGCGATTTAATCTGGCGCTATGAGATTGCTGTCAAGGCACCGCAGCACGGCTTTTCCAGCCGCGGGTCCGGATACTGGCACGGCAAGATTTTCTTCGGAACAGCCGACGGCCAACTGATTGCGCTCAACGCAGCAACCGGCAAGCTTGTGTGGGACGTGCAAAACGCGATCGGCAAGGGCGAGACATTCATCTCAGCGCCCATCGGCTGGGACGGCAAAATATTTATTGGGATCGGCATCAGCGATGAAGGAATCCGCGGCCGGTTCATGGCTTTCGATGCCGACACCGGCAAGGAGCTATGGCGGTGGTACAGTATTCCGGTTGGCAACGAGCCCGGCGCGGACACCTGGCGGAACGACCCTTCGGTCGCCCCTGCCGGCGGCGGATTCTGGGCGAGCGCTTCGCTCGACCCGATGACGGGCGAGGTCTTCGCGCCGGTCGCCAATCCTTCCCCCGATTACCTCGCCTGGGTCCGTCCGGGTGCGAATCTCTACACCAACTCCGTCGTCTCACTGAACATCAGCAACGGCAAGATGAACTGGTACCTTCAAGGAGTGCCGCACGACGAGCACGACTGGGACCTCGGCACCTCGCCTACTTTGTACCGCGGGCGCAGTGGGAAGAACATGCTGGCAATTGCGGGCAAGGACGGCACGGTGCTCGGGATCGACCGCGACTCGAGGGAACTCGTCTTCAGGACGCCGGGCACCACGCGGGCCAATGATGGTGCCTATGGCACCACTCCAATTCTGGTTTGTCCCGGAACGCTCGGCGGGGCGCAGTGGAACGGCGCCGCGTACAACCCTGACGCCGGCACGCTTTACACCGGTATGGTGGATTGGTGTTGGTACTATGTTCAATTACCCAATGCGAAGGATCCGAGTCATCCCATTGGCACGCCGATCTGGAACTTCAGCGCGCCGCCGAGGGGCCAGATCACCGCGATCGACGGTGAAAGTGGCGACATCCTTTGGCAGTATCATGCAGCGGGACCGGTAATTGCGGGACTGGTGCCGACCAAGAGCGGCCTTCTGTTCGCCGGCGATATTCGCGGCAACCTGCTCGTCTTGGATGCCAGGACCGGGGCGGTGCTCGAACATATCGATGCCGGAGGTGCAATCAATAACGGGCTGATCAGCTACGCAGTCGACGGCACGCAGTATGTCGCCGCGGCGGTGGGGGGCGTGGCGCTGAACACCGCGGGAGTGGCGGGCCCTTTGCGCGTGAGCATCTTCAGCCTGCACGGCGGCGATACGCCAAAGATCGTCCGACTGGTTCCCCTGCCGCGTCCCGGGAATACACGGGCCGAGCAGGCTGCGCTGGAATATGTCGGTGTTTGTGCGGACTGCCACGGAATGAACGCGGCCGGGAAGGTGTATCCGAGCCTGGAGCGGCAGACGCAGCTCGCCGGTAATCCCGAGGCGCTGAAGGCATTTCTCGCTTATGTGCCGCCGCCGATGCCGCGCCTCTATCCGGGCCTGTTGAACGACGAGGACGTCCAGTTGATTGCCGAGCACCTGAAGGTGCTGCTGACCCCGCCGTCGGCGAAGGAACCGCCGCCAAGCGCCCGCCCCGCTGGCGCGCCCCATCCGTGACCAACAGGCACCGAACGGCAACGCGGCCGAAGGCCACCCCCGCAGTCCGGGTGCCCAAGGCGCAGTGTTGGCCGACGCTGGCGGCGCGACCGGGCGGGCTGCTCGCAGTCGCCGCTGTTTCCCGCGGTGGCCTCACTCCGAAGTCTCGATCGGGAGGACGGGAATGAAGGCTCCTGTTCGCGCAATCGCGCTGGCTTTGATGATCTTTGCAACCGCCTGCGTGCAGGCCGTCGCGGCGGCGCCGCTCGACGATGCCATGAAGGGATACAAACATCTTCGGATCGAGCGGCACGGCGCCATCCTGGTCGTACGGTTCTACAATCCGCCGACAAATCTGCTGACTGGCGGAATGATCAGCGAAATCGGCGACCTGGTGCGTCGCGCGGACGCGGACGCACAGACCCGGGTGCTTGTCTTCACCGGCGGCGTGTCGGATTTCTTCATCCAGCATTATGACGCCAATGAATTTACGAAACCGCGCGGCACAAAGAGTGCACCTTTGCCGCCGCCTCAGTATGCGATCAACATAACCGACAGAACCTTTCTGGAGCTGGCGGCGCTCTCGAAGCCGACCATTGCCGCCATCAACGGTCACGCCCAGGGCGGCGGCCTTGAACTCGCCCTGGCGTGTGATTTTCGCATCATCAGCGACCCAGGCGAGATCGGATTTGGGGAAATCACCCTGGGAGTGCTTCCTGGCGGAGGCGGTACGGTGCGCCTGCCGCGACTGATCGGGATCGCTCGCGCAAAAGAGATGATCATGCTTGGCAGGGTCATCGATGCCGAGACGGCCGTGCGTTACGGTGTCGCGATGAAGGCGGTTCCGCCTGAACAGCTCATGCATGAGTCGATGCAACTCGCCGAGCGGCTGGCGGCCCTCTCTCCGGCCGCCCTCAAACTCATCAAGAAGACCATCAACGAATCTTTCGATATGCCTTTGGAAGACGCGCTCAAGCTTGAGGACCACTCGTTCGGTGTGCTGTTGCGCACCGACGAGGTACAGCGTCTGACACGCAGATACCTGGAGCGGAACCAGCGCTGGGGTGCGTCTCAGGAGGGATTGCCGCCCTGAACCGCCGCGTGGGGACGTGCAGAATGGCAGCAAAAAGCAGGGGGCCTATGTGACCCGGCGACCTACCTCGCGAGGCCGATCTGTGCCCATTGCCGCCTCTGCTTCCGCAAAGCCATATTCCCCGCTGTCAATTTTATTGCGATTTAATGCACTTCTCCTACTTCTGACAGCCGTCTCCGCTGTGGCATCTGCCCAGTCCCAACAGAACCCCGCTCCGCCTGCGGCGATCGCCGTCTCGACCACGGCGCCGTCTGTTGCCGCTTCAGAACCAGCATCAGGCGGCGGCTCGACGGCGGGGATTGCGGCGCCGCCCCCGATCGGCAATCCGCCGGCCTATACTGGGATAGCGCTCAACCCGCGCGCCGTCAGCGGGCTGTTTTACTCGGGCCTGCTGCAGCAGGCCCTGGGCTTGAGCCCGGATTCGGCGCTGAGAGTGGGAGGAATAGTGGATATTGGCGGGAACTGGCTTGTTTCCGGCGGGCTCAATCCGCACCAGTTGTCGGGCGATCTTGCCTCCAGCTTTGGCGCCGACGTCGATATGGAAAAAGCCTTCCGCATCCCGGGCGGCGAGTTCTATGGAAGTCTCGGGCTTTATCAAGGCAGCAACGCAAACGGCGAAGCCGGTTCTGTGCAGGACTACGACAACCTGGCCCCCGGGATCGATTTTCACCGCACCGAACTTTATGAGTTGTGGTGGCGTCAACGTCTTTTCAAAGACAGATTGATCGTCAAAGTCGGCAAGATCAACGGCACTGCCGAGTTCGACCAGGTCCTGATTCCTGTCCCTGTTCCCGAAACCAACGTGCAGGACTGGACCGTCAGCGATCTTTTGTATGCGCCGGTCGGGCTCAACCCAACCTTATTTGGCCGGCTGCCGGGTTCGCCGAATACCGCCTGGGGGGTGACGGCGTCATTTTTGCCGACGAACAGCGTCTACGCCTCCTACGGGCTGTTCGACGGCAACGGCGCGCGCGGCGTGCAAACTGGCCTGAATATCGGCCCCGACTTCAATAGCTACAAATTCCATATCGGCGAGGTCGGGTACGCATGGCGCCTCAGTGACGAAGGCAAGCCGGGCCGAATCGCAGGCGGCGTTTGGGGACAGACCGGAACACTTGTTACTGGCAATCTCACCTCGGTGCGGGGAGCAAACGGCCTTTACGCATTCGGATCGCAGCGCCTGTGGTACCAGAATCCGGGACGCGACCCGAGCGGCCTCATCGGCTTTCTCCAATTCGGCGACAGCAATTCCGGGGCAAACATAGCGACGCGCTATGTCGGCACCGGGCTGACTGCCCTTGGGCTAATTCCCGGTCGTCCGGGTGATTCGATGGGTGTCGGCCTCGCCTGGAGCAAGCTGAACACGGGACAGTTCGCCGGCTCGATATTTTTCCCTGACGTCCCTTCCCCTTATGTTTCAACATCCTTGCGTCCGTCGGAGACGATGCTGCAGGCCGACTATCAAGTGGTGCTGATTCCATACAAGGTCGTAGTGCAGGGCGCTTACACGGCGATCCCGACGCCGGGCCAGCGTCCCGGAATCCCCTGGGCAAATGTATTGACGCTGCGCGTGGCGGCCGTCTTCTGACATGACCCCGGAAGAATCGGAGATGAGGCAATTCACCAGCCGAAATTTCGCCGTGGCGATTGCCGCATCAATTGCAGCGCCGTTCGTCCACGACCGGAAAAATAGCGCATTGAGGGCTCCCCTCGACCAGACTGCCGAACCTTTTTTGTCAGCAATGCGCGGACACCCTTTATATGGCTTGGATGCAGTGATTGGGTTGATCAGTCCTGCGATGAGTCGTCCTTTGCTGCGCCATAGGAGGCATGCCATGGGCCCAGACCACATTTCAAGTTCCGCTGGAAGCGGTCGATTGGTCGCCTTCGGGTTTACCGTTGGTTGCGTCCTCGCGCTGCTTGCGGGCACGGTCAGGATAGCGCTCGCGGCCGACGACTGGACCACGATCAATAAGGATTATTCGAGCCAGCGTTATGTCGATTTGGATCAGATTACCCCGGCTAATATCGGCCAACTCAAAGAGATCTGCGAGATCCGGCTCAACGAACCGATCGTGTTCAGCACGGGACTTCTGAAAGTCGAAGACACGCTTTACGTCAACACTCTCCACCTCTCCGTCGCGCTCGACGCAACGACCTGTGACCTGCGCTGGCGAGATGTGATTTCACCAAAAGGGCCCCAGGCCGGCGAAAACAATCGGGGATCGGCCTATCTCGATGGCAAAATCTTCCGCGGGACGACCGATGGCCGCCTCATCGCGCTTGATGCAAAGACGGGACGGTTGCTCTGGGAGGTCCAAGGGGCGGATCCTGCCAAGGGAGAATTATTTTCCGCCGCTCCGATTGCCTGGCAGGGCAAGGTGTTTATCGGCATCGGGGTCAGCGATTTCGGCATCGCGGGGCGCCTGATGGCATTCGATGCCAACACCGGCAGAGAACTATGGCGGTTCAACACCACATTGGGAGCCCCCGCGGGCGGCGGGTCATGGACAACTTATTCGCTCGATCCCGCAACTGGCGAGGTGTTTAGTCCGGTTGGCAACCCTTTTCCCGACTGGAACCGCAACATCGTGGCCGACGATAAGAATATCACCAAATACACCGACTCCGTCATTGCAGTAGACACGGCCACCGGCCGGTTGAACTGGTCCTACAAAGTGGTTCCGCAGGACGAGCATGACTGGGATCTCGCCGCGGCCCCGACGCTCTATCGGACATCGTCGGGCAAGGACATGATCGCGCTTGCAGGTAAGAGTGGCCGCGTTTATGGCATCGATCGGAAGACCCATTCACTCGTCTTCAACACTCCGGCGACGACGATCGAAAATGATCAAGTGCCCGTGAACGAAGACTGGATGCGTGTTTGTCCCGGGGTGCAGGGCGGCGCGATGTTCAATGGCGCAGCCTATGACCCGGCTTTCGGCACACTCTATGTCGGAATGAACGATCATTGCGCTTGGTATATCAGCGGCCGCCAATTCGGCCATCCGGTGTTTGCCGGGATAGGCGGTTACGCCGTCAAGGATTGGGCGGCGGCGGCAAAGCTTCAAGCGCCGCGCGGCTGGATTACCGCGATCGACGGCAAAACCGGAGCAGTGTTATGGCAATATCATGCCGAAGCGCAAGTGCAGGCCGGTATGGTGCCGACCAAGAGCGGGCTGCTGTTCGCTGGCGACACTCATGGCAATCTTCTGGTCTTCGATGCCAAGAACGGCTTCCTGTTGAAGAAAATCGATGCGGGAGGTGCGCTCAACAGTGGCTTGATCAGCTATTCGGTCGCGAGCTCGCAATATGTCGCCGCCACCGTCGGTGGAGCCACCGAGAATCCCAGCACGGTTGCGGGGCCAATACGGGTGAGCATTTATGGCGTCAATGCTGCGGGTGAACCGAAGGTCATTACTCTGCCGCGTTTGGAGCCTCCGCCGTCGCCAGGGCAGAGCGCCAATGAGGCCGCCTATTTGGCTGCATGTTCCCAGTGCCATGGTGGAGCCGCAGCAGGCTCGAGCGCCCCGCCGTTCATCCGGCAAAGTCAGCTCGCCGATCCTGCGCTTCTCGAGCAATTCCTGGCAACCGTGCCGCCCCCAATGCCACGGTTATACCCCGGCGTGCTGCAAGACAAAGACGTGGAAATGATCGCGGCCTATCTGAAAACAGCCGTCTTCAAATGTGGCCCCAACGAGATCCAGAGTTGCAGACCACCAGCGGTACCGACGACCGTCGGCACAAAGGAGTGGCGGGCCATCTATTCCGTGCTGACCTCGCCGCGCTGCCTCAATTGTCATCCGGCAAAATCCAATCTGCCCCACTGGCCTTACACTTCAGACAACTCGGGGTATGTGCAAGACTATCCGCGTCAAGGCGACGATCGCCATCCGCATTATTTTGGGGTGCTGCGCGGGGACACTATCGCGTTCGAAACGGCGGAAAAAACCGGGATTGTCCGCCCTGGAATAGGGATGCCCCCAGAGCGCTGCACATCCTGTCATGGGCCGGCAAACGATCCCAAGACCGGCATCCCCGGCGCTAGCAATCCCGATTTCAATCCGGGTGAGCCTTTTTGGGCCTTGGCGCCTGCTTCAATGGCTTGGGAGTCGACGCCGGGCGTGGCGATGACTGGCGCCCAACTTTGCGCGCAACTTAAGGATCGGGCACGGAACGGAAATCGGAGTTTGGCCGATTTGCAGCATCACCTCGAAACCGAGCCGCTTGTGAATTGGGCATGGAATCCCGGCACGCAACCCAATGGTCAACTGCGGACGACCCCACCGATAAGCCATGCAGAGCTGCTCGCTGATTTCGGAAAATGGATCGGTGACGGCGCGCCGTGTCCGACAGATTGATAGGCGAAGCTTCACACCTCCAAAAGACGAGTGTGACGCTTCGCCTGTTCAAGAGCCGAAGAACAGCAGAATGATCGAGAGGGGCCTTGTCCTCGCCATTGCCGATGATGTCGTGGAGATCCCTTATCTCGCGCATGAGATTCGGAAACAGCGTCAATTCGATGTGATGAACGGACTCTACTCATCCCTGGATGAGAATTGGGGCTCACGTCACAGGCGCTGACCGCGCGGCGCCCGACTATGCGTGCGGGTCATGTTGGTCTTGACCCAGGTCTTGTCGACAAATATCAAACGCTCAGCGTCTTTGATAGCGTCTCCAGCGGGCGCGCTTGCGAGTGACGTCTGGCCGTTCCTGCTCGGCGGCGCACAGAGTTTTTTTTAACGTCAGCCCTTCGGCTGCGAGAAACGACCACACGGCGCCATAGCTGACCTCGAGGCCGCGCTCAGCCAGCTCGCGCTGAAGCCCCGTACGGTCAGATCTGGCGCTGCCGAAAGCCGCGATGAAGCCAGTCCCGCTCCGGCCGCAGTAGCAGGCGCCGTCGCCCATCCATCGGCTCGGCAGCCCAGCTACCGGTGGCCTGGTGCCGCTCGCACCACCTGATGACGCTCGACACCTCCCACCTAGAGCAGCTTGGCCACCTGGTGCCGGGATCGGCCGCCCTCAACCAAAGCAACAGCGCGCTCGCGAAGGCCGTCGAATAGGGTCACGGCGGGAATGACCGTCCTCTTCAACTGCCGCCGCAACCCGTTCCCCGATGCCGGGCAGTACCGGCCGCGCGATCTGAGTGCCCGCGGTTGTGGCCTCCTCGCCGAGCGCCGGAAAGGAAGCGCCAATCACGACGCAAAGAGCGGCAACGCGCCAAACCCGAACGATCTCCGCGGCGGAGAGCTTTTTGAGGACGTGGCGACGCATGGCGCCACACTGTCGAGGGCCGACGTGGGTCGGTCAAGGCGCCCTGACCAAAGGCCGCAGCGGCATTGGATTGTAAGTTGACGTCGGACATTGCTGTTCGCGTTGCGTCATCGCGTCAGTTATGTTGCAATGCGTCGGGGCGCGGCGGTCTCCGCCAGGGCCGAGCACACCAACAGATTCGAAGCTTACGAACGTGTGGGGCATCTCCGCGGTGGGTGGAGCGCTGTCTCACCGGTCCTGAGAGGAGTCCTCGTATCGCTTGGTGCTGGGGAGCGGTATCTCGCCGACTTCCACGCGGCAGCCCGCCAGTTGCCGACTCAAAGATGATCGACCCAGACGGAACGGCGGCGCATGTGCGCTGCCGGCATGTCATTGCATGAGGAGGGAGCGATGGCGACTGGAAGGCCCACATCAGCAGACTCGATGACAGAGCGGAGCATGGATCTCGCAACCGCCGTGAGTCGGAATGCGGAAGCCTGGCTCGACGGGCAATCCGACTTGCTTCACGAGGTCGATACGATGACGCAAGGATGGCTTCAGCGCCGTCGAGAGACGATCGATGCCATGTGGCAGTCTATGGAGGAGATGCGCAAATCCAATCCAGCCGAAATATTGCGCATCCAGCAGGAGTGGCTCACGGGCTCTCTTCGGGGCGTCGTCTCCGATCTCGAGGCGTGGATCGCGTTCGCGGCAACGACGTGGCGGCGTACCATGTTGCGGTTCGAAGAGGCCGAGGCCCCGGCGCGCGATGTCGAACACGCCAGCGAGTCGATCGTCGATTCCGGAGAGGTCCCGATGCTCAGTACTGCCGGTTCGAAGCCACGAGGACGCGCGGGTCGCACGCCGCAAACAGACATCAACCGCCGGGCAAGCGCGGTGGGGTGACCTGAGAGATCACGGCCGACGGGCGATGCACAGCAAGTCCCAAATCGACCTCGACCCACGCGAGATCGATGCCTTTGTCTGCGGGATGTCGCCCCGGCAGGAACTCGTCCACAGGCTGGCCGTCAGAGACGTGTGCGATCGCTGCCGTGGTGATAGGCTCTTCATGAAGCGGACCGACGCGCTGATCTTCGAGTTTCGCAAAAATCTGAGCGCGGTGCTCAGAGAGGCAAACCAGCTCAGCGCAGAGCTCATGGCCAGCGTCGATGATGAGGGGAGGTCGGCCAAGGCGCCTTGACGCCGCGCCGCCGTCGGGAGGGCGATCACCCGCGGTCGCTATACCAGGAGGAGGACGACATGGCGCGCTTGCAGCTTTCGACAATTGCAGCGGCGCTGCTCTTCGGCACTGCGACACTTGCGATAGCGCAGTCGCAGACTACGACTGATCCGTCTGGAGATCACGATACGAACGCCGCCGTGGCGACTTCCGCGCCGATGACATCCAGCGAAATGGAAATAAAGACGAAGCTGGAGAATGCTGGCTACACCCAAGTGCGGGAAGTCAAGTCTACCGCCGAGGGCTTTTCCGCGAAGGCGATGAAGCAAGGCAAGGAAGTCTCGCTCACCATCG
>Ga0335073_10008326_pt1 | contig 14547 bp, 10 predicted proteins | sample Lox_Sample_22_FD_207093 | JGI IMG/M metagenome (GOLD analysis project Ga0335073, IMG submission 207093) | Soil microbial communities from Loxahatchee National Wildlife Refuge, Florida, United States - Lox_Sample_2.2 | ecosystem: Environmental > Terrestrial > Soil > Wetlands | place: USA... | reverse complement strand
ATCCTCGGCCTGGCCGAACAGGCACGCCGATCGGTGCAGGATTCGGCCGGTCAGACGCGGCGCTTGCAGGTGGTCGCCACGAACTTCGTCGCCGAGCACATCGGACCGCTGATCGAGGCGTTCAGCGCGCGGGACGAGGGGCTCGAGATCGCGATCGAATCGGTCCCGGGCGCATCGTTTGCCGACCGCCTGGAGCATCGTCAGGCGGACATCGCGCTCGGCCCGCATCCGGGCCCCGAGCGCGCGAACACGATCGCGACGGTGCCGTTCCTGCGCTGCCGTCTGATCATCGTCGCGTCGCCGGATCATCTGTTGTGCGGACGGCCGGGCGTCGCGCCCGCCGAGCTCGCGCAAGAGCGCTGGCTCGTGGGGCCGCCCGATATCGATCCGACCACGGCGACCGGTCTGTTCTTTGAGCGCAGCGGCTTCACCCCATCGGACATCGCCGCCTACGCGAACCATGCCGCGGCGATCGCGGCGGCTGCCGCCGGCGAGGGAATCCTCCTCACGCTCGCCCACTCGGTGCTCGAGGAGGTCCGCCGGCGCTCGCTGACGCGGCTCGACGTACGCGGTACCCCGATCGAGGAGATGTGGCACGCGAGCACCCTGGGCCTCGAGCGCGCGGTACCCGCCGCGCTGGCGCTGCAACGCTTTGCCACGACGTCGGACGCGACCCAGGCGATCTCGACCGGCCGTGCCGGAACGGTGTCGACGCGGGTGCGTCCCAAGGTGCACGTGACGCTCTGGCGCTCAGTGGCGGACGAGATCGACGCCGCGTCGACGCGCTGATCAGCCGTCCGCGTTGGCCACCACTGCTTCGTAGTCCTCCCAGGTGTCGACGTCGCGAGGTATCAGCCCCCCAACGGGGACGTCGACCACCTCGTCGCCGGCGCGGTCGAGCAGCTTCCAGACGCCCCTGTCGCCGTGCAGCGCCGCGAGCTGGTCAAACGTCCTGCACGCGAACGCGAGCGGATGGCCGCGACCGTCGTCGTACGCGCAAGCGGCCAGCGCGCTGTCGCCGCGGCCGGCGAGCAGTTTGGTCACGGTGGCGGCGCTGACCCCGGGCTGATCGCCGAGCATGAGGACAAGCACGTCGCAGCGCGGGTCGACCGCGGTCAGGGCGGCGGCGATCGACGATGAGCAGCCCTCGCCAAAGTGATCGTTCTCGACGACGCGGACGTCCTTGAGGTCGACCGTGGCCGTTATCTGGGTCGCGCTCCCGCCCACCACGCAGATCAGCTGGTCGAACCGGCAGGCCCGGGCCGTCCCGAGCACGTGGTCGAGCAGCGTCGCCGGCCCGTAGGGGAGCAGTTGCTTGGGCTGCCCGAGCCGCTTCGAGCCGCCGGCGGCGAGTACGAGACCGGTGGCGAACTCGCGGTTCACTTGGGCCGGCCCCCCCGCATCGCGTGCCACACCCGCGATGGCGTACACGGCATGTCCACGTGTCGCACTCCAAGGGGACGCAGCGCGTCGCAGACCGCGTTGACGATCGTCGGCGGAGAGCCCACCGTTGCGGACTCGCCGATGCCCTTGGCTCCGATCGGATGGTGCGGAGACGGCGTGATCGTGAAGTCGGTCTCCCAGTCGGGGACCTCGAGGGCCGTCGGGATCAGGTAGTCCATCAGCGAGCCCCCGAGACAGTTGCCGTCCTCGTCGAACGCGATCTGCTCCATCAACGCGATGCCCACGCCATCCGTCAGTCCCCCGTGGACCTGGCCCTCGATGATCATCGGGTTGATCCGGGTCCCGCAGTCGTCGACGGCGACGAACCGGCTGATCCGAACCTTGGCCGTGCCGGGATCGATCTGTACGACGCAGATATAAGCGCCGTAGGGAAACGTCAGGTTCGGCGGGTCGTACACGATCTCCGCGTCGAGACCGCCTTCGACGCCCGGCGGCAGCTCGACCGATCCGCGCGACGCCATTGCGATCTCCTGGATCGTCGCGCCCTTCTCGGGGTCGCCCTTGACCAGCCAGCGGCCCTTTTCCCACTCGAGGTCATCGGGCGAGGCTTCGAGCATCGCGGCCGCGACGATGCGCGCTCGGTCGCGGACCTTGCGCGCGACGAGCGCGGTGGCGGCGCCGCTCACCGGAGTCGAGCGCGACCCGTAGGTGCCGAGTCCGTATGGCGTGATGTCGGTGTCGCCGTGGACCACGTCGATGTCGTCGGGCGGGATGCCCAATTCCTCGGCGACGATCTGGGCGAACGTGGTCTCGTGGCCCTGTCCCTGGGTCTGGACGCTGATGCTCAGCTGGGCCTTGCCCGTGGGGTGCAGGCGCAAGGCCGCCCCGTCGTTCATGCCGAGCCCGAGAATGTTCATGTGTTTGCGAGGGCCCGCGCCGACCGCTTCGGTGAAGAAGCCGACCCCGATGCCCATGAGTTCGCCGCGTTCGCGCGCCGCCGCCTGCTCACGGCGGAGCTGGTCGTAGTCGGCGATCTCGAGCGCCTTGCGCAGCGTCCGCTCGTAGTCTCCGGAGTCGTAGACCCAGCCGGTCTTGCACTCGTACGGGAACTGGTCGGGCTTGATCAGGTTTGCGAGCCTGAGCTCGGCGGCGTCGATCTCGAGCTCGAAGGCGAGGCAGTCGACGAGCCGCTCGACCAGGTACACGGCCTCCGCGATCCGGAACGAGCAGGCGTAAGCCACGCCTCCGGGCGCCTTGTTCGTGTACACGCCCGTCACGTGACAGTGCGCCGCCTCGATGTCGTAGGAGCCGGTGAACACGTGGAAGAACCCGGCCGGGTAATCGGTTGGCTGGGCGGTCGCGTTGAACGCACCATGGTCGGCGATCACGTCGACGCGGACCGCGAGGATCTTGCCGTCGCCGGTGGCGGCGATCCCGCCCCGCATGGCGTAGTCGCGCGCGAATGCCGTCGACATCAGGTTCTCCGAGCGGTCCTCCATCCACTTGACCGGACGGCCGGTGTCGATCGCGGCGATGATCGCGCACACGTAGCCGGGATACACCGGAACCTTGTTCCCGAACCCGCCGCCGATGTCCGGCGAGACCACCCGGATCTTGTGCTCAGGCAATCCGGTGAGGAGCGCGTACAGAGTGCGATGAGCGTGCGGCGCCTGGGTCGTGCACCAGACCGTGAGCTTGTCCGACACCCGGTCGAACTGCGCGACCGCGCCGCAGGTCTCCATCGGCGCCGGGTGCGACCGCGGGAACACGAGGTCCTGCTCGACGACGACGTCGGCCCGGGCGAAAACCCGGTCGGTCGACGCCCGATCGCCGGACTCCCAATCGAAGATGTGATTGTCCGGCTGGTCGGGCTTGTCGTCGCGGATCAGCGGCGCGTCGGGATCGAGCGCACGGCGAGCGTCGACGACCGTCGGGAGCAGTTCGTAGTCGACGTCGATCAGCTCGAGCGCGTCGCGCGCTGAGTACCGATCGTCGGCCACGACGAACGCGACCTCCTGGCCCTGGAACCGCACCTTGTCAGTGGCGAGCACCGCCTGCGAGTCGCCCGAGATCGTCTGCATCCAGGCCAGTCCCCGGGCTTCCAGGTCACGGCCGGTGATCACAGCGTGGACCTTCGGGTGCGTGAGCGCGGCGGACGCGTCGATCGAGACGATCCGGGCATGTGCCACGGGGCTTCGCAAGATCGCGCCGTGAAACATTCCGGGCAGCTGTACGTCGTCGACGAAGTGGCCCTGCCCGCGAATGAAGCGCGGGTCCTCCTTACGGCGCATGCGGCCGAAGCCGATCGGGTGTCCGTCGCCGGCGCTCATTCCAACGGAACGGAATGTTCCGTTCTGGTAGACCGGTCGGGGTGGTCGGCCGCCCAGCGGATCGAGCGGACGATCGTGGCGTAGCCGGTGCAACGGCAGATCTGGCCTGAGATCGCGTCGCGGATCTCGTCGTCGGTCGGATGGGGATTGCGTTCGAGGAGTGCCCGCGCCGTGAGCATCATGCCGGGCGTGCAGAACCCGCACTGGAGGCCGTGCATCTCGGTGAATCCTTGCTGGACTGGGTCGAGCACGCCGTCAACCTCGAGCCCCTCCACGGTGAGGATCTCGTGACCCTCGGCGGTGGCCGCGAGCATCGTGCACGACTTCACCGGCTCGCCGTCCATCAGCACTACGCAGGTGCCGCAGTTGGACGTGTCGCAGCCCCAATGGGTGCCGGTCAGGCCAAGCTCGTCGCGGAGGAAATGCACCAGCAGCATGCGCGGCTCGACGTCGCGCGTGTACTCGCGGTCGTTGACCGAGGTGGTGACGAGCATGGCGGCCAATGATGACGACCGCGCCCCGCGGGGCGGAGTGGCGCCTGCGTTACGCGGCGCGGCGAGCGGGCGGCCTGACCGCCGGGAGCGTGCGCGGCGCGAGCTCGAGCTCGCCCGCCGGCTTCGGCTTCGAGATCACGTACCCCTGGACGAGGTCGCACCGAAGCCCGGTGAGCAGCCCGAGGCAGTGGTTGTCCTCGACGCCCTCGGCGACGACGCGCAGCCCGAGCGCGTGCGCGAGCTCGACGGTCGCGCGCACGAGCGCGAGGTCGCGGCCGCCGCCGGCTTCGGCAAGCCGGGTGATGAAGCTGCGGTCGAGCTTGAGCTCGCCGACGGCGAGGCTGCCGAGATAAGCGAGCGAAGTGAAACCGGCGCCGAAGTCGTCGACGGACACGACCAGCCCGAGGTCGTGGAGCTTCTGGATAGCTTCCTGAGACCGCTCGAAGTCGGCGATCGCGGTCGTCTCGGTCATCTCGAGGACGAGTGCCTCGGCCGTCAGGTGGTGCCTGGTGAGCAGCTCGTCGACGAGGCCCGGAAAGGCAGGGTCGAGCAGGTCGGAGGCCGAGATGTTGACCGACACCGCGAGCTGCTTTCCGGCGGCGCGCCAGGCCGCGCACTGCACCAGCGCCTCGTCGAGCACGAACGCGGTGAGCGCGCCCATCAGCCCGGCGTCCTCGGCGAGCGCGATGAACTCGAGCGGGGGGATGAACCCGAGGCGGGGGTGGATCCAGCGGACGAGCGCCTCGACGGACGTGATCTCGCCGGTCGTGAGGTCCACCTGGGGCTGGTAGTGGAGCGCGAGTTGCCGCTCCTCGATCGCCACGCGCAGTTCCTCGACCAGCTGGACGCGGTTGGCGGCGCCGTCGAGGTCCTCCTGGTAGATCGCGAAGCGCTTGCCGGCGAGCTTGGCGCGGTACATCGCGAGGTCGGCGCAGCGCACGAGATCCGCCGAGTTCGAGGCGTCGTCGGGAAGTACCGCGATCCCGATCGCCGCGCCGATCTGCGCACGGACCGCATCGAGCGTGAACGGCTGCTCGAGTTCGGCCGCGAGCCGTCCCGCGACCGTAGCGGCGTAGTCGGCGTCCGCGTCGAGCAGCGCCACCGCGAACTCGTCGCCGCCGAAGCGGACGACGAGGTCGGTGCTGCGCACCGAGTCCTTGAAACGCGCGCCGAGCTGCCTGAGGAGCTCGTCGCCGGTCGGGTGGCCGAACGAGTCGTTGACCTCCTTGAAACGGTTGAGGTCGACGAACATGAACGCGACGCTGCGACCATCGGCGTCCGGGTCGGCGTGTTCGGCGACGACCGAGTCGACCAGCTCGAACAAGAGCCGGCGGTTGCCGAGGCCGGTCAGCTGGTCGGTGATCGACTCGCGGCGGCGCTGCTCGGTGAGGTTTCGCAGGCCGACCAGCGAGAGGGCGGAGCGACCGCCGGCGATGACCAGCGTGGCCACGGCCAGTCCGAGCGAGACCCCGCTGACATGGTGCAGCGAGCCGAGGAACAGGATCAGGAGCGCAGAGACCGCGGCGAGCGCGGGAAGCACGAATCCGGGCGGCTCTTCGCTGACCAACGGCTTGCCCGCCGGCGTTCTGACCCACGCCGCGATCGAGACGAGCAGGATCGCCACCGGCCAGGCGATGTCGTTCAGCACCGTGCCGATGTGCGACGTGGTGCCGAGCACGTTGAAGATGTCGCCGACCGTATTGAGGGCATAGCCGGCGGCCAGCAGAAGCCACGGGAGCTTCCGTTTGCCGGGGACGATCGCGGCGCCACCGACGACGAGCCCGAGCAGCAGCACGTCGCCGACCGGATAGGCCAGGTTGACGGCGACCCCGGCGGCGCTCCCGCCGGCGTGGTGGAGCACGTCCTTGAATGCGAACGTGGCGGTGACCGCGGCGGCCCCGAGGCCCGCCACCGCGCCGTCGAGCCAGCTCGCGAGGCTGAACCGCCTGACGCTGCCGCGGAGCAGCAGCATCACCGCGACGTACGTGACCGGATAGAAGGTCAGATAGAAGCCGTCGGCGAGCGACGGCGAGGGCGGCGTCGCGCCACCGAGTGATTGGATCGTGAGGACGATGTCGCCCGCCGCCCAGCACAGAAGGCTGATCCCGAGGAGCAGGGGAACGGCGCGGCCGTGCCTGAGCTCGGCGGCCTTCAGGATGCACAGGCCGCCGGCGACGACCTCGAACGCGTCGACGCCCCAGCCGTCGAGCCAGGACCAGTCGAAGCCGAGTGCGTCGACTACGACGTAGCCGATCACCAGGATTGTCAGGACCGCATAGGCGACCCACACGTACCGGTGCGCGCGATCGATCGCGCGGCGCCGGGGATGATTCAGCGCAGCGCGAAGCGGGGCGCCCGTGTGGTCGCCAGTCATACGCCGCCGATCTCCGTTGCTTGTGCCATGCCTCGGCCCTAACGGTGGTGATCGGCCGGTCGGCCCCAAACTTGTGGAGATCCGTACGAATTGGCCGGCCGTCCGGTGGCGGCCAACCAGGAACTCGTCGCCTCGCGCCGGTCGAGTTCCCGATCTCCCGCGGTGGCGGCGGGAATTCGGGATCTGGCCGGGCGGGCGGGGGCGAGTTGCTAGATGTCCGCGATGGGGTTCAGGCCCGGTGGACCGCGGACAGCAGGCCCGCGTAGGAGCGGACGAGCGCCGCCCGCTCCTCCTCGATCAGGGGGCTGGCGAGGTCGCAGCCCTCGCGCACCCACTGATCCGAGTGGCGCATCGCCAGCGCGCGCTGCTCGGCGGCGACCACGACCTGGGCCTCATCCACGCCGTAGACGTACGAGTACAGGGCCGAGAGCGCCGCTATCAGCGGGCCCTCGCCGTCATTGCCGACCGGGGAGTCGTCGTGCTGGTGCTCGCGGTGGACCCGCCACCACTCGACCTCGAGCTCGGATGCCCGGCGGGGATCGAACGTGTCGTCGTGCCGCTCGGCGACGAGCCGGTAGAAGCGCTCCATCGCCCGCCGCGCACCCTCGGGGTTGTTGTCCGGATAGGGCGCCCAAAGCTGGTTGGCTCGCAGGACGAGCCAGGCGCCGTATAGGGTGTGTGGCCAGGGCAGCCCGAACGTGTGGCGTGTCACCGCGACCGCGCCGCGGAGGAACGAGAACCACTCGCGCCGGTAGTAGGCGACCCACACCCCCGCCTCGAGCCCGCCGACCAGGCGGGGGTCGAACGATCGGTGCGGCTTGACCCGGTTGGCGCTGGCGGATCCGGCGCGACGCGCCCGGCGGGTGCGAACGGTGGTAGTCATGTGTGCTGCCGACCGTAACCGATCGAGGCCGAGCGTTCACCGAGAGGTGTGCGGTCCTGCACCTAGGGTGTCTTTCGATCGCGCCCGCACACGCGTACGGTGCTCCTCAATGACCGTCCAATCAGGAGCAGCGCACAAATGACCCGCATCACCGACCCGGACTTCCGCCTGCGCGACCAGTACACGCCACCGACGCTGCCGGCCTTGCCCAAGACGGGGCTGAATCTGGAGACGCTCCACAAGCCGGCGCTGAAGCTGTCGGACTACATCCACCGCGAGCTCGCGAACCCGCCCGCGGCGATCTCCCGCCCGCACCCGGGCTTCCAGTGGGGGATGCTCGCCAACGACAAGATCGGCGACTGCGTGATCGCGATGATGCTCCACTCGATCGAGGACTTCCACCTGGACTCGGGCTCCGCGCCGCCGGCGTTCACCGATGCCGACGCGATCGGCATCTACTCGGCGATCACGGGTTACAACCCAAGCGATCCGTCGAGCGACAAGGGGACGGACGAGAGCGCGGCCATGCGCCAGTGGGAGCATCCCGGTCTTCAGACCACCGACAACGGCACCCACACGATCGTCGCGACCGTGGCGGTCGATCCGGCCAACCTCAACGAGTGCCGGATCGCGATCGACGAGTTCGTCGATCTGCAAATAGGGATTGCGCTCCCGATCACCGCACAGGGGCAGACGGAGTGGACGGTCGTCGGCGACGGTAAGACCGGGAACAGCGCCCCGGGCTCATGGGGAGGCCATGGCATCCCCTACCGCGAGTACGACGCGGAGACCTTCAAGTGCGTCACGTGGGGGGCGGAGCTTCTGCTCACCGTGCCGTTCCACCAGGACTATGCGCAGGAGGCGCACGTCGTCGTAACCCAGGAGATGTTGAGCAAGCAGGGCGTAGGACCCTCGGGCGTGGCGTGGGACGAGCTGATCGCCGACATCAAGGCGCTGCCTCGTCACCCGGGCGCGGGTGATCCTGCCGGGGCGCCTCAGGCGACGCACGCGTAAGCGAGGCCAACGCTCTCGCGTACACGAGCGAGAGTGAGCCTGCTTGCGATTGAGCGAGCCGAGGCTGCGAAGACGACCCCGGGGAGGCGCATTCCTGAGATGCGCCTCCCCGTAGCGCGTTCTTAACGTCATTGCTGTCGATCGCTTGACATTCCTGCCCGCGTCCGGGCGCGATGTGCCGGCCGATGTCCTAGCCTGGCGCGCGGACCGGATCAAACCGGGAGCGATCCATGCATTCACGCGCCAAGTTTGTGATCACGGTCGGACTGGTCGCCGCGCTGGCCCTGGCGACTTGGGCGGGCACATCTGGTGCGTCGGGGACGCCGTCGAAGGCCCACCAGGCGGCCCAGTGCTCATCGAGCGAGACGGGCCCACCGAATCCCGCCAACCCGCTCGACACCGCCGGCTTCACGGGCACCGATCCGCTCTCGGGAGCGAATCTGTTCGTCGAGAGCCCATGGCAGTACGGAGGGGACGCCGCCGACGCGATCGCGCAGGAGGTCGGGCTCGGCTATCTCGCCAGCAAGGAGGGCGGAACGCCGATCCCGTGGGCGCGGTTCGAGGCGCGTGTCAACAAGATGCACGTGTCGCGTTCGGTCTCCTACAAGGTCCACATGCTCGAGAAGATCGGCGACTACCCGCAGGCACACCAGTTCAGCCTGTACACCGCCGGCGGCTCAGGCCCGGCGATCTTCACGCAGGTCCAGAACTACCTGTGCCGCATGCAACGCACCGCCCCCGGCGCGGTCGCCGAGATGACGACGTACTTCATCAAGCACGGCGGCGGCTGCAACCCGGAGGACAACCCGAACTTCGACGCCGAGATCAGCGGCTTCAAAGACGCCGTCGGCAACTTCCCGGCGCTGATCTTCGTCGAGGAGGACGCGATCGACACGATCTGCTGGCGCAACCCGGCTGCGGTCACCGAGCGGGAGGCGCAGCTCAAGTACGAGATCGACCAGCTCTCCCAGCTGCCCCACGCCTTGCTCTATGTCGAGGGCGGCACGTCGGATGCCAACTCGCCGGCCGAGGCGGCCCGCGTGCTGAACGCGAGCGACGCCTCCAAGATCCGCGGCTTCTTCACCAACGACACGCACTTCAACTGGGCCTACAAGGAGATCCAGTACGGGAACAAAGTGTCGGCGCTGACCGGCGGCCTGCACTTCGTCGTCGACACCCGTGGCGACGGCAACGGCCCGCTGCGGAACCCGCACCCGGTTACGCAAGGGAACGAACAGCTGTGCAACCCGCCCGGTCGCGGGCTCGGTCCGAAGCCGGGCGCGAGCAACGGGCAGTCCTACGGGATGTACTCCCCGCACCTCGACGGGTTCGTCTGGGTCACTACTCCCGGCGAGAGCGCCGCGCCGACCTGCCCGGGGCGCTCGACCCATTACGCGGCGTCGGGGATCTTCGACGAGGGGATCGCGATCGGCTACGCCTCGCGCGCAAACGATCGGATCGGCCCATCGCCGCGGTTCAAGAGCCACCCGTGGTGAGCGCGGCCAGACCGGCTCCGATCGCGGGAGGCTGACTTCGTTGACGGGCCGGGAAAGTGTCTGGTAGGTTATTTACCTAACGCTCCCCGAGCGATGCGAGAGGTGCGAATCGCGGCGGCGCCGACGGCTGGGCGTCGCCGCGCGCGCCTCTCAAACGAGCCAGACGGGGCGAACGACACCCGGGGACGCGTCCGGGGGACTTAGCGAGACGCGTCGGGTCCGGCACCGCACTCCGGCAGCGGGGTGATATTGGTCCTCCACCGCGCGATCACCATCCGCGCGGTGGAGGACCTAAATGCCCCCGGTTTCCGAGGCTCGATCGTCCCGGTCTCCGAGGACCGATTGCCCCCGGTCTACGGCTCGTGCGTGCCTGCCCACGCCTTCGCACGCCGAGAACCTACGGACCGAGAGGACCGCGATTAATGGGGTCGAGCCCCCATCTTCAGATCGAGGGGTGGTGTGCCGTACCGCGATTTGACGTGTGGGCACGGTTGTTCGCGCACCCCGCGGCCGAGATTCTCTACCGCGGTGGCCCGCCGCACGAAGACCGCATCCTCGTCGCGCACGCCGAGCTCGGCCCGGTGGTGCTTCCGTTCCAAGGGCGCCGGCGCAACCGTGCTCGACGACGCGCCGGTCCTCGCCGACGCGCCGGCGGCTCCTTCCGTCCAGGCCGCCGCGGCCCCGGCCGATTCGCCAGCCGACACCCCGCGGGAGAGCCGCCCGCACGTCTCCGGTGGCGCGTCGGGGGCCGGCGCGAAGGGCAGCAGCGGAACCGCGCTGTTGCTCGGCGATGCGGCGGGCGCGGTCCTCCTGGCCAACGAGGCTCGGTACCGGACGCTCGAGTGGATCGGGATCCGGCGGGAGGACGCGAACATGGCGACCGCGATCGGGCTGCTGATGGCGGCCAACGCCGTCTACGAGCGGGCGCACCGGCCCAAGCCCCCCAAGCCGGATACGGCCATCGCCGACCTGGCCATCGGCGTCGGTGCACTCAGGGAAACTATCTACGGCGTCGCCGGCCCGGCCTCGCGAGACACGCCGCTGGGCGGCACACTGATCGCGCTCGCGGTCCTCGGAGGGCTGGCGCGGCCACCTATGAAGAGCGGCGTGCTCCAGCTCAAGGTTTCCTCGCGCCGGATGGTGCAAACGTTCCGTGGCCGGTACGGGCACCTTGTCGACGAGTTAGAGCGCGGGGACTGACCGCGCGTCAACGCTCGTTCGGCGGGACGTCGCGGAGCTTCTCGACCAGTTCCTGCACCTGCTCCGCCGAATAGCGGACGCTGCGCCGGCCTGAGTCCGGTGGATCGTTGACGAGGCCGGTCCCCTCGCGCCAGGCGCGGGCGGGCCGGATCGGGCGCGGCGTGAACCCGCCGCCGCAGTTGGGACAGACGTTGTGCAGCGTGTTCTCAACGCAGTCGGCGCAGAACGTGCACTCATAGGTGCAGATCCGCGCGTTCGGTGCGTCCGGGGGGAGATCGATGTCGCATAGTTCGCAGTTGGGGCGGAGAGCAAGCATGGTGTGGGACGGGACCCTACAAACGACGAGCGTGCTGATGTAGGGTCCAGCGCAGGGAAGGGTTAAGCCGGAGGGAGGAGATGGGCATGCGATCTTTGAAGGTGCGCGTGGCCGGCGCGGTCGCGCTGGCCGTTGGCGTCGTCGGATTCACTGCGGGAGGCGCGTCGGCTTCGGTGGCGCACCACGATCCGGCACCCAACCTTGGCCCGAACGTGATCGTGTTGAGCCCGGACATGCCCCAGGCCACGATCCAGTCGACGCTCGACACGATCGCCACCCAGCAGGTCCCGAACCAATTCGGGACACAGCGTTACGCGATTCTGTTCGAGCCTGGAACGTATGGGTCCGGGTCCGATCCACTGGTCTTTCAGATCGGCTACTACACGCAGGTCGCGGGGCTCGGCGCGGAGCCGGGCGACGTCACGATCAACGGCGCGATCGACGTGTTCAACGATCAGTGCTCGACGGCCCCGAAGACCACGTGCGACGGGCTCGTCAACTTCTGGCGCTCGCTCTCGAACCTGACCCTCAACGTGACACTGCCGAGCACGCCTCCGACGTACGTCCCGGCCACCAACGAGGACGGCTCGTGCAACAACTCCAACGACATATGGGCTGTCTCGCAGGCTGCGCCGATGCGTCGCGTGATCATGAACGGCACCGTGTCGCTCCAGGATTACTGCAACGAGGGGTTCGTGAGCGGCGGATTCCTCGCCGACGATGAGTTCAACGGCGGCGTCGTCATCAACGCCGGCCAGCAGCAGTCCTTCACCCGCAACAGCGACATCGACGGCTGGACCAACGGGGTGTGGAATCAGGTGTTCCTCGGCGACAACGGTGCCCCGGCGACGGTGTTCGCGCCCGGAACGAACCAGTACACGACCGTGGCGAGCACGCCGGTGTCCGAGGAGGAACCGTTCCTCTACACCGATGCGAACGGCGGCTACCGCGTGTTCGTGCCGGCGGTCGAGCGCGACTCGGTGGGGCCGTCGTACGCGAGCGGCTCGACCCCCGGGACCTCGATTCCGATCCGGCGGTTCTTCATCGCCAACCCGAGCACGCCCCTGTTCGCGATCAATGCGGCGCTTGCCTTCGGCCAGAACCTGATCCTGACTCCCGGCATCTACAACCTGCGTGGAACGATCGAGGTCACGCGTCCGGACACGGTAGTGCTCGGGCTCGGCTTCCCGACGCTCGTCCCCGAAAACGGGAACGTCTCGATGCAGACCGCGAGCGTTCCGGGGATCAAGCTGTCGGGGATCATCTTCGATGCCGGCTCCCGCAACTCGAGTGCGCTGCTCGAGGTGGGAACGCGGGGTCGCGGGGCTCCGTGGTCACACAGCGCGAACGACCCGACGCTCGTGCAGGACGTGTTCTTCCGTATCGGCGGCGCCGAGCCCGGCCGGGCGACCGACAGCCTGGTCGTCAACAGCGACGACACGATCCTCGACGACGTCTGGGCGTGGCGCGCCGATCACGGCGCCGGCGTCGGCTGGACCAGCAACCGCGCCGACACCGGCGTGGTCGTCAACGGCGACGATGTGCTCGCCTACGGGCTGTTCGTCGAGCACTACCAGAAGTTCGACGTGATCTGGAACGGACAGAGCGGCGAGGACGTGTTCTTCCAGAACGAGATGCCCTACGACCCGCCGAGCCAGTCGGCGTGGATGTCGAGCCCGACCACCGACGGGTACGCCGCGTTCCTCGTGACGCCGAGGGTGCACACCTTCCAGGGGTACGGAATGGGCAGCTACTCGTTCTTCAACCAGGGTGTGCAGATTTTCGCCACACAGGCGTTCCAGTCCCCGGACCGGCCTGGAGTGCAGTTCAACGACGTGTTCACGATCTTCCTCAACGCCAACGGAGGTAGCGGCGGGATCGACTCGGTGATCAACGGGGTCGGCGGGTCGTCGACGGCGGCCAACCCGGACACGCCGGTCGACGTGGTCAGCTACCCGTAGCCGGTTCGGCGACAGAAGCCATACGCCCGACCGCATCCGAGAGGTGCTCCGAGCTCGTCGCGAAGTTGACGCGAACGTGCCGGGCGCCCGGCGCGCCGTAGTCGAGGCCGCGGCCGAGCGCGACGCGGCCCTCTCGGAGGAACGCCGCCGCCGGTTCGTCGCCGAGCCCGAGGCCGGTGCAGTCGAGCCAGGCGAGATAGGTCGCGTGGGGCGGTTGCCAGGTGATTCCGGGAAGCTTGTTCGCGAGGTCGCGAGCTAACTGATCGCGGTTGGCCGCGAGTTGTCCGATCACCGCATCGAGCCACTCATCCCCGTGCTCGAACGCCGCCTCGGCGGCGAGCACGCCGAGCAGGCCCGCGTGCTCGTGCAGCGAGGGCATGCGCTCGACGACGGCGCGCGCGGCCGGATCCGCGGTGACGACCAGCGCCGCCTTGAGCGCCGCCAGGTTGAACGCCTTCGACGCTGACGTGACCGAGATGCCGCAGCGCCGGGCCGCGTCCGACACCTCGAGCCAAGGGAGGTACGTCGCACCGGGCGGTGTCAGCGCTCCGTGGATCTCGTCGGCGAGGACCCACGCCTCGTGCTCCGCGCACCGCTGCGCGATCGCCTCGAGCTCGCCGCGAGGAAGCGCGCGGCCCGTGGGGTTGTGCGGACTGGCCAGCACGAGCGCCCGCGCGCCGGCGTCGAGCGCCGCGTCGAGCGAGCCGAGGTCCAGCGAGCCGTCGGCTAGCAGGCCGACCTCGATCAGCTTCACGCCCGCCTCGGGCAGCATGCTGAAGAACGGCGGGTACGCCGGGGTCGCGAACGCGACGGCCTCGCCCGGCGCGGCGATCACCCGGCACAGTTCGACCAGCCCGATCATCACGTCCGGGATCAGAACGATCTGCTCCTCGTCGACGGTCCAGTTCAGGCGCCGGGAGGCGAACTCGGCGAACGATCGCCGGAGGGACGGCGTCGCCGGCTTCGGGTAGCCGAGATCGGCTCGGTCGATCGCGCGCCGCAGCGCCTCCGTCACCGGTGGCGCGAGCGGAAAGTCCATCTCGGCGATCGTCGCGCTCAGCACGTCGACGTCGTA
>Ga0335073_10008325_pt1 | contig 14547 bp, 11 predicted proteins | sample Lox_Sample_22_FD_207093 | JGI IMG/M metagenome (GOLD analysis project Ga0335073, IMG submission 207093) | Soil microbial communities from Loxahatchee National Wildlife Refuge, Florida, United States - Lox_Sample_2.2 | ecosystem: Environmental > Terrestrial > Soil > Wetlands | place: USA... | reverse complement strand
CGGCGAAGCCGGGCAGCGAGCACGTGATGAGGGCGGGGCTCTCCTGCCGGATCGCGTCGAGGTCGAGCCCGAGCCTGGTCAGGACTCCCGGCCGGAAGTTCTCGATCACAACGTCGGCGGTGGCGGCGAGGCGGCGGGCAGCGGCGAGGTCGCCCGTCCGCTTCAAGTCCAGGATCGCCCGGCGCTTGCCCCGGTTGAGGAACGCGTCGGCGACACCGGCCATGCGCGGGCCGCCGGGCGGGTCGACGTGGATGACGTCGGCGCCCTGGTCGGCGAGCAGCACGGCCGCCAGCGGCCCGGCCACGTACTGGCCGAAGTCGGCAACCCGCAAGCCTGCCAGCGGTCCCGTCATTTCCATGCCCTCCTCGATGTGGCTTCCCCTAACGATCTTCGCGGTACTGAGCCTCTGATGGAAGCACCGGGTCCCCGATGGAACAGGCCGCGAAGATCCGGTCCTGCCTGGACGGCGCCGCGTCACTGCCAGAAGATCGGATCGAGGAGGCAGCGCGATGGACAAGGTTGCCGCTAACGCCGCTGACGCCGTAGCCGACATCGATTCGGGGAGCGTCATCGGGATCGCCGGGTTCGGCATCATTCACGGGTTCCCCGGCGAGCTCACCACGGCGGTACGCGCGCGGGAGCTGCGCGACCTCACGATCGTCTGCAACTCCCTCGGCGGGGATCCCGCGCACCCCGTCTCGATCGTGCAGGCCGGCCAGGCGAGCCGGCTCATCGCCGCCTTCTCAGCCCGCGCTGGCGGTGTCGCGGGCGCCGCCGCGGCGCTGAGCCCGGTTCCGCTCGACGTCGAGCTCGTGCCGCAGGGCATCCTCGTCGAGCGGCTCCGCGCCGTCGCGGCGGGCATAGCAGCGTTCTACAGTCCGGTCGGCCGGGACACCGTCGTCACCGGCGGCAAGGAGCGCCGCGAGTTCGGCGGGCAGACGTACGTCCTGGAGTCCCCGCTGCACCTGGACTATGCCCTCATCTACGCCCGCAAGGCGGACCGCGCGGGCAACGTCGCGTTCCGCGGGACGAGCCAGAACTTCGGGCCGAGCTTCGCGAAGGGCGCGAGGGTCGTCATCGTCGAGGTGGACGAGCTCGTCGAGGTCGGTGAGCTCGCGCCTGACGAGGTGGACCTGCCCGGCATCTTCGTGGACCGGGTCGTCCAGCGCGCGGAGAAGGCCGAGCCGCTGTGGCGGGTCGCGCGCGAAGCGGCGGAGGCACGTACGTACCTGGGGCGGCCAGGCCGGACCGCGATGCAGCTGGCGGAGCGCATCGCGAGCCTGCTGCCCGATGGCAGCTACGTGAACCTCGGCATCGGCCTCCCGACGATGGTCTCCGACCATCTGGACGGCCGCGACGTCGTCCTGCACGCCGAGAACGGCGTCCTGGGATACGGGACGCGCCTCGCCCCGGAAGACGCCGACCCCGACTACTACAACGCCGGCGCTGAACCGGTCTCGCTCCGTCCCGGCGCGGCCGTCTTCGACTCGGCGGAGGCGTTCGAGATAGCCCGTTCCGGCCGGCTCACCGCGGTCGTCCTCGGCGCCTTCCAGGTCGACGGGCGAGGGTCCTTCGCGAACTGGACGACGCCCCAGATGGGCGGGGGCGCCATCGGCGGCGCGATGGACCTGCTCGTCAAGCCCGGCAAGCTCATCATCGCCATGTGGCACTGCGAGCGCGGTGGGCAGCCGAAGATCGTCAACGCGTGCCAGTACGACGTCACCGGGACCGAATGCGTCGATCTCATCGTCACCGACCTCGCGGTCATCGAGCGCGATGACCGCGGACTCGTGCTGCGCGAGTGCGCGCCCGGCTTCGAGCCGGCGGACATCGCGCGCCTCACGGAGGCGCCGCTTGTCGTCGAGTTGTGGGCGGTACCGTGAGGTGTGCCCGTGACAACCTCTGCCACCGAACCACCGGTAACCGCGCGGGACAGCGCCGCGCCGGTCTCCGGGCTGGAGCGGGAGTCGGTCGAGCTGCGCGCGCGCCGCCTGGCCGCCGCCCGCCGCCGGGCCACCGCGCTGCTCGTCGCGGTGACGGCCCTGTTCATAGGCGTGACCGCGGCCCGACTGCACGGGACGTTCGCCGGCTACGTTCAGGCCGGCGCCGAGGCGGCCATGGTCGGCGGTGTCGCGGACTGGTTTGCGGTGACCGCACTGTTCCGCCACCCGCTAGGGCTGCCCATTCCGCACACCGCGGTGATCGTCGAGCGCAAGGACCGGTTCGCCGCCACGCTCGGGCAGTTCGTCCAGGAGAACTTCCTGAACGCCGACGTGCTCACCGAGCGGCTTCGCGCCGCCAAGGTCGTTCCCCGGCTCGCCGGCTGGCTGGCCGACGAGGAGAACGCCGCGCGGTTCGCCGGGCACGCCGCGGACCTGGTGGTCACGGCGGCCGAAGCGCTGCGCGACGAGGACGCCCAGCGCATCCTCACCGGCGAGCTGACCCGTGCCGTGGACTCCCTCGACGTGGCGCCGCTGGCCGGGCGGCTGGTGCGGGCCCTCATCGCGGAAGGACACCACGCCGAGCTGTTCAACGGCATCCTGTCCGGCGTCGACCGCTATCTCGAGGAGCATTACGAGGAGCTTCGCGACCGGTTCGAGATCGAGGCGCCCCGCTGGGTGCCGGATTTGGTGTACCGGCGGGTCTACGACCGGATCTACACCCGGCTGCGGGAGCGGCTGGCGGCGATGGCCGCCGATCCCGAGGACGAGACCAGGCAGAAGTTCGAAGAGTGGATCGCCGCACTGCCCGATCGCCTTGAGACGTCGCCCGAGCTGCGCGAGCGCGGCGAGCGCATCAAGCGGGAGGTGCTGGGCAGCGCGGGACTGCGGGACTGGTCGTCGGCGCTGTGGAAGAACGCCAAGGAGACCATGCGCATCCAGGCTGCCGACCCGGAGTCCGAGCTGCGCCACCGGATGGCCGGCGCGCTGACGGCGCTCGGCCGCCGCCTCGGATCGGATCAGCGGCTCCAGGAGAGCCTCGACCGGGTGATCGAGTCGGGAACCAGGGCGCTCGCCGACCAGTTCCACGACGAGCTCGCCGGCCTGGTCACGGGCACCATCCAGCGCTGGGATGCCACGCAGACGGCGACCCAGCTGGAGCTGCTGCTCGGGCGCGACCTGCAGTTCATCCGCATCAACGGCACGGTGGTCGGGGCGGGCGTCGGCCTGGCCCTGCACGCCATCGCCATGGCGCTGGCCTGAGTCAGGAGGGCGTACCAGGATGGGCGAGCGCGGGCGGCTGACGTCGATCGGCGAGCGGGTGCGCCAGGTGCATCTGGATCATCACTGTCCTGGCGGCGCGGGGCTGCCGGTGACCGGCTCGGGCCCGATCGGGCTGGTCGTTCCTGACGCCTGCCCCGACGGTTCAGACAGCAACTCCGCGCACGCGGCCGGGCGGCGCTGCGGCCGTTGCGATCAGCCGATAACAGCACGCCAGGATGTCCGCAGGCGCGCGGGCGGGTCCTGGGTGCATGAGGCCTGCCCGGGCTAGTGGAGCCTTACAGCAGGCCAAGCTCGCGGGCCCGGGTTACGGCGGCGGGGCGGGCGGACACCGCGAGCTTCCGGTAGATCGCCCGGGTGTGGGTTTTAACCGTGTTCGAGGACAGCTCCAGTTCCTGCGCGATCTCCGCGACCGACATCGTCCCCCTGAGCATGCGCAGGACGGTCATTTCGCGATTAGTCAGGCCTTGCATCTGGCCGCGGCCCACCGGCTCGGCGCCCGGGCCGGCACCGAGCCGGTGGCGCAGAAGTTCCAGCCGGGTCCGCTGGGCCTCGGCCCCGTCTGGCAGCGAGGCGAGCGCGTCGTCGATTTCGGTCGCTAGTGCCGCCGCCCCGGCATTGTCTCCCAGGCCGTGCAGCACAGCCGCGAGCCTGAACATGATCTCCGTCGTTGTCCAGGGACTCATCCCTATCCATCTGCGCCGCAATTGCAGGGCTCTCAGCAGCTCCCGGCGGGCTTCTTCGAGCCGGCCCTGTTCGGCCCACACGGCGGCGACGGCCAGGTAGGCAAGGCTGGCCTGCGGCGTGTCCGCGAGGCCGTCGTCGGCGACGCGCAGCGCCGCGTCCGCCAGCACGCTGCCCTCCGCCGGCCGGCCGTCCGCGATGGCCACCAGAGTCGCGATGGACATGGCGGTCAGTTGGATGGCGGGATCGGCGACGCCGCTCAGCACCGCCCGCCTCAGCGCCTCCGCCGCCCCGGGCTCCCCGGACAGGTACAGGCTGAACCCGCGAACGGTCAGCGCGAGCGCGTACCAGGGGGACGCCGGGTCGTCTTCGAGTTCAACCGCGGTGGCCGCCGATTCCCGCATGACGCTGATGCCGTCGAATCCGAACGTGGCCCTGAGCAGCGCCGCCGAAGACCGCAGCGAGCGCATGCCGTCGGGAAGCGGCCCGAGGTCCCCGCCGGCGTCGATGACCGGAAGCAGCCGCTGCACCGTGCCTGGCTGGCCGGTCAGGGCCCCGACCCAGGCGGCAATGTGCGCGGCGAGCGGGGTCCCGGCGATGACGTGATCGCCAAGGGCCTTCAGCCAGCCTCTGACGGTCTCCAGGCGGCCGGCGTTGAGATATGGGTACCACTGGGCGGCCATCACCTCGACGGCCACGCTGGTGTCACCCGCGGCGAGGGCGTGGCTGATCGCTTCCTCGGGGAGCCCCTGGGTGCGGAACCGCTCGCTGGCGCGCCGGTGCAGCAGCGGAGCGAGTGCCGGCTGGCTGGACGCGAGCCGGGCGCGAAGCGCCCGGGCGAACAGGTGGTGGTACCGGAACCATCGCCGGCTCTCGTCCAGCGCGACGAGGAACAGGTTCTCCCGTTCGAGCATATCGATGATCTCCGCCGCGTCCCTTCGTCCCGTCACCGCGTCGCAGAGCGGAGCCGTGAACCGGTCCAGGATCGCCGTATTGGTGAGGAACCCCGCGACGTGGTCGGGCTGGCGGCTGATGACCTCCTCAAGGAGATAGTCGGCGACGTACCGGTTGCCGTGGGTGAACTCGCGGACGAACTCACCCGGGTCGTGCTGGCTCCGGAGGGACAACGCCGCCAGGTACAGAGCGGCCGGCCACCCCTCCGTCGCGTCGACCAGTTCCGCCAGGTCACGCTGGCCTAGCGGGCTGCCGGCGACGGCACCGATCAGCCCCGCGGCCTCCTCGGGCGTGAAGCGAAGCTCCCGCGCGCCGATCTCCGTCAGCTCTCCGGCGGCCCGTAGCCGGGCTACCTGAAGCGGCGGGACCGTCCGGCTGATGATGACGATCCTGGCGGGGGGCAGCAGGCTGGTCAGCAGCGAATCGATCTGCTCGTGGCAGCGCCGCGCCTGGACGAGGTGGAAGTCGTCCAGGACGAGCACGACCTGTTCTGGCAGTCTGGCCAGCGCATTGACGAGGCTGGGCACCAGCCGCCCGGAAATGTCAGGAATCCGCGCGCGCAGCAGCGCCAGCAGGTCTCCCCCGCCCAAACGCGGGCAGGCTCGCTGCAGCGAGAAGATGATGTGCGACCAGAGGCTGACTGGATCGTCGTCACCTGGATCGAGCGAGACCCACGCAAAAGCCCGGTCCTGGGTCTCAGCGGCCCGCCATTGCGCCACGGCAATCGTCTTGCCGAACCCCGCGGGCGCGTGCACGAGGACCAGCTTCGCGTCGCCGGCCGCCAGCTGCCCGATCAGGCGCTGGCGCGGCACCCATTCCTGGCGCGGATCAGGGGGATGGAACTTGCCGGCTGCCGGGAGACCGGAATCGTGCGGCTCCGGTTCCGGGCCGCGGACCGAAAGAGGCGGTGCACCGGCCATCGCCTCTCCTTCCCTGCCCTACTTTTGCCGCTCGAGACACGAAAGGTGAACTTCTCATACAGAAATCACCATAAGCAATTGCGCGGCAGTCATGAAACCCGGGAACACACATATCACCCACGGCGGAGGAGACGCAGGCCGCCTCGCCTCTGGAACCTGGATGAGGGCAACGTGATGTCCTAATGGGGAGGCAGCACACCATGGCCAATGCGGAACGGACCGGATGGCCGGGCCTGCCGGCGATCTACGAGATCAACACGGGGATCTGGCTGGGTGACCTGTCCCGGGCGGCCGGGCGGCTGGTCACCCTGGCCGACGTGACGGGATCAGACTGGGACGCGATCACGCCGGACGGCGTCAACGCGGTCTGGCTGATGGGCGTATGGGAGCGCAGCCCGGCCGGGCTGGCCCTGGCCAACGCGAACCAGGAGCTCCAGGCGTCGTTCCGCGAGGCCCTGCCCGACCTGCGGCCCGAGGACGTCATCGGCTCCCCGTACTGTGTGCGCCGCTATGTCGCGGACGACATGTTCGGCGGCCGCGATGGGCTAGCGGCGGCGCGGGCCGCGCTGGCCGCCCGCGGCGTGCGGCTGATCCTCGACTACGTGCCTAACCACGTCGCCCCGGACCACCCGTGGGTGATGAGCGATCCGGAACTCTTCGTCCGCGGCTCCGAGGACGACCTCCGCGCGGATCCGGCCGGCTGGGTAGCGGCGGGCGGCCAGGTGCTAGCGCACGGCCGGGACCCGTATTTCCCGCCGTGGCCGGACGTCGTCCAGCTCAATGCGTTTTCTCCCGCGATGCGCGCGGCGACCGTCGAGACGCTGGCCGATATCGCCAGTCAGTGCGACGGCATCCGGTGCGACATGGCCATGCTCATGATCAACGACATCTTCGCCAAGACCTGGGGCACCCGTGCCGGGGCCGCGCCGCCCGAGGAATTCTGGCCGGCCGTGATCGGCGAGTTGCGCGGGCAGCACCCGCAGGTCGTGCTCGCCGCCGAGGCGTACTGGGACATGGAGTGGGAACTCCAGCAGCAGGGCTTCGACTTCTGCTACGACAAGCGGCTCTACGACCGGATCATCGAGGAGGACGCGTCCGCCGTCCGCGACCATCTCCGGGCCGATCCGGGATACCAGGCCCGGCTGCTGCGCTTCCTGGAGAATCACGACGAGCCCCGCATCGCGTCGCGGATGGATCTGGCGGCCGAGCGGGCCGCCGCCGTCAGCATCGCGACCCTGCCCGGCGCCACGCTGTGGTACGAGGGCCAGTTCGAGGGCCGGCGGGTCCGGCCGCCCGTCTTCCTGGCCCGGCGGCCTGACGAGCCTGCCGACACCGAGCTCGCCGGCTGGTACCGGCGACTGCTCGCCACCGTCGCCGGTCACGGCGTCCGGACCGGGACCTGGCGGCTGCTCGAGGCCGGCGGGTGGCCCGATAATCAGTCCTGCCGGAACCTCCTGGCCTGGTCCTGGTCTGGTATGGACGACGTACGGCACGTGGTAGTCGTCAACCTGTCCGGCCAGCCCGCTCAGGGCCGGATCCCGCTCGGGTGGCCGGACCTGCCGGGGCGAGACTGGCGGCTGGAGGACCTGCTGTCCGGCGCGGTGTTCGTCCGTGACGGCGGCGAACTCGCCGGGCCCGGGCTGTTCGTTGACCTGGAGCCGTGGCAGTACCACGTGCTATCACCGCGGTGAAACGGGCACCCTGAACGGTGCCCCTCACCTCCCAGACGTTAGGTTTCGTCTGCTGCCATCGGAAGGGGCGATCATGGTAAGCATCGCGGCAGGAGACGAACGCCGGCCCGCGCGGTCGGCGAAGATCTCCGGACGGCACCGCGCGGCCAGCATCTACGGCGCCATCATCACCGCGGCGATCATCGCCGCCAGCGGGGACGAGCTGCCCACCGTCCCACTGGTGGTCGCCGTGGTGGTCACCTTGATCGTCTACTGGGTGGCCGAGGAGTACGCCGAGGTGATCGGCGAGCAGGCCGAGGGAGGCCGTCTCCCGACGTGGGCCAGCATCCGGGGCATGCTGGCCAGCACCTGGCCGATGGTCACCGCCTCGTACGCGCCGCTGCTCGCGCTGGTGCTCGCACATCTGGCGGGCGCATCGGGCCTGACCGCCGCCAACGTCGGGCTAGGGGTCGCGATCGCCGCGCTGACGTTCCACGGATGGTCGGCAGGGCGGGCGGCGCGGCTACACGGGCACCGGCTTCTTCTTGCGACCTCCGTCGCGGCGGCGCTGGGGGTCGTGATGATCCTGCTGAAGGATGTGGTTCTTATACACCTGCACTGATGCTGGCCGCCTCCCCCGCCGAGAGGGAGTTGCCTAAGAGCGAGGCTCGCGCGCCGGACCCTGACGTGTGCGGAACAGCGGCTGGGCCAGCCGGCCGAGGAGGCCCATGAGCCTCGGCCGGAGCGGCACGTCGGCCAGCCGCGGGTTCCAGTGCAGGAACGTGTAGCCGAGACGACGGGCGAGCAGCCCGTCGGTGGCGACCTGGTCCCCGATCACGGCACCGGGCCGGGGAAGCGCACGGTACGGCGCGGTGCGCAGCGGCTTCCCCGCGGAGGCGAGGTACGTCACCTGTACGCCAGGAAGCGACGGGATCGCCGAGGGCCGGCGGGCGGAGTTCGTGGCGAAGACAACCGCACGCACATCAGGAAGCTCCCCGACCTCGGAGAGGACTGCCGCTATTCCCCGGTCAAGGGACTCCTGACTACTGTCCCACCACGCGACCAGGGGCTCCACGTCGAAAATCATCGTCCGCACCGACAGCTCCCTGGCCCGTGCCAGCACGTCGCGGAGCTTTGTCAGCTGCTCGTAAGGGGCCCGCATCGGGTTCCTGCCCGGATCTGTCCTGACGGCCCGCGGTGACCGGCGAGGGGCCCGCGGCCGCGCCGGCCGACGGCGGCTCGCGCCGCCACGACGCCAGGCGCCGCAGGCGGGACCAGCTCATGGTGGCCCTGGGCGGAGGCACGCCGGGACGGTCCCGTGGCACCCGGACCCGCAGCGCGCCGGGACGGATCGCGCAACGCACGGGCACCGGCAGGGAGACGGCCTCGCCGTCGACGCCGACCGGAATCCGTTCCGAGCTGGCGGTAATCACGACGGTCCGCGCGGTCAGCGCGCGCAGGCCGGTGGTGTGCCTGCCGCGGAGCAGGCCGACCGCCTGCCCCACGCTGTCCACCGTTACGGCGACCACGCCGAGCACACCGCGATCCAGCCGCGCGCGACGGCTCAGGCCCGCGATGTCTCCCGTCCCGTACGGGTTGCTGGACACCAGCAGCGCCTGCGGCGCCTCGATCGTCACGCCGTCCGCGACGGCGGACAGCCGTGCCCCGCGATGGCCGTCCAGCAGGTCCGGCAGAGTGTCCAGCGTGGTGCCCAGCTTGTCGTCCCGGTAGGCGGGCGTCTGCACCACCTCGGCGTAGGCGCCGAACGACGCGTTGTTGACAAACGTCTGGTCGCCGATAATGCCCAGGTCGACCTGCAGGTCGACACCGTCGGACAGCGCGGCGAGGCACGCTGCCGGATCCGCGCGGTCGAGGCCCAGGTCCAGCGCGAAGTGGTTCCGGGTGCCCGCGGTGATCACCACGAACGGAATCCCGTGCTCCGCGGCGACACCGGCCACGAGCGCCTGGGTGCCGTCGCCGCCCGCGACGCCGAGCAGGTCACTGCCCGCCGCGACCGCCCTGCGCGCCACCTCGGCCACGTCCACCGGCTCGGGACCGCTTATCACGAACACCTCTGCTCCCAGCGCCTCCGCTTTCCGCCGCAGGTCGAATTTCGCCACCTTCCCGCCGCCAGACCTCGGATTCATGATCAGGAACGGATGCCGGGCCGGCGTCGCCGGGAGCTCGGGCATCCGCCAATCAAGCCTGTTCCCGGCCAGCGCCGCGCGCGCCGTCAGGCCGGCGAGGAGCCAGCCCGCCGCCGAGACCGCGGCCAGCCAGAGCAGGCCGGCGAACGCGTAGACCACGATCACCGTGATCGGCGCCAGCACGAACACCGCCAGCGCAAGCCAGCGCAGGACGCCCCGGCGGGACAGCACCAGGAACGCGGCCGCGAGGCTCACCGCGGCGGCGGCCAGGCCCACCCCGAGCATCTCCACGCTCTTCAGCCCCGCGAAGGCCACCACGACCGCGACAGCGAGAAACGCCAGCAAGAAACTCAGGCGCGCCAGCCAGCGCTGCGACCGCGTGACCTGGAGGGCCGTGCCGGAGCTATCAGGAGGCGGGCCGGACATGCGGCTATCGTGACCCGCGGCGGCCAGCGGCAGATCACCCGAGGAGGGTGAGCGGTCCGTGCGGTGATCACTCTCCGCGAGGGTGGTGCTCCACCAGGACATACGTCAGCCTCGGTACGGGAAGGCACCTGACCGGCAGTCCGCCGGACCGAAGGAAGGATCCGACTATGAGTGTGCCCAGGACCGTCGTGGACGAGGCGACACGGAACGCGCTGCTCGGCCTCGCAGTCGGCGATGCCGACGTCCTGAGGGAGGCCGTCGACATCCGCGAAGCGGAACAGCAGAGCAGCGGCCTGGATCCGGTCACCTTCGGCCTCGTCAAGATCGCCGCGCTGATAGCTCTCGACTCGCCGCCGGCCTCGTATCTGTGGCAGATCGCCAACGCGCTGGATGACGGGGCGACCCCCGCGGACATCCTTGGCGTGCTCCGGGCCGTAGCGCCCCAGGTGGGCGGCCCCAAGATCATCTCTGCCGCGCCGGAAATCATGGTGGCGCTGGGCTTGTCCCTGCCCACCGAGCAGGAAAACGCGATGTGACGCGGCCGGCGCCGGCAACGCACCCAACCAGGAACCGAGGAGGCTGGCATGATCAGGAGACGGCGACCGCTATTGCGCGCCGCGGTAGTAGGCGGCGGTGCATACGTGGCAGGCAAGAGAAGAGCGCAGCGGCAGGCAGAAGAGGAACAGGCCTACGCGGACCAGGGCGCGCGCATCGGCCAGCTGGAGCAACAGCAGGCGGCGGCACCGCCCGCGGCACCGGCACCGGCACCGGACAGGCAGCCAAGCACTGCCGCCGGACCCGCGGCCCCATCCCTCTCGGACCAGCTCAACGACATCAAGAAGCTGCACGACCAGGGCATGCTCACCGACGAGGAGTTCAGCGCCGCCAAGGCGAAGGTGCTCGGCCTCTAACCGCAGGTTCTCCCTGAGCCGCCGGATCTCGATCACGTCGGCGCCGAAGTCTTCGAGCCGGGTCAGGAAGGCTGCCAACGCTGCCTGGTCGGGCAGCGGCCCGTGCAGCACGGTCTCGACAGGCACCGGGGCGGCACTCAGCAACTCGAAATCCGTCAAGACCTCGATAGGCAGCATTCCAGCCACGCGAATCTCGTAATAGGCCGCCATGGCGGCACCTCCAATCACCCATCTCAGCCGCCCACTGCCCACGTTGTCGCAGTCCAACCACCAGCGCCCCATTCGTGGCGGGTGAACTTTCATGTCGGCGGGTATTTCGGTACCAGTCGCCCCGCGTTCAGCTGATGTTCAAAGTTCAACCCCACCGGGGGGTGGGTATGTGGAGTCCAGGGTGGTAATCCAGACCTCGCTCGCTCGCGCCCCGTAGCATCATGCATAACTTCGTCACCATGGCCGCAGGGACGACTCCGCTCGCGTCCGTCCCGGATCTCTCGGCATCACTCGACGCCAGGATCCAGCCTCCGGAGATGCGCTCTGAGTGGCTGGACCGGCCAGCCCTGCTCCACCGGCTGTCCGTCACGACCGCACGGCTCATCCTGATCAGCGCCCCGGCGGGGTCGGGGAAGACCGTCCTGGTCAGCCAGTGGCGTGCCGCCGCGGATAGCAGTCGGTTCGCCTGGACGACCCTCGACCACGGCGACAACGATCCCAGCCGGCTGTGGTGGAAAGTGATCTGCGCGGTGCGCCGCGCCTGCCCCGAGTTCGATGTCGATCCGCCGCAGGTGCTGGCGCCCGGGCAGGGACGCGTGCTGCTGCCGTCCCTGATCGCCCGCCTGGGTAGCTTGCGGGCGCCGGTCGTCCTGGTTCTGGATGATTACCACCTGGTGAGCAACCACAGGTGCCACGCGCAGGTCGAAAGCCTGCTCCGTGACCTGCCGCAGCCGGTCCAGGTTGTCCTCATCACGCGCGCGATCCCGCCGCTGGGGCTGGCGCGCCTGCGCGCCGCGGGCGAGGTCGCCGATATCGGGATGCCCGACCTGTGCTTCAGCCGGTCACAGGCCGGGACGCTGGTGTCTGCGGTTGCGGGGGTCACGCTCGACGACTCGGACGTGAGCGCTCTGCTCACGCGAACAGAGGGGTGGCCGGCCGGCGTGTACCTGGCCGCGCTGTCCCTGCGCGGCCACCCGTCGCCGCATAACTTTATCGATCAGTTCACCGGCAACAACAGGTTCATCGCCGATTTCCTGGCCGAAGAGGTGCTCAATCGTCAGGCGCCCGACGTCCGGCGGTTCCTGCTCCGGACCTCCATTCTCGACCGGTTCACCGCGCCGCTGTGCGACGCGGTCACCGGACGGGCCGACTCCGCCGCGCTCATCGAGCGGCTGGAGCGAGAGAACCTGTTCCTGATCCCAGCCGACGAGCACCGGGTCTGGTACCGCTATCACTATCTTTTCGCCCAGATGCTGCGCGGTCAGCTGGCCAGGGCGCAGGCGCAGCCCCGCCTTGTGCCCCTGCTGCACAGGCGGGCGAGCGCCTGGCACCGGGAAGCGGGGTCCACTGAGGAGGCGATCGCGCATGCGCTGTCCGCGGGCGACACCGACGGGGCGGCCGAGCTGATCACTGCTCGCTGGCACGACTTCGCCGACGCTGGCCGGATTACGACGGTACGCGACTGGCTCGGCTCGCTGGGCGAAGACCAGATAGCCGGTCATCCGGTCGCGGCCCACTGCGCGGCCTGGGTGGCCGCGGTCTGCTGGGACGTCGACACCGCGCGCCGATGGCTGCGCGCCATCGAGGCGGCCGCCGAGGCCAGCGGGCAGGCTGACGCCGGGGGGCTTCCCGACGGGATGCGCTCCTTCGCGTCGTCGGCGGCGATGCTCCGCGCGGGCTTCGGATTCGCCGGCGTCGGGCCGATGGTCGAAGACGGGATCACGGCAGCGGTGCTGGAAGACGACCCGGCTTCGCCCTGGTACTCCTACGCGCGCGCGCTGCTGGGCTTCGGCCTGCACCTGACGGGGAATCCGGACGCGATGCCCATGCTCGAGCGGGCGCTCGCGGCCGGAGTATCGCGGCCGCGGACCAGGATGATCGCGCTCAGCGTCGCGGCCGTCAGGACAGCCGACGAGGGCGAGCTCACGCGGGCCCAGCAGCTGGCGGAGGAAGCGGCCAGGATCGTGAACGGCAGGGGCCTCATCAGGCGGCCGCCGAGCTCTTTCATCCTGACGGCCCTCGGGACGGTGCATTCGCGGCAAGGGCGCCTGGAGGAGGCTCGGGCCGAGTTCGAGTACGCCATCTACCGACGCCGGCGGTGGGTGCTGCTGACGCCGTGGCTCAGCGTCGAGACTCAGCTCCGGCTGGCGCAAGTGCTGCTGGCGATGGACGACCGCCCGGCAGCGGCCACCGTGCTGGCCGAGGTCAGGAATGTGCTGACGGCATTGCCTGATGGCGCCGACGCGCTGCTCGCGCGGCTCGGCGCGCTGGAGCGAGGGCTCACCATGCCGCCGTCACCGCTGGCCGAGCCGCTGACCGGGCGAGAGCAGGCAGTCCTTAGCCTGCTGCGCAAGTCGATGTCTGTCAGCGAGATCGCCAGGGAGCTCTACCTGTCAGGGAACACGGTCAAGACCCACCGGCGCGCGATCTACCGGAAGCTCGGCGTGCGCACCCGTGAAGAGGCGATTGAACGGACCCCTGAATAAGAGCAGGTTGAGCTGCCTCGCCCGGCGGACCGCTTCCCGGCGATCCGACGCGCCCAGCTTGCGGAAGATGCTCTTCAGGTGCGTCTTGACCGTGTGGACCGAGATGTACATCTCCGCGGCGATGCCCTCCGTGTCGAGCATCTCGCCGACGTGCCGCAGCACATCTCGTTCCCGGTTGCTGAGCTGCTCGACGACCACCGGGGCAGCGTTGTCCGGTGCCTCCCGCTGCGCTGGGACGGCGGCTGGCGTTACCAGGCCAGGACCGAGCAGCTGACGGTGCGCGCGCGCAAGCTCAGGATGACGCACCAGCACCGGTCGCAGCCAGCTGCGCTCCATGGCGAACGGGAGCTGACGTTTCTCCGCCTCGCCCAGCTTCAGCGCTTTCTCCAGTGATCTGAGGCCCCGCGCCTCATCGCCGCCGCGGAAGCTGAGCAGCGCGTCGGCGAGCCACGCCTCCAGCCGCACCCGCTCGGATTCCTCGCCTGAAGAGGTCTCCAGCGCCGCCGCCAGCGTGCGGCGCGCCGCCGCCGCGTCGCCGGCCGCCAGCCAGGCGCGGCTGACCGCGACCCGCGCGTCCAGCGCGGGCTCAGATCCGACGCGACGTGCCACCTCGAGAGCTGCCTGGCCGTCTCCGGAAGCCGCGTGAGCCTGCAGCTCCGTGAGGGCTAGCACCTGGTCGAGCAGCGGCGGCAGCGACCGGCCGGAGCGGGCGCGCTTGATCGTGTCAAGGACCGTGCGCGTGCGGCCTTCCGCGAGGCTGCCACGCGCCGCGACCAGGCTGCCGACAGCGCTGGCCAGCCTGTCTGGATGAGCGTCGAGCGCCGCGTCAGCGACCTTGAGCCGGGCACGGGAAGAGGTGAGATCGCCGTGTTCCAGGCGAACGAACGCGAGGGCGAGGGCCGATGCGGGATCCGGCTG
>Ga0335073_10008323_pt1 | contig 14548 bp, 16 predicted proteins | sample Lox_Sample_22_FD_207093 | JGI IMG/M metagenome (GOLD analysis project Ga0335073, IMG submission 207093) | Soil microbial communities from Loxahatchee National Wildlife Refuge, Florida, United States - Lox_Sample_2.2 | ecosystem: Environmental > Terrestrial > Soil > Wetlands | place: USA... | reverse complement strand
GCCACGCCGGGCACGGCGACTTCGCGGCCACCCGGGCCGCCCCAGCAAGCGGCCTCCCGATTGCCGCGTAACCCCCGCCAAGGCCAGCAGCCGAACCCGTCAAGGATTAATGCGGTGCTGCACTAGTATCCCGCGCCTGAAATTCGTGCTAGATACTTTGCCAGTGAGTCGAGGATCTCGTCGGCGGTCTTGGTCCAGGCGAAGGGCCGCGGGCTGGCATTCCAGTGCTCGATCCAGGCGCGGATGTCGGCTTCGAGCGCCTGCACGCTCTTGTGCACGCCGCGGCGGATCATCTGATCGGTCAAGAAGCCGAACCAGCGCTCGACCTGGTTGATCCACGACGATCCGGTGGGCGTGAAGTGCAGGCGGAACCGGGGGTGACGGGCCAGCCAGGCCTGGATGGCGGGGGTCTTGTGGGTGGAGAGGTTGTCGCAGACCATATGCACCTCGAGCCCGGCGGGCACGGCCTTGTCGATCCGGGCCAGGAACTTCCTGAACTCCGCAGCCCGGTGGTGGCGGCGCAGCTGGGAGATCACGGTGCCATCGGCGATGTTGAACGCGGCGAACAGGTCGGTGGTGCCGTGCCGGACATAGTCGTGGCTGCGCCGCTCGGGGACGCCGGGCATCATCGGCAGCACCGGCTGGGAGCGGTCCAGCGCCTGGATGCCGGACTTCTCATCCACGCACAGCACCACCGCGTTCTGCGGCGGGTGGTGGTACAAGCCGATGACATCGACGACCTTCTCCACGAACAGCGGGTCGGTGGACAGCTTGAACGTGCCGGTTAAGTGCGGCTTGATATCGAATCTGCGCCAGATCCGCCCGATCGTGGACTTGCTCAGCCCGCTGCGCCCGGCCATCGAGGCCCGCGACCAGTGCGTGGCATCCTGGGGCATCTCCTCCAGCGTGGCGGTGATGACCTCTTCCACCTTGTCCAGCAAGATCGACGGCGGCCGGCCCGGCCGCGGCTCATCGACCAGCCCGGCCAGCCGCTTCGCGGCGAACCGGCCGCGCCACTTGCTCACCGTCGCCGGATCGACCCGCAGGTCCGCCGCGGCCTGCTTGTTCGACGCCCCGTCCGCGCAGGCCAGCACGATCTTGGCCCGCAGCGCCAGCGCCTGGCTGGTCTTGGCCCGCCGCGCCCACCGGCCCAGCTGATCCCGCTCCTGGCCGGACAGCACCAGCTCAGCCACCGGACGGCCCGGCCGGTCATGATCGGCCAGCCCCGCCAGGCCCTCCTCAGCGAACCGCCGCCGCCACTTGCGCACCGTCATCCGCGTGGAGCCCAGCTCCGCGGCCACCCGCGCGACCCCCGACCCCGGCTCAGCGCACGCCAGCACGATCCGGGCCCGCTCGGCCAGCATCGGTGAACTATCCTGCGACCAGCGGACAAGCTCAGCACGATCCTCAGCGGTCAGCACTAAAGGTGCAGCAGTCTGCGACATACCAGCAGGCTACACACTTAACCCGTAAATTTCAGGCGCGGGATACTAGGGCCAGGCGCGCCAAGGAGTTACGCCGCCATACGGACGCAGGAGCTGCGCGGAAATAGCGTGTCGGGCTTGCTCAGCGGCGGACATCACATTGCCCGGTCTGCGGCCCCAGTCCAGAGTCCAGGGTGAACTGCACCTCGATGATGACCTTCGACGGCACGTGAAACACGTCCTCGACCGTGCTGCCGTCGCCGGCGACGACCTCGGGTTCGGTCATGGCCGGAGGGTACCGGTTCCGCTGACCCGGTCAGCCCACGTCATCCGTCGCCCTCGCGCGGGCCGCCGATGCGGCCGAGGATCGCGATGGTCTCGGCGAAGTCGTCGGGGGTCATGTGCGGGAGCCCCTGCTGGATCGGCACACCCGGGGGGCAGGTGCGGCTCGGTCAACTCGCGGAGGCGCACGAGACCGCGGGAGCGCGCCGGATCGTCGCTCGGGTTCGCAGTCATGGACGCCATCCTGCCGCGTCGAGGACGCCATTGATTGAGGAGAACGCACCACCCGGGCTGCGGGGTTGCTATCTGGTATTAGCGGCCCGGCAGCCGAGCGGCGGCCGACCGCGCAGTGATGTGCGCGACGAGCATCCGCGCTGCCCGGATGTCATCGGGATGGCTCAGTGGCAGCTCGTACAACTGGCCGTACGGGGCCGGTGACCGCTAGCAGCGCCGAGTGCCGGACGCGCCGGTACGGCCCGGCGTACCGGGCCGAGGAGCCGGTTACGCTCGCCCTGGACCCGCGGAGCCGCCACGCGCCCGCGGGCGTGACTACCCGGTCATCGCGGACCGTTATGCCCAGAGCGGTCACGTCGCGAGGATGAGCCCGGATCTGATCGGCGATCGTCTTGGTGGCGTGACGCATTGCCGCAGCCCGGTTTGTGCCTCGGCGAACTCCCGGTACCGCCGCTCGGCCGCGGCCGCTTCGGCGTCACGCCGGGCCCGCGCAGCGGCACTGTGCGCCTTGACCTGGCCGAGCAAGCTCACCGCGCCTCCCCTTAGGCTGCATCCGCCAGGCGCTCCGCGGGCACGATGGTTCAGCCCTCGTGCTGCCAGGTGCAGCCGCCGCTGATGTCGAAGGCCTTAGCCCCTGCCAGGCTCACTGTGTCCGGCCCGGTGAAGTTGTTGTTGTCGATGATGTTGCTCGTGTCGGTGCTGGCCAGCGTGGCCTCGTAGCACTGCTGGCCGCCGCTCGTATGCCAGGTGCCGCCGGGGATGTCCTGGCCGACGACGTACACGCCGTCCGCGCTGATCTGCGTGGCCTGCCCCTGGGCGTTGGCCGTCGGCGCCACGGTCTTCGTTACTGTGTTCGTCACGGTCACCGTCGGAGCCGCCTGGGTCACCGTCACCGTCGGCCCCGGCTCGGTAACCGTCTTTCCCGAGTTGCCGCTGGCCGCCGCGCTGGCGACGCCGACCACGACGAACAGGCCGACGACGGCCATGACCGCGGTCAGTATCTTGTGGCGGGCCGGCCAGGGCCGTTGTCCACGGTGACGGGACGGCGGGACATTGCCGGGCTGCTGGCCGGGATAGGGCGGCTGGCCGCCGCCCGGCGGCCCGTAAGGCTGTCCCTGGTACGGCGGCTGCCCCTGGTACTGGCCAGAACCCTGCTGACCGTACAGCGGCTGGTCCTGCGGTCGTGTCTGCTGGCCGTAAGCCGCCTGCCCGAACGGGTAGGGCTGGCCATATTGCGGATCCGGCGTGTACGAAGGCCGGCCCGGCTGGCCGTACGACGACATGGCCGGATACTGACCCTGGTCCTGGCCCTGACGCGGGTCCTGCGACCTGAATGCATCCCACGGCGGCGGCTGATCACTCACGATGCCCTCCCCATACCACGCCGACTGTCACTCTGCCACCGGGCGACGCGCGAGAGCCGAGCGTTCGTGCACGTTGAGCACGAAGCTGACATATCCCCGTGACCAGGTTGTGTCCGGCAGGGAATCTCCGCTGGCCTGCGCCTCCGGCCAGCCCGGCGACGAACGTGGCGTGCGGCCGTGGATGGCGGTGAGGCGCCTGACGGCTCAGTCGACGTGCGGGTAGGTGCCGTCCTGCCAGGTGCGGAGCTGCCGCCACTGGGTCGGGTGGATGTCCAGCCCATCCAGGTCCGAGGGCGCGGCCCAGCGGACGTCGCTGGCCTCATCGTTCACGGCGGGACTGCCGCTCACCGGGCGGCCGAGGAAGATCAGCTCCCACTCCTGACGGATCTCCCCGTCGGTGTAGGCGACGATGTGGCCAGGGTCGGAGTAGACGCCGAGGATGCCGGTGATCTCGGTGAGCACGCCGGTCTCCTCCTGGGTCTCCCGGATCGCGCACTGGCTCGGGGTTTCGCCGAGTTCCTGCTTGCCCATCGGAATAGCCCACTGGCCGGTGTCGCGGCGCCGCTGAAGCAGCACGCGGCCAGCGTCGTCGATGGCCAGCACGCCGCACGCGGGTACCAAGCTGTTCGGCTTCGGCGCCGCCGGATCGTTCCAGTACTCGACACGTCCCATGACCTCGTTCAGACCTCCTCGCCGGACCAGGGTTTCGCGGTCTCCCAGACACGCTCGAAGCAGGCGACGTAGTGGCCGGCCAGCTGGCCGCCATCCAGCCGCCGCAGGTGCAACGTGGGGTTCGCCGAGGCGGGTTCCCCGTAGGCGTGCGGGTTGACCATGATCTCGTCGTCGTAGCGGAACAGCGACGCGTACAACGTGGTCGAGTGCAGCCGCAGCTCGCAGCCCTGGACCCCGGCCAGCGGCCGGTAGTAGGTCAGCGCCGACCGGATCTTGTGGGCCAGGGTGCCGCCGAGCTCTTCCTCCCGGTCCCGGGTCGCCACTGCGTCGCTGGACGGGTCACCGAAACACAGCCGGACCTCCGCACCCCGCCCAGCCGCATCGGCGAGCATCCGCGCGACCCGCGGCTGGGTCTGCGCGTAGAACGTGCCGGAGAACACCAGCACGTCGATGTGCTCGCAGGCGTCGGTCATCATCCGCAGCCACACCTCGCGCGGAACCGACGCCCGGTCGGCGTACAGGCGGACCAGTTCGGAGTGTGATGCCTCGGCTCGGTGGGCCGCCGACCGCTGCACGTCCGGCCACAGGTAGGCCTCCTCATAGCCGAGGCGCCGGGCGGCCGCCCATCGGTGGGTGCGGTGCGGGACGCGGCCGGTGCTGAGCCAACGCTCGGCGGTCTTCGGGTCGACGCCGCAGCACTGGGCCAGGTCGTCGACGGTGACGCCGGTCCGCATCATCGCGGTGCGCAGCCGCTCGTTCACGTCCACCATTCAACGGCGACGTTTCGGGACGTTTCAAGACCCTGACGGGACGTTTCTACAAGAGAGACGTCCCGGAAAGCATCCCCGGGCGCGGTGGGGCCGTCCCGGCCGCTGCGGTCAACTGTGCTCATGCAGACCGCGACACTGCCGACGCCGACGCTGGCCAGCCTGGCCGCTATCTTCCCGGGCTGGCATGTCTGGCGCGGCCGCGACGGCCGAGGCGCCGAGAAGGGCTGGTACGCGACCCGCCGTCGGCGGCTGGCCGCGGCGGAACTCGGCGCCGGGCTCACGGCCAGGCTGAATGCTGAGGACGCGGAGTCGTTGGAAGGCCTGCTTGCGCAGCAGCGGGTCATCGAGCAGCAGATAGCAGGCGGTGCAGCATGAGGGTCCGAGGCGAACCGGACTACATCGACCAGGTACCACGCCGCCTGTCCTACGAAGCCAGCCACCCGCACGTCGAGATCCGCTACTTCGGCCCGTACTGGCAGGCCACCGTCCGAGGGGAAGCCGAGGAGACCGTCATCACCCGGTACGGCCTGCGCCAGCTCCTGGACAAGCTCGAGTCGCTGGACGCCGGGGGCCTGGCGAAGTCGGGCGCCGGCCAGGAGTTACGGGCCGCGCGGCGCTAACCCCGCTCGGCGCCGCGCGCCTGAAGGCCGTACCAGTACGGCCGGCGTCGGCCAGCAGCGGTCGCTAGGACGCTGCGAGGCCCCCGGCCTGCTGGTACGGTCACCCCACGGCCGTGCCGGGCGAGGCGGGGAGCGGACCCAGACATCCCAACCCCCAAGAGGGCCCTCCCCGGCACGGTCTCCTCAGCTGTGTTGCAGCCCGGCAGCCTGTCGAAGTAAAAAGACCGAGTCCGTCGCGGTGGTGCGGGCGGCGAAGCCCCCGTTGGACGCCAGGCCCAATGCGGAAGGTAACTCGGTTCTCGTAGCAGGCTTCGCCAGAGCTATGTCCAACAGCTGGTAGCTGCGCGTTTCGCGCCCCGTTTCGGTGGACCACTTGGTGGTTTGCTCGGCTACGATCACGACCGGCTGGTTGAAGAACGGGCCGAGCGATGCGGCTTGCTGATCATCAACCGCGATCCGCACTATGCCCTGGCTGGCCGTCTTTAGTTCGGCCTTCTTTGTCGTGCTGATCGTGCTTAGGGTCCCTGTCAGCTCTACTCGCAGCGTCTCAACCTCGTTCAGCTTGATCGCGTCCCGGATGGTCTGCGCTGAGCGCCTCTCCAAGGTGGCGCTGCGGCGACGGCCCCGCGGGGTCCGCCATGTCAGGTCCATGTCGATCTCGTCTTTGACGATGTGGTCGGCGAGTTCGGCCAGATGCTTCGCCACTCGCGGCCCGAAGCGGCGCAGGTCCCGCGCGAGCGATCCAGCGGTTTCCAGCTCGTCGGCCTTTGCCGACTTCGCCACGAGGGCGAACAGCTCGTGCATGGCTGCATCGACCAGCGTGTCAGTGCCTGTCAGTGCTGGCGCTTCGGCACCCGAGATTTCCTCGCCCGGTCCAGTCAGATGGAAGATAACTGAACCGGGACTTGGCGTCGGGAATAGCCGCAACTCGGTCGACTTCAGCACTTGGGCGTTGATAGGCCCGGTGGCAGTTGCCCGGTGGCTGAGTACCTGGCCGATGGAAGCGATGGTCTCTTGAAAAGAAGTCAGGATGCCGGCGGCCTCGCGGACCGCTATGTCATGTCCTGGTACGCCGGGACCGTGTAGCCGGATGCCTACTTCCGGCAGGTCCGGGGGAACGATGCCCCAGACATCCTCCAAGTGGGCCCGAATACTCTGCCTGGCTAGTTCCTCGGGCTCGCTGATGGGCTCGATCTCGGCTGCCAGTGCTCGCTGGCGTAGTTCCTCGAGGCGCTCAGCAGATGTAGTCACTGACAAGCACCTCCAAGCATCCGCGCCGCGGCAGCGCGTCCTCTGGTAGCGGCGGACTGCCCTTGGGAGTCTGCCTCGCCCGTTGCCACCAGTCGTCCCAGTAGCCACGTACCCAGAGGTAATGATCCTGAACGTAACTGAGACCTGGCCCCGGTTGAGGGAGACACTCCCACGGAATGACGTAGCTATCGACCTTGAGCCCCAAAACGGCCTCTACCTGATGACGACCGTCGAACAGTGCAATGATCCTCTGTTCCGGCGGGCTCCGCCGTCGCATGTCCGTGCCGTTGATGATGAAGGTCACATCGATGTCCTCGGGGTCGAGCTTCGAGGTGGTGAAGCTCCCGCCGATCCAGGCGGCGTGGACGGTGACGGCTGATTGGAGCGTAGCGAGCGCATCGTTCCAGTCATTCCAGATCGCGGCCCGCGTTGCCGATCCGAAAAACGAGATGTCCTTAACGAAGGCGATCTCAACCTCGCCGACAGTACAGACGTGCCGACCTAGGGGCAGCAGGCCAGTCTTCGGATCCAGCAGAGGAACCACGCGGGCCAGCGTAGCCCAGCGTGAACGATAGTGAACGGGAATCGTACCCATATCGGGCGACTAGCGCCCGGTACAGGCTGGCTCGGTTTACGGCCAGGTCACGTACCGGTCCACGCGCCCGTCTGGACGCGCCCTGCCGAGATGGCTGGGCGGATCTGCTAGCGCAGGGCCGCCACCCTGATCGTCGCGTAGGTTCCGGCCGAGACTGCCACCAGCCGTGTTACCCCTTCCGGCATGGCGAAACCGCTTTCTGACCGTGCCGTAGAAGAGGCCGCGAAGGCCCTGAACGTCAAGCTGGGTCTCTACCGCGGTCACGTGCCGCCGAACAAACGCGAATGCCAGGCCGCCGCCGAGATCGCCGCCGCTGTCCCGCTGACCGCGGAGGGTCTGGACTGGCTGCTGGATGCCGCGGGGCCGGAAGTAGCCGCCGTCGTCCACGCCCAGGCCAGGGCCGCGGCCGGAAGCGTGATTGGCGCCGAGACGACGCTCGGGGCACCATCGGTGCTGTTGTCAGCCACGGAGGCGGCAGGCAGGGCGGGGGTGTCGGACCGGGCGATCCGGGCCGCCTGCGCCGCCAAGGACAAGCTGGCCGCAAGCAAGAGCAGGGTCAGCGGCGAGTGGCGGATCGCTCCCGAGGCCTTGGACGAGTGGATGAGGAGACGACGTCGTGCCGCATAACCGGACAGGCCGGAGGATCAGCGCCGCGGACGGCCAGGCCCTGCAAACAGCGCAGCAGATCATGAACGAGGTCCGCTCCGCGTACCAGCAGGAACCGAACGCGATGCTTATCGCCGACGGGACATTGAATCCGCTCGAGCTGATCGTGGTCGACGGCCAGACCGGCCGGTACTACCGGATCCCGGTCACCAGCAACGACGACGGGACGTTCACCTTCGGCGACCCGATCCCGGTCACAGGGCCGCCGTCACCGAACGCGGTCCCGCAGCCGCCGGGCTCGTCGGCGGCGACTGCCAGCCGCGGTGTGTCTGCCCGTGACCGGCAGCGGATCCAGGCGGCGCTCGGCCGCGGCGCGATCCCGTCCTTCCGGGCCGCGTTCTGGGAAGCGAAAGCCGCTGCGGGCGAGGACATCTCGCAGATTGACCAGCTGGTCGGAGGACTGCTGGATGGGCTGGACACGGTGGCCGCTTCAGCAGCCCCGAGGGACGCCGACGCCGAGTACCCCGACTACTCCAGGCTGTTCGGCTCGGCTCAGGCGGGCCAGCAGTTGCCGGACGCCCGCGAGGTTGCTGCCCGGAAAGACGCCGCCGCGCTGACCGACGACCAGGAGTACGAGGCGTACGAGGCGATGTTTGGCAAGCCCATCGCCCCACCGGCATCAGTCGCGGATTCGGCCGCTAGGCCCGTGAGTCAGCCTGGCCAGGGGGCAGCCGCCCGGAAGCAGTACCGCGTCCACGCCCGGCGCGTGACGCTCCGGGTCCCGCAAGGTCCGGACGGCCTGGCAGCCGGCGCGGAGCCAGCCACAACCTCCTGGCGCACGATCGAGCTACGTGCCGGGGACCTCGTGCCGAGGAATGCGCACCCTGAGGACGTTGCGCGCCTGCGCCAAGAGCGTGAGTCCAACGACAGGGGCCCCAAGCTCAAGGACTGGTGATCGTGGCTGCCCGGCGTCAAAGTCGCCGCGTCCGCTTCTACGCTGAACTGCGCGGGCGTGGATCCAAGGCCAGGCAGGCCGCCTCCCGTGGGCGGCCGGAGATCCTGACCTGCGCCGGGCCAGCCATCCCGTCCTCACCCTGCCTGGAGTCACCGTGACCACTCGGCCGGAGCCTGAGCGGGAGCTCAGGCCCGGGATCACCGTGCGCGACGCCGAAGACGCCATCGCGGCGATCGACGCATACCGTCGCCGCAGCCTCAACGGTGCCCGGCGGGTAGCCCAGCGCGTGACCATGCAGGGCAACGGAGCCGGGTTCGTGACCGCGCTGACCTGGATCGCGTCGGAGGCGATCAACGCGTTCGGCGACGAGCGGGCTGATGCGTGGTGGGAGTTCTTCCGCGACGGGGTCATCGCCTCCCTGGCCGCCGAGGAGGTGATCTGACGCATGTCGCTCAGTGGCGCGCTCGCCCAGGCGTTTGTGCGTCTTTTAGCTCCGCGTTGACTCATCCGTCGTAGCAGCGGACGTGAGCAAGGGCGTCGAGGAAGGCGCGGCCGAGGCCGACGTCGAATCCGCCGGGGCGGGCGCCGGGGAGCGGGCCGCTGCCGCGTTCGACAAGGCGTTCCGGGTCGGCGCGATCGCCGTGCTGGCCGCTGCCGCGATCGGCGCTGAGGCGATCAAGTCCGCGGTCGACTTCCAGACCCAGATGACCCGGATCCAGACGCAGGCCGGCGCGTCCGCCGGCCAGGTCAAGCAGCTGTCCGCGGCGGTCCTCCAGCTGGCCCCGTCGACGCAGCAGGGCCCGATGCAGCTCGCCGAGGCGCTGTACCATCTCAAGTCCGTCGGCCTGGACGACGCCGACGCGATGAAGGCCCTCAAGACCGCGTCGGACCTGGCTGCGGTCGGCGGGTCGAACCTTGAGCAGACCACCAACGTCCTGGCCGCTGCGTGGCGGTCAGGGATCGCCGGGGCTCAGAATTTCGGGCAGGCCGCCGCCACGGTCAACGCGATCGTCGGCGCGGGCAACATGACCATGCAAGAGCTGGTCTCCGGCTTGTCAACCGGTGTGCTGTCCGCTGCGCACACGTTCGGCCTGTCCATGACCCAGGTCGGGTCGGCGATGGCGCTGATGACCGACGCCGGCTACCCTGCCGCGCGGGCCGGCACCGACCTGAAAACGTCGATCTCGCTGCTCGGCGCCCCGTCGGCTACCGCGGCGAAACAGCTCGCGGCGGTCGGCTTGTCGTCGACGGCGCTGGCGTCGGCGATGCGGTCCGGCGGGATCATCGGCGCGATCGGCCTGCTCCGCTCCCACATCAAGAGCGCAGGCCTGGACGCTGTGCAGACGTCCCAGCTGCTCTCCCGGGCGTTCGGCGGCGGGCAGACCGGCGCGGCGATCATGCTGCTGGTCTCCGACTACGACGCGCTCCGCAAGAAGCAAGAGCAGATCAACGCGGGCATGTCGAAGTACGGATCGGACGTGGCGGCGCAGCGGCAGACGATCCAGGCGCAGCTCGACATCCTCCGGTCCAGCCTGGAAACCGCCGGTATCAAGCTGGGCCAGGCGTTGCTGAAGCCGTTCACCAGCCTGACCCGGTTCGTCGCAGCCGACCTGATCCCCGGCATCCTGTCGATCGGGTCAGTGCTCGGCAGAGTGTTCTCCAACCCGGTAGGGATGGCGGTCATAGGGTCGCTGACGGCCGTGTTGGTGACGGTTAATGGCATCGTCAAGGCGCTGAAGATCTGGGAGGGGCTCAAGGCCCTCTTCGGCGCGGAGGGCCTGGTGGCCACGCTAGGCCCGGTCGGCATCGCCGTTGTGGCCGTAGCCGCCCTCGCAGCAGGGTTCCTGATCCTCTACGACCGCAGCAAGACGTTCCGCGACGGCGTAAAGGACGTGTTCCGGGCCGTGAAAACCGCCGCGATGGACGTGTGGGACTGGCTGAAGGGCCATTGGAAGCTGCTCGCCGCGATCCTGCTGGCCCCGTTCGCGCCGATGATCGCCGCCGGGTACGCCCTGTACAAGCTGGCCGGGATCGTCGCCCACGTGTTCGACGAGATCAAGGCGGTGATCACGGGCGGGTTCGATTCGTGGTGGGCCGGCCACGGGAAGGAGCTGGAGCAGGTCTGGGACAAGCTGTGGGGCGACATCAAGGCGATTTTCGACCTGGTGTGGGGGCAGATCGACAACGCCGTACGGACCGGCTGGGACCTGCTGGTCGGCATCCTGCGGCCCGGCCTGGACCTGCTGGCGACCCTGTTCCGGGCCGGGTGGGGGGCGGTGTCCGCGGTCACCCGGGCCACGTGGGACCTGATCTCCGGCGTGGTGAAAGCCGCCTGGGATGTGATCTCCACGGTCGTGAAGATCTACGCCGACGCCATCGTCACCGAAGTGAAGATCGCCTGGGACCTGCTCGTCGGGATCTTCGACGTCGCCCTCGACCTGCTGACCGGCCACTGGGGTAAGGCGTGGGACGACATTAAGCAGACCGCCGAGCAGGTGTGGAACGCGGTCAAGTCGTTCTTCAGCACGGCCTTGTCCGATTTCGAGTCTATGTTCGGGTCAGCGTGGAACTCGCTGCTGGGCGGGCTGAAGTCGTGGGCGTCCGACATGCTCGGCTACGTCCGCACCATCCCCGGCATGATCCTCCAGGCCCTCGGCGACGTAGCCCACCTGTTGTGGAACGCTGGCGTCTCGATAATCAAGGGGCTGATCGGCGGGATTAAGTCCGCGATCGGCGGGCTCGGCTCCGCGATGTCCGGCGTCGGGTCGTTCATCAAGTCGTTCCTGCCGTTCTCCCCGGCCAAGCAAGGCCCGCTGTCCGGCAAGGGCGACCCGTACTACTCCGGCCTGTCGATCGGCAAGAAGCTCGCACAGGGCATCGTGGCCAGCCTGCCGTCCCTGAGGTCCGCCGTGTCCGGCACCGTCGGGGAGATCAACTCGGCGCTGTCTAAGGCCGCGTCGGAGGAGAAGTCGGGCACGTCGCAGCTGTCGTCGCTGACCTCCCACATGGACCAGCTCCAGGCGCTCCGCGCGAAGGAGGAAGCGTCGATTAAGAAGCTGATCGCCGCCCGTGAGCAGGAGTACAAGACCGAGGGGAAAGCGTCCGACGCGCTGCGCACCCAGCAGGAAGACGAGATCAAAGAGCTGGAGAAAATGCGCTCCACCCAGGAGTCGCAGGTCAAGCAGACCGAGGCCGTTATCTCGACGCTGAAGAAGTCGATGACCCAGCTGAAGGACCAGGTCGACAAGCTGAAGGACGCGCTGGCCAAGGCGACCAAGGCCGCGGCCGCCGCCGCGTCGAGCTCCAGCAGCAGCTCGTCTGACTCGTCAGACGACTCCAGCAGTTCGTCGAGCGACCAGCCGCCGGACTGGGCGAACCTGAGCCAGTGGCTTGCCGAGACCGGCCCGAATCCGGCTGATGCCGGGTCGTGGCAGGGGAACCCGGGTCCGCTCGGCGGGTTCGGCCTCGCGTTCAACCCGGGCGGCGGGCCCGGCCCGGCCGGCCGGTTCGACGGTGCCCCTCCGTTCCTCGGCGGCCAGGGCGACGTGACAGGCCCGATGATGGTCGACCTGCTCGGTCAGGTCGTCAGCGCGCTGCACGCCATGCCCGCCAAGAATGCCGCAGGCACGGCAGCCGCGCTGAACGGCGTCACCCGCACCGCAATCACGAGGGGCAACTGGTGACCGACGAGTCCAAGGCGGCCGAGGCTCGCCGCGTGGCCGTCGCGGCGGTCCTCGCGGCGATCGACGGCCGCGACCAGGATCTCCACGACCTGCTCGCTGATGCTGACCGGGACACGCTGGCGATCGCCATCGGCGGCATGGCACTCGCGGTCAGCGCTGCGCTCGGAGAGGTGCCTCTGGAGCGACGAGCGGTCATGTGCGAGCAACTGTCGGCCCGGGGCGCTCGACCTACCCGAATGCCCGAAATGGCGCCCGATGAGCAGCAGCGGCTACTAATCGGGCTACTTCTGGCCACACACGACGGCGACGAGCGGAGGTTCGAGGCGCTGGTGAGCGGCATTTCGCGGCCGATGCTAGTTGTCGCGATGCGCAACCTGGCCGAGGCGGTGATCGGTTGGCAGGTCGCGGCCGAGCATCTGCCAGGAGATGCCCGAGCCCACCTTGCCGCTGAAGCACTGACTGCGGCCGACCGGTGAGCCTTGCGGTAGCCGAGGGCTCACCACCTGGCCGTCGTGGCGATCGGGGGTCCGACGGTCGCGGCCGGCGTCAGTGGCTTTACTTGCCGGCGCTGCCGAAGGCGAGGGCCAAGACGCCGCCGACTGCCACGCCTGCGAGGATCTTCTGTCGCGCCTCAGTCTGTTGCTGCTGGGCGGCCAGCTGGAGGGCCGTGATGAGCAGCTCAGCGTCCTGGCTGTAGGGCGGCGGAGCGAGCGCCTGGACCGCGGCGGCCACGAGCTGGCCGTCTGGCGTGCTGAGCCACGTCCCGAGTTTGAGGGCGCGGAACTCGGCGTCCTTCAGGAGCCATCCGGCGATATCGCGGGCTGTGTGCTGGCTGGCGACGCCGGGCGAGGCGGGGGGCCAGGCCCAGTCCCAGGGCTGGGGCTTCGGCCAGGTGGCGGTGAACTTGGCCAGGTAGGCGGTGAGGGCCTGTTGCGTCGTGCCCATGGGAGCCTCCAGGATGCGGTCTATGGTTGTCCGGGCTATGCCGGTGAGGACGTGGATGCGGTTCTTGCTGACGCCGGCCTGGTGAGCGGCATGGACGAGTTCGTCGCGCTGGACGGTTGCCCAGGCCTGGAGTGCGGCCTCCGCCTCTTCGGTCGTCATGCAGTGAATGCTACATGCGTTATTCGCTACAACGTTACGGTGACACGCTGACGTCCGAGGATCATGAGCAGGTCGAGCGGCGAAATGGGGTTATCCGGGGCCCGCCATGAGCCCCGGATAACCCGTCTGCTGCTACCGGTGCTTGAGCCAGTTGAGGATGCCCACGGTCGCGCTGACGACCGCGGCTGTGGAGCCCATGACGGTAGCAATAACCAGAGTGAGTCCCATCGGGAGCACGCTCCTTGGCCAGGACGGCGAGGCCGTCAGATAGCAGCAGGACATAGTCCTGCCTGGACCAAGGGCGCCGTGCGGAGCCGGGTGAACGGCGTTGCCTTGAAGCCTTGCCCTGGCACGATCACCCCGCCCCAGCTGTGCTGCTCGGCGGTGCTGGGCGGCGGCGCCGACTCCGTTTTAAGAGAGTACACACGGTCGATTCGTGCTTGAGCCGTACCCGCACGCACTGCCCCTTCGCTGGCCTTAAGCTCGGCCGCCATCTCGTACTCGCTCGACGAAGACGGCGCGGTGCCTCGCGGGCCCTGGACGCTGCCCGCGAGACGTGCTGGCCGGTATCGCCTCGGACCTGACCGCTGATTAGCGACCCGTCTCCGCTTGCCTGGTCGGATGGGGGCAGTGTGGGGACACACGGCGGGGGACATGGGGGGATCATCACGAACCAGGCGGGATGAAATATGGTCAGTTGCCTGGCAAAACAGTCTGAGGAGGAATCGGGCCGGATGAGGCGGGACGAAGGTCGGGGGTCTTGAAAACCATTGTGGCGGCAACGTCACCGTGGGTTCGAATCCCACGCCCTCCGCTCGTGGCCTCGGAAAACGGTCCTGACGTGGGCTCATGACCGCCGAGTCCATGTAGGCGGCTCGTCACCGACCGCAGCCAGATGCAGCCGACTGCCGCCATTTGTCGCTGGTCGCGGGATATACGCGGGATGAAACTTGAGGCGTTTCCCCAGGTCAGCGTCGGGAAAACAGAA
>Ga0335073_10008322_pt1 | contig 14548 bp, 12 predicted proteins | sample Lox_Sample_22_FD_207093 | JGI IMG/M metagenome (GOLD analysis project Ga0335073, IMG submission 207093) | Soil microbial communities from Loxahatchee National Wildlife Refuge, Florida, United States - Lox_Sample_2.2 | ecosystem: Environmental > Terrestrial > Soil > Wetlands | place: USA... | reverse complement strand
GGCGACGACCGTCACCACGGACGGACGGGCGGCGGTGATCCTGACCGACGACCCGAAGGCCGCGCTCGCCCGGATCGTCGAGCTCTCCTCCCAGCGCGGCGTCCAGCTCGACTGGCTCAACGTCCGCAAGAACACCCTCGAGGACGTCTTCCTGAAGTCGGTCGGGCACGGGGGCGAGTCCAACGGCGCTCCCTAACCTGCTCCGGCTGATCTACCGGAACATCGTCGTCAACACCGACCCGGGCAGCCTGATCATCCTGATCGGCCTGCCGGCGATGTACCTCGTCTTCTTCGGGTTCGGCTTCCAGTCGACCGTCGGCGCCTCGGCCGGCGGGTCGAGCTACCTCTCGTTCCTGACCCCGGGGATCATGTCGTTCCAGGCCGTGATGGCCGGGACGGTCGGCGGCAGCATCCTGTGGGCGGACCGGCGCTGGGGGATGTTCGCGCAGCTGCTCAGCGGCCCGTTCACCCGGCTCGAGTACCTGCTCGGCATCATGCTGACCGCCCTCCTGTTCGGCCTCGGCGGCTCGGCCGTGATGCTCGTCGTCGCCTTCGCCCTCATCCACTCGGTGCCGACGACCCTCCTGACGTACGCGCTGATCTTCGGTTCCATCACGCTGGGGTCGATCTTCTTCGGCTCGCTGATGCTGTTCATCTCGGCGTGGGTGAAGTCGAACAACGCGTACAACTCGGTCCAGATCCTCGTGATCTTTGTGATCAACTTCGCCAGCACCGTCTTCTACCAGGCGAGCCCGAGCCTCCCGCCGGCCCTGCTGGCGCTGTTCTACGCGAACCCGCTCACCTACATCGCCGACGCCGTCCGAGGCGCCTACCTCGGCCACCTCACGCCGGTCGACGGGCTGCAGATGGCGATCCTCGCGGTCGAGACCGTGGTGTTCCTCTTCCTCGCCGTCTGGTCGTACCTGCGCTCGGATGTCTCGATGGAGTAGCCGCGGCCGCTGCGACGGCGTCGCCGGGCGGTCCGACCGACCCAGCCCCCGCGCCCGTGGGCGGGGGTCGGGAGGCCGGAGCCATATAGTTACGGACCTCGGAGGCCGGCCGTGACACGCTCGGGACGATCGCGCGCGGCCGGAGCGCCGGCGCCCGGGGCGGACCGATGATCCCCCCGCCGCACGGCGGTCGGCTCGTCGACCGCACCCTCTCCGAGCCGGAGCGGGCGAAGCGCACCGCCGAGCTCCCCAGCCTCCCGTCGGTCACCCCGTTCGTCGACCAGCTGTACGACGCGGAGAAGATCGCGATCGGCGCCTACAGCCCGCTCGAGGGGTTCATGGGTGCGGCGGACGTCGCGTCCGTGATCGCCCGCGGCCGCCTCGCGAACGACCTCCCCTGGACGATGCCGATCGTCTTTCCGGTGCCGGCGGGCGCCCCGCCGGTCGGTCCCGGCGACGAGGTCGTTCTCCGCGAACCGTCCGGCCGCCCGGTCGCCCTGCTCGCCGTTTCCGAGGAGTTCCCGCTCGACCGCACTGCGATCGCCCGTTCGGTGTACGCCACGGAGGACCCCGCGCACCCGAACGTCGCCGACCTGTTCGCCGCCAGCGACCGGGCGTGGGCCGGGCGGGTCTCGTTGCTCCAGCGGCTGGAGACGGCGCCCGGGCGGGTCGAACCGACCCCGGCCGAAGTGCGGGCGGAGTTCGCCCGGCGCGGCTGGAAGTCGGTCGCCGCGTACCAGTGCCGCAACCCCCCGCACACCGCGCACGAGTACATCCAGCGGCTCACCCTCGAGCGGGAGGACGTCGACGGGCTGTTCGTCCACCCGGTCGTCGGCCGGCTCAAGAAGGGCGACTACCGGCCCGAAGTGATCCTCGAGGCGTACGAGACGCTCGTTCGTGCCTACTATCCGGCGTCGCGCGTGATGGTCGCCCCGCTCGGGATCACGATGCGCTACGCCGGCCCGAAGGCGGCGATCTTCCTCGCGATCGTCCGGAAGAACTACGGCTGCGGCGTCTACATCGTCGGCCGCGACCAGGCGGGCGTCGGGAAGTACTACGACCCGTACGCCGCGCACCGGATCTTCGACCAGTACGACCTCGGCATCCTGCCGCTCCGCTACGAGGAGTCGTTCTTCTGCCACCGGTGCGGCTGGATGGCGAGCGAGAAGGTCTGCCCGCACCCGGCGTCGGACCGAGCGACGACCAGCCAGACCCGCATCCGCGAGAGCCTCGCGAACGGCACCCCGCTCCCGGCCGAGATCCTCCGTCCGGAGGTCGCGGCGATCCTCCGCCGACCGAACGTGATCCTGACCGGGTGAGGTACGCCGACGATGCCACCGAACGGACCGCCGGGATTCTGCCTGTGGATGACCGGGTTGCCGAGTGCCGGGAAGACGACGATCGGGAAGTTGCTCGTGGAGCGGCTGCACGCCCGCGGCCGATTCGCGGAACTGCTCGACGGGGACGAGATCCGTCGGGGGCTCAGCGCCGACCTGGGCTTCGACCGAGCGTCGCGGGAGGCGCACGCCGGCCGGGTCGCGTTCTGCGCGAAGCTGCTCGCCCGCAACGGTGCGATCCCGATCGTCGCGCTGATCTCCCCGTACCGCAGCTCGCGCGCCAAGGCGCGCGCCGAGATCGGCCGGTTCGTCGAGGTCTACATTGCGACGCCCCTCGCCGTCTGCGAGGCGCGCGACGTGAAGGGGCTCTACCGGAAGGCCCGCGCCGGGGAGATCAAGGAGATGACGGGGGTCGACGACCCGTACGAGCCGCCCGAGCACCCGGAGATCACGGTCGACGCCTCGCAGGGGAGCCCCGCGACCGCCGCGGAGACCGTTCTCGCGGAGCTCGAACGGACCGGCTGGCTCGTCCCGTAGCCGCCCGGGGCCCGCCCGTCGGCGCTAGCAGATATCGGCGGGCGCCCTGCCCCGCGGCGCGGCGATGAAGGCGCTCGTCCTGATCGGCGGCTTCGGAACCCGGCTGCGGCCGGTGACGTACGCCCTTCCGAAGCAGTTGATCCCGATCGCGGGGAAGCCGATGCTCTACCACGTCCTCGACCTTCTGCCGCCGGACGTCGAGGAGGTCGTCCTTGCGACCGGCTACCGGGCCGACCTCATCGAGGCGTACGTGCGGGCGCACCCGCCCCGCTGGCCGGTGCGGTCGGTCGCCGAGGCGGAGCCGCTCGGTACCGGTGGCGGGATGAAGAACGCCGGGGGCGGGATGAGCGACCCGTTCTTTCTGCTCAACTCGGACGTCATCGCCTCCGCCGACCTCCGCGCGCTCGCGGCGCTGCACGTCCGCCGGGGCGGCGTCGGCGCGATGTCGCTGTACGAGGTCGACGACCCCCGGCCGTACGGGGTCGCGGCGCTCGGGCCCGACGACCGGATCACCGGCTTCGTCGAGAAGCCGGAACCGGAGGACGCCCCGTCGCGGTGGATCAACGCCGGCCTCGCCGTCTGGCGGCGGTCGGCGCTGGACCGGATCCCGGCCGGCCGTCCCGTCAGCTTCGAGCGGGAGATCGTTCCCGGGCTGCTCGGAGAGGGGCTGTACGGATTCCGCCTCGTCGGCTACTGGGACGACGCCGGCACCCCCGAACGGCTGCTCCGCTCGCAGCGGTTGCTGTTCGACGACGGTCGCGGCAGCTCGGTTGGAGTGCCCGACGGCGCGTCCGGGCGCGGTCCGGTCGCGGCGATGGACGGCGCGACCGCCCGCGGCGCCGTCCTCGGCCCGTACGTCACCCTCGCCCCGGGCACGGTCGTCGAGGCCGGTGCGCACGTCGAGGACTCGGTCGTGATGGACGGGGCCCGGATCGGCCGGGACGCCCGCGTGACGGGGTGCGTGATCGGGCCGGGGGTGGAGGTGCCGCCGGGGACGCGCCGCGAGCGGCAGGTCCTGGCGAACGCCGGGCCGACGCCCTAGGCCGCCGGTCCGGTGACGACGACCTTCACGGCGTCCTCGGGTTGGCCCGCCCGTCGGAAGGCGGCGTCGATCTCGGCGAGCGGGAACCGGTCGGTCACCAGGTCGTCGAGGCGAAGGCGTCCGGCGACGACCAGTCGGTGCACCTCGGCGATGTCGGGCTCGAGCGTCGCGTAGGACGGGATGACGCGCACGCCCCGCAGGTACAGCTGCTGCAGGTCGGTGTCCAGGCGGCTCCCCGCCTCGGGCAGGCCGAAGAGATTCACCGTACCCCCGCGGCGGACCAGCTCGACCGCGGTGCGGGCGACCGACGGATGGCCGACCGCCGCGACCGCCAGGTCGACCCCCTGGCCGTCGGTCGCGGCCCGCACGAGCTCGGCGACCGCGGTGGGAGAGCGCGGGTCGACGGTCGCGTCGACGCCGCCCGCCTCGGCGACCGCGCGGCGGCGGGCCGAGATCTCCGTGCCCCCGACCCACCGCGCGCCGAGCGCCCGGGCCAGCCGCGCGTAGAGGATGCCGACCGGGCCGAGCCCGAGGACGATCACCGACGCGTTGGCGGGGAGGCCGATCCGTCGGAGGGCGGTGAGGGCACACCCGGCCGGCTCGAGAAGGCTGCCGGTCGCCCAGTCGACCCGATCATCCAGCCGCAGGATCGCCCCGGCGGCGACGTTCTCCCCCGGGACGCGGAACCGCTCGGCGAACCCGCCGGGGTCGAGGTTCGTCCGGGAGTACGTCGGGCAGAACGTCGGATCGCCGCGCGCGCAGACGGCGCAGCGGCCGCACGGCACGTGATGGTGGACGAAGACGCGGTCGCCGACCGCGACCCCACCGACCCCGGCCCCGACCTCGGCGACCCGTCCCACGGGCTCGTGGCCGAGGATGCCGGCGGTCCGGTAGTTGCCGCGGAGCTTCTCCAGGTCGGTGCCGCAGATGCCGCACGCCGCGAGGTCGACCGTGACCTCGCCGGGCCCGGCGACCGGCAGCGGCCGCTCCTCGAGGACGACGGTCCCGGGGGGGCCGAGTCGGCCGAACCTCATTGCGCCGCGCGCGCGGCCCGGATCGACGCGTCGAGGATCCCGATCGCCTCGTCGATCTCCTCGCGGCGGACGATCAGCGGCGGAATGTAGCGGATCGCGGAACGCCCGCAGCCGAGCAGGATCAGGCCCCGCCGGCCGGCCTCCTCCAGGATGCGGTCACGCAGCGCGACCGCCGGCTCCTTCGAGGTGCGGTCGCGGACGAACTCGGTCGCCGTCATCAGGCCGACCCCCCGGACGTCCCCGATCTCGTCGTACTGCGCCTGCAGCTCCTTCAGCCGGTCGATCAGGTAGCGGCCCTGCGTGCGGGCGTTCTCGAGGAGGTGCTCCTTCTCGATCACGTCGAGGGTCGCGAGCGAGGTCGCGACGGCGGCGAGGTTGCCCCCGAAGGTGTTCGAGTGGGCCCCCTGGACCGGGAAGTCCATCTCGGCCGGGAACGTCACCGCCCCCATCGGAAGGCCCCCGCCGAGCGCCTTCGCCATCGTGACGATCGGGGGGACGATCCCGTGGTGCTGGATCGCGAACCACTCCCCGGTCCGTCCGATCCCGCTCTGCACCTCGTCGTCGATCAGCGGAATGTGCTGCTCGTCGAGGATCGCCTTCAGCGTCGCGTGCCACCGGGGCGGTGGGACGATGTAGCCGCCCTCGCCCATCACCGGCTCGGCGAGGAACGCCGCGACGTCGTCGGGCGGGATCGCCGTCTGGAAGTACAGCTCCTTCAGGATCTTGGCGCAGTACAGGTCGCAGCTCGGGTACTGCAGCTTGTACGGGCAGCGATAGCAGTACGGGGCCGGGATGTGCGTGCCCCCGCCGACGTACGGCATGTAGCGGGCCCGCTGGACCGGCTTGGAGGCGGTCATCGTGAGCGCCCCCATCGTCCGACCGTGGAAGGCGCCCAGCAGTCCGATCACGATCGGCCGCTGACGCTGCCAGCGCACGAGCTTGAGCGCCGCCTCGGCGCTCTCCGTCCCGCTGTTCGTGAAGAAGACCTTCTTCTCGAACGACCCCGGCGTGATCCGGGTCAGCCGCTCGGCCAGGACGGTCTGGTTCTCGTAGTAGAAGTCGGTCCCCGCGAAGTGGGTGATGCGCCCGGCCTGCTCGCGTAGGGCCCGGACGACCTCCGGGTGGGAGTAGCCGACGGCCGCGACGCCGACGCCCGCCGCGAAGTCGAGCAGGCGGTTGCCGTCGACGTCGGTGATCCAGACCCCGTCGCCGGAGGCGGCGACGATCGGGCCGGACTTGGTGCTCGTCATCAGGAACCGTCGGTCCTGCGCGATCACGCGCCGGGCGTTCGGCCCCGGGATCGGGGTCACGATCGAGACCCCCCGGGCCGCGGGGGCGGTGCGGTTCGCCGGGGGCGCGACGGGGGGCGGGGTACTCTGGCTCATAGTGACACCGCCCCGGAAGGGCGCTCCGTCCGTTTAGCCTTCGCGGGGCGACCGCCGCGCACGCCGGCCGTCGTTCGGCGGGTCGGAGCCCGGGACGCGCCTCCGACGGGGCGTCGCGGGGCGACTCGAACGTTTCCTTTTTGAACCGAGCGGGCGGGTGGCTCGCCGGATGTCCGAGGCGGGACCGTCCGGGCGGCCCCGGGAGCCGGACGAGAAGGAGCTGCTCGAGGTCGTCCCGACGCGCGCGGTGCTCACGGAGCTCGCACGGGGGTTCCTGCTCGTGCGCGACTCGAACCCCGACGGCGCGGTCCGGTTCGCGGCGACGTTCCTGCGCGAGCGGGCGGGCGGCGAACGTGCCCCTCGGGTGGAGACCGTCCCCAAGCTCACGATCGCGCGCCTGAGCCTCGGGCGGAACCCGCGCGGGGCGGTCGAGCCCGGCGGAAGCTTCCCCGTTCGGTAGCGGCGGGCGCGCTCCCCCGGTGCGCGAGGTAGGCGGCGAGGTCCCGGGGGAATGTTGGCCGCGTGAGGCAGAGGCGGATCCCCGTCGGGTCCCCGAACAACCGGCCCGGGCAGACCAGGATCGAGGCGGCGGCGAGCCGCTCGGCGAGTGGGGTCGTCTCCGCCGGTCCGGGCCGGTCGAACCAGACGGGTGCGACGGGCGGCGAGATGCCCGGAAAGGCGCGCACGAGTGCCGCCCGGTTCGCGCCCATCAGACGGCCGACCGTGCGGCCGAAGTCGCGCTCGTGGTGGAGCGCCGACAGGGCGCCGGCGACGGCGACCGGCGCGAGCAGCTCCGTGAACAGGCCGACGAACCGCCCGAAGTCGTCGACGAGCCGTTCGGGGGCGACCACGAAGCCGACCCGGAGATCGTCCCCCGCGAAGTACTTCGTGAACGTCCCGGTCACCCAGAGCCCGTCCCGGGGACGGCCCGCCAGGCTCGGCCGGTCGCCGAAGTTGCGGAACGTCTCGTCGACGAGCAGATGACGGGCCCGGTCGGCCCACTGGAGGACGCGATCCGCGCCGAGGTCGTCCCCCTCGGGGTTCCGGGGATTCGACAGCAGGGCGAGCTCCGCGGGCCGCTCGTCGTCGACGACCCGGAAGCCGGACCCCCGGGCGCCGTCGAACAGGGGCGGGTACTCCGGATAGCGCACCCGGGCGACCGGGGCCCGGCCCCGCGCCCGCCGAGCGAGAAAGAACAGTACGAGGGCGTTCCCCTCCGTGGCGCCGTGCGTGAGGAACAGTCGTTCCGGCGGGACTCCCTGTCGGCGGGCGAGTTCCTCCCGCAACCGGATCGGGTCGGCATGTCGGATCTCGGCGGCCGACACCGACGGTCGTCGGACGGCGCCGAGGAGCCCGCTCTGGGCCAGGTTGTGCCGGCACCCCGCGTGCGCGTGGATCCAGTCGACCAGCGGGAATCGCATCGGCGCGGTCACGGGGACCACGGGTAAGGCGTACCCCCGCTCACAGACCGACGGCGAGGAATCCGACCAGGACGGAGATCGTGATCGCGGCCAGGGGGAGGGCGTCGCGCACGAACCGACCGAGTCGGATCGAGATCCCCGCCCGATCGGCGAGCTCCCCGACGATGAGGTTGCTCGCCGCCCCGAGGAGCGTCACGTTGCCGGCCAGGGTGGAGACGCCCGCGAGCGCCATCCAGGCGACGGGCGATCCGCCCCCGTAGCCGACCGACGAGAGCACCGAGACCTGGAGGCCGACCCACGGCACGTTGCTGAACAACTGGGGTCCGACGATCGAGACCGCGGAGATCTGCGCGAGGTCCACCAGCGGATCGCCCGGCCGGGGGATCGGGAGGTACCGCTCGACCCCCGGGATCACGCCGCCGGCGACCGCTCCGCCGACCACGACGAACAGCGCCGCGAACAGGGCGAGGACGCGCCAGTTGGTCGAAGCGACGATCCGCCCACGGGCGCGGGAGATGACGACCAGCGCCGCCGCACCGACCGCGGCAATCTCCCACGACGGCAGTGCGGGCGCGTGAAGCCACGACGACTCGAGATCGACCGCCAGGATCGCGAGGATCGTCGCGGGGAACAGCGCCAGTACCGGGCTCGCCCGGAGGCGCCGACCGAGGTCGGGGGGGATCAGCGGCGGGGCGCTGGCGCGCAGCCGCTCGAACTCGGCGCCCGCCCGGTCCATCGAACGGGCGTACCGCCAGTGCACGTACGTCGCCCCGAGCCCGAGGTTGACGAGGGTCGGGAGCAGCAGGTACCGCAGGAACGTCCACGTCGGATCGGCGATCCCGCTCTCCCCGGCGACGAGGAGGTTCTGGGGATTCCCGAACGGCGTGGCGACGCTCCCGATGCTGACCGCGAAGGCGAGCGGGAGGAGGAGCATCCGGGCGTCGGTCCGCAGTCGGGCGGCGAGCGCGATCAGCACCGGGACCCCGATGACGACCATCGCGTCGTTGAGCAGGAAAACGGTCGCCGCTCCGAAGCCCAGGAAGATCAGGGCCGGGACGGCGGCCGCGGTGCGGGCCCGACCGACCAGCCACCGGGCCAGGTGGTCGAGCGCCCCCGCGACTTCCAGCGCGTCGGCGAACAGGAATAGGGCCAGCAGGAAGACGAGCACCGGGCCGTCCGTGACGAGCGTCGCCCCCGCCGCCGCGGGCGACAGCACCCCCGCGAGCACGGTCGCGAGCGCGCCGACGACGAAGATCGCCCAGACGCCCGGGCCGCGCCCCAAGAGCTGGCGAACGACGACGGCGCCGAAGACCAGGATCACGACGGCGGCGGCGATCGGATTCGTGGCGGCTGGCCCCCGCAGTCCCACCGGGGCGGACGCATCAGTTCTCCTGTAGAACGGCGGTCTTTAGAACGGCCGAGGCGAGCGCCTGCCGTGCGCACCGCCTCGGTCGAGGTCGCTCCGAACGGCCGCATCCTTTCGCTCTCGGCCGCCTGGTTCGGCGACGGGGCCCGACGGCGCGCGGAGGCCCGTAAGGCCGCCCGCTGCGTCGAGTGCGCGGCCCCCCTCCCGTCCCGCCGCACCCCGTACTGCTCGCGCCGCTGCCGGTGGAAGTTCCACGGTCACTACTTCTGGGACTCCGCGCGCAGTTACGTGATGTTGCGGGACCGGTACACCTGCCAGGTCTGCCACCAACGGCGGCGGGCGCGCCAACTGGACGTCGACCACATCGTGGAGATCGCCCGGGGGGGCGCCGCGCTGGAGTTCTCGAATCTTCAGACGATCTGCCGGGAGTGCCACCGCGAGAAGACCCGCGCCTTCCTGCGCGGCAGCGCCCACGGGGACGCCGCCGGCCGGGCGAGCTGAACCGCCGCCCGGGCGTGGGGTCGGCCCCCGCCGTTAGGGTATATAGACGGGCGGTTCCTTGTTTTCAAGATGATTTCGCGCTCCCCGGCGGCGTACGCGCTCCTCGGACTGACCGCCTTCCTCCTGCTCGCATCGAGCTTCGCGGCGAGCGGCGCGTCGGCCGCGGCGGCCGGCCCGACCGGGGCGGCGCCGGGGCACGGGAGTGCCGGCGAGCTTCGGGCCGGGCACGCTGCCACGGCCCCGGCCCCCCGGGAGGGGGGCCCGACGCGATCCCCGGCCGTCGAGCGGGTCGAGGCGCAGATCGACGGCCACGCCTTTGCCCGCCGGAACGCCTTCCTGCCCACCCCGTTCCAGATGCCGCCGGCGCCCCCCGGAGCGGCGGTCGCCCCGATCCAGCAGGCCGGGCCCGCGCCGATGGGACTCGCGGACCTCGGTCTGGGGAGCACCGGGGCGTACGCGTACAACTCCTCGAGCTTCCAGGCGTCGATCGCGCTGAGCTCGTACACGACCTATTCCCCTGGTTATCCCGCGTTCGCCGAGGGCCCGGACTGGTCGGCGATCCAGCTGAACACCGTCGGCGTCAACATCTCCTACCCCGGGGCGACCAACGGGACGTTCTGGTTCCAGAACGTCGCGCATCTGAACGCCACCGAACTGCAGCTCGAGGACAACATCTGGAACTTCAGCAACGGGAAGCTCCTGCTTCCCCACACGACGATCAAGGCCGGGAACGGGACGATCGAGACCGGGGAGTTCTACTTCTACTACGCCCCGACGGTGATCCCGGTCGCGTTCCCCCTCACGATCGCCCTCCGCAACTCGCTGGCGATCTCGGACGGCGAGCCCGCGGTCTGGTTCAACTACTCGGTCCACTCCGGGTCGACGTACTACAACGGCTCGTACGACACCGTCTGGTTCAACGGGACGGCGAACGGTGCCGCGCCGCCGCGGTTCTCGGTCGACGGGTACAAGTACAATCCGGAAGGGAGCGAGTACGACTCCGAGCTCGACGTCGGCGGAGACGGGGGCGGTACGAACGCCGTGGTGCTGGCGGCGGGCGGGAACGCCACGCTGGAGCGATGGAACTCGACCTCCGTGGCCTACCAGCCCGTCCCCTCCGCGTACGACCACGGCGTCGACAGCGCCGAGACCGCCACCGGGCTGGCGACCTACTACGTCGGCACGACCGAGTTCCTGGGGCAGGGCCCGTCGCTCCTCTACGGGCTCTGGAACACGGTCGCCACCAGCGCGAGCGCCTCCGCCAGCCCCGGATGGATCAACGTCCACCTGACGCTCACCCCGACGTACGCCTTCGCGTTCGCGACGAACGAGACGGTATCCGGCAAGCCGCTCGCCCGCCAGAACCTCTCCTACGCCCCGTCCACACCCGGAGGTGCGGTCGTCACGCAGCTGCCGCCGCCGCCCGGCCCCAACCCGTACGTGTTCCGGGCGTGGGCGAACGGCTACGCCAACGCCTCACTGACCGTGAGCAACAACGCGAGCGGGCTGGCGTCCCTCACGCTGACGAAGTCGACCGGCGTGCTGGACGCTCCCGTCTACCTGACCGGCGACGGGCAGGTCGCGGCGTACGGCACGGTCGGGGTGACCGGCACCGGTTACTCGGCGGCGCTCCACACGCTCTGGATCAACGCGAGCACCGATTCGCTCGCCGCACCGTTCCTGCGGATCAACGACGTTGGCTACCCGACGTTCGTCCTGCTCGCGATCGAGGACGCGAACCTGACGATCGACGTGAACCGGTTCGTCCAGGCGTCCGCGACGTTCCAGTACACCTACTGGGACTCGGTCTCCCTTACGCTCGCGACCACGTCGCTCCCCGGCTGGACCCAGTACTACGGGTTCTTCGGCGGTCGAGGCGCGTTCTCGGTGACGAACACGACGCTCACCGGCAACACGACGCTGTTCCTGCGCGGGGTCTACTCTCCGGCCGCCATCGAGTTCGTCGGGACGAACGACAGCCGTGCCTCCGGCCTCACGACCGCGCAGTACTCCTACGGAGTCGACCTCGTCGCGGCGTCGAACATCACCGTGCGCTCGCTGATCAGCCTCACCGGCGCCTCCGGGGTCTCCGCGACCAACACGTCCGATCTCACGGTCGACGGCCTCACCGCCACCGGGAGTCCGTCGTTCGCCAGCACCGGCGTCTACGCCGTCGGCGGGTCGCACTTCGACTTCTCCGTACTGAACGTCTCCGAGGAGAGCCAGGAGCTCAACGTCTCCGACGCGAGCGACATCACGATCGCCGGCCTCGACGACAACAACTCCGGCCTCGCGGGATACTTCAACAACACGACGGACGTTTCGGTGACGGGTCTGTCGATCAACAACAGCGCGGTCGGGCTCGAGGTCAACGACAGCTCCACCGTGACGGCGTCCGGGCTCGCGGTTTCCGGCGAGGGATACGCCGGCTGGGTCGACTTCTCGCACGACGTGACGATCGATGGCCTCTCGGTCAACGACTCGGACGCGGGCGGGTTCGATTTCGCGAACGACAGCGCCGTGACCGTCGAGCACGGGAGCGCGGTCGGGGACATCCCGTTCGATGACGTCTCGACGGTCGTGCAGTCGTTCACCAACTCCACCGACGGGACGTTCTCGCACATCGTGGCGAACGTCCAGGCGTTCGGGGTCGAGGCGGTCGAGTCGAAGGACCTGACGTTCTTGGACGTCTCGGCGACCGCGAACAGCGTGGGGGCCTGGATCGTGAACTCGACGTGGGTCAACGCGACCGGCATCAACGCGACGTACAACTCCACCGGCTTCGCCTGGAACGGCGGGGGGAACGGCACCTTGGCGACCGGCACGATCGGCAACAACTCCACCGGCGTTGTCCTCTCGAACGTCTCCCACATCCGCGTCAACGGAATCGCCGGCGCGGAGGGGAGTTACGGGGTGCCGTACTACTCGAGCCTGCTCCTCGGCTACCTGCTGCCCGTGACGCCGGTCGCGCTGTACATCACGTCGAACATCACCGTGACGAACATCTCCGCCGACGGCTTCCCGTTCGGCGTCTGGGCGAACTACACGAATTACTCGTCGTTCGCGACCATCACCGCCTGGAACGGGGTCTACGGGGTCCAGTTGAACTCGAGCGGGAACGACTCGATCTCCTACGTCTTCGCGCAGGGGAACGTCTTCGGCGCGGTCCTCAACAACACGTCGGATTCCCTCGTGACCAACAGCACCTTCGAGGACTCGAGCACGTACGGGATGTGGATCCACAACGGGACGAACCTCCACGTGGAGCGGAGCAACTTCGTCGCGAACAACAACTCCAGCACCTCGGGCAGCTTCAGCGACCTCCACCTCCAGGCGTGGGTGAACAACAGCTCGGCGATCTACTTCAACGCCAGCGGCGGCGGGATCGGGAACTACTGGTCGGACCACGGCGGCTCGGGCGCGTACGTGCTGCACGCCGCCAACTCGAGCGAGGGGACGGTCGAGGACGCCCATCCGCAGACGGCGTTCGAGACGAACTGGCTCAAGTTCGTCGCCGTGAACCTTCCGGCGATGACGCTCTGGGGGTTCGGGCCGAACGGCTCGACCCTCCGCCAGGTCAACTACACGACCACGGCGCCGCTCGTCTTCCTGCCGGCGTGGGCGCTGCCGACCGAGACGATCGCCTGGGGCGTGCACCCGACGTCGGGCTACGTGCCGACCCCGGCCAGCGGCAATGTGCCGTGGACGGGCGCCAACGTCACCGTCACGATCCAGTTCGCGCTCGTCGTCACGTTCGTCGCGACCGGGCTCCCGGCGGGCACGCAATGGTCGGTGACGTTCAACGGGACCGAGATGTTCGCGGCGTCCAACGGCACGAGCGCGACGATCTCGATCCTCGTGCCGGACGGGAAGTACACGTACCGGGTCGCGGCGGTCCCCAGCTACGACCAGTCGTCGCCGGCGAGCGGCTCGGTCACCGTCGCCGGGGCGAACGATACGCTCACGTTCGCCTACAAGTCGACCGCGACCTCCTCCCCGACGACGCAGTGGCTGCTGTACGCGGGGATCGGAGCGGCGGTCGCGATCGTGGCGATCCTCGCCGTGCTCCTGATCGTACGCTCCCGCGGACGACGACCCCGCCCGCGTCGGCCCCCCAACGACTCGGACCGCGACTTGTAGCGAGCCCTACGCGGCGCCGGAGCGGGGCGCGTAGCCGCGGGCGACGAGGTGGTCGAGGATCCGTTCGACCGACCGAGCGACCGGCTCGCTCGACGTATCGACGACGAGCTCCGGGTTCAGCGGCTCCTCGAACGGGTCGTCCACGCCGGTGATCTTGGGGCCACCGGCCACCGCCCCACGGTACACTCCCTTCGAGTCCCGCTGGCGGCAGACCTCGACCGGGCATTTCAGCCACACCTCGTCGAACCGGTCGCCCACGGTCGACCGCGCCGCCTGGCGCGACGTCTCGTAGGGCGTGATCATCGCGACGAGTACCGCGACGCCGTGCCGGGCGAGCATCCGCGCGACATAGCTGACCCGGCGCGCGTGGAACTCCCGGTCCTTCCGGGAGTAGCCGAGCTCGGGGGAGAACATCTTCCGCACCTCGTCGCCGTCGAGCACCTCGACCTCCCGACCGGCGGAGCGCAATCGCTCCGCCACGGCGCGCGAGAGCGTCGTTTTGCCCGCGCACGGCAGCCCCTCGATCCAAAGCACGAAACCCGCCGGGGCGGAGGACGCCACGCGACGGGCACCGCACCGCGGTTGAAATTCGTTGCCCCGAGGCCGGTCGGCGCCCGCCGTCACCCTAAGTGCCTAATTCGTGTCGATAGACGCTGAATCCGCGCCGTTCTCGTGATTTTTCGCGGTTCGTCGCGTCTATATCGGGCGGAAAGGGTCGCCGGCTCGATGGCCGCACTGACCGCACCGGCACTTCCCGTCCCGATGACCGGGGGCGTCGCCCCGAGCGAGAACTCCCACCTACCGTCGGAGTCGTTGCCATGACGGCTCCGGCGGG
>Ga0335073_10008321_pt1 | contig 14548 bp, 8 predicted proteins | sample Lox_Sample_22_FD_207093 | JGI IMG/M metagenome (GOLD analysis project Ga0335073, IMG submission 207093) | Soil microbial communities from Loxahatchee National Wildlife Refuge, Florida, United States - Lox_Sample_2.2 | ecosystem: Environmental > Terrestrial > Soil > Wetlands | place: USA: Florida... | reverse complement strand
CCGCCAAGGATGTCGCCGCGGAGGTCGGTCTCCCGCTGATGATCAAGGCGGCCGAGGGGGGCGGCGGCCGCGGCATGCGCGTGGTGCGCACGAAGAAGGAGCTGCTGCCGGCGTTTCACACGGCACGTGCCGAGGCCGAACAGGCCTTCGGCAGCCCCAACGTCTACATGGAGAAGTTGATCGAGCATCCGCGGCACATCGAGTTTCAGGTGCTCGGCGATCGCCACGGCAACGTGATTCATCTCGGCGAACGCGAGTGCACGTTGCAGCGCCGCCATCAGAAGGTGCTCGAAGAGTCTCCGTCCACGGTTCTCGATTCGGCCACGCGCGATCGCATCGGCAAGCAGGTGATCGACGCTCTTCGCAAGGTCGGCTATTCGAGCGCAGGAACGGTCGAATTCCTGCGCGATGTGACCGGCGAGCTCTACTTCATCGAAATGAACGCGCGCATCCAGGTCGAGCATCCCGTCACCGAAATGGTGACGCAGGTTGATCTGGTAAAGTCCCAGATTCGGCTCGCCGCAGGAGAGCACCTCGAGGACGTCGTCGATCCAGTCGGTTTCCACGGTCACGCGATCGAGTGCCGCATCAACGCCGAAGATCCCGACACGTTTCGTCCGTCGCCCGGCCGCATCACGGCGTTTCGGGTCCCCGGCGGACCAGGCGTCCGCGTGGACACTGCCGCCTACGCCGACGCGGTAATACCGCCGTATTACGATTCGCTCGTCGCGAAGCTCATCACGCACGGCCGTGACCGCGCCGAGGCGATCGTTCGAATGGAGGGCGCGCTCGACGGGTTCGTCGTCGAAGGCATCAAGACCACGATTCCGCTCCACAAGCGCATCCTCGCCGAGCCCGATTTTCGCGCCGGAAAGTTCGACACCCACTTCCTCGACCGCCTCACCGGCGTGACAGGCAAGTGATTTCGGAGACGGATTGTTCCCAGCGCTCTACGCGATCCTTGATCCGGCCTTGACCCCGGCGCCTGCCCTCGACTTTGCCTCGAAACTCGCGGAGGCCGGCGTCGAATTGATTCAGCTCCGCGATAAGCGCGCCACGCCGCGCAAGATCCAGGCCGAGGCCGCCGAACTTGTCTCGCGCCTGTCCCCCCAAGGCGTGCGGATCATCGTCAACGACCGCCCAGACCTTGCCGCAATCGTCGGCGCGGGCGGCGTGCACGTCGGCCAGGAAGACCTTCCGGTCGAAGACGCCAGGCGCATCTGCGGTCCATCTCGTTGGGTGGGCATTTCGACACACAACCTGGAGCAATTTCGCGAAGCCACCCGCACTTCGGCGGATTATATTGCCGTGGGACCTATCTTCCCGACGGTTGCCAAAGAGAATCCGGACCCGGTCGTGGGAATCGATTTCGTGCGGGCCGTGCGTCAGTTGAGCGCCAAGCCCATTGTCGCGATCGGCGGCATCACGCTCGATTCCGCCGCGGAAGTGTTTCGCGCCGGCGCCGATTCCGTCGCCGTGATTCGCGATCTACTCGCGGCGAGCGATCCCGTCGCGCACGTGCGCGGCTACCTCGAAATCGCGCAGCGCGTCCGGAAAGGCTGATGTAGCGCGCCAGGGCGCAACCGGGCATGCATATGTCGCAACAGCCGCAAACCTCCGGCACAGGAAACGCTCGGCCCTCCGCCGAGCTGGTCAAGGGCCTCGGGCTGTTCGACTCGACGATGATCGTGATGGGGTCGATGATCGGCTCCGGCATCTTCATCGTCTCCGCGGACATCGCCCATCAGGTGCAAAGCCCCGGCTTGCTCCTCGCGGTCTGGCTCGCATCCGGTCTGATGACGCTCGTTGCCGCGCTCAGCTACGGCGAGCTCGCCGCCGCCATGCCCCACGCGGGCGGCCAGTACGTCTACCTGCGCGAATCGCTGGGTGAAATCTGGGGCTTTCTTTACGGCTGGACGATGCTGCTCGTCATCCAGACCGCGACCATCGCCGCCGTGGCGATCGCCTTCTCGAAATTCACAGGCGTGATCGCGCCGTGGTTCTCGCCCGAGCGCTGGATTTGGAAGATCGGCACGTTTGGCCCCTGGCGCCTGTGGTTCGGCGAGCTTGGCCCGTACAACGTGGGCCTCAACCGTCAGAATCTTCTCGCCATTCTCTCCATCATCTTGCTCACGTGGATCAATACGCGCGGCCTGCGGCTCGGCAAGATCGTGCAGAATATTTTTACGGTCACGAAAACGGGGGCGCTCGCCGTTCTCGTGATTCTCGGCTTCTGGTTCACCACGACGCTCGCCAGCGCGGCGAATTTCACGCACTTCTGGCGCAACGCCGGCTGGCACACGCTGCACCCCTACCCGCCGGACAATCCCACGTGGATGGTCACCACCCTCACTCTCATGGGCGTTGCCATGGTCGGCTCGCTCTTCTCGATGGACGCTTGGAACAACGTCACCTTCACCGCCGCCGAAGTGAAGAATCCGGGACGTAATCTGCCCCTTTCGCTCGCTCTCGGCACGGCGCTCGTCGTGCTCCTCTACACGCTCGCGAATCTCGCCTATCTGCGCGTTCTGCCGATTTCGGGCGACCTGCACGGCGCCAACCCCCTGGCCCGCGGCATCGAATTCGCTGCCGATGGACGCGTCGCCACCGCCGTCACGCAAGTCATTTTCGGCCCCGCCGGCGCGATTCTCATGGCCCTCGCGATCCTGATTTCGACCTTTGGCTGCAACAATGGACTGATCCTTTCCGGCGCCCGCATCTACTACGCGATGTCGAAAGACGGCCTCTTTTTCCGCTCCGTTGGCACCGTGAACCGCCACCACGTCCCGAGCGTCGCCCTCATCGTGCAGTGCGTGTGGGCCTCGCTCCTGTGCCTTTCGGGGACTTACGGCCAGCTGCTCGACTTTCTGATCTTCGCCGAGCTGATCTTTTACATCCTCACGCTGCTCGGCCTATTCGTCCTCCGTGCCAAGCGCCCGGAAATGCCGCGCCCCTACCGAGCCTTCGGTTACCCGATTTTGCCGCTTATATATTTTGTGATGGCAATATTTCTCGAAATCCAACTCTTGCGATATAAACCACAGTACACTTGGCCCGGGCTGATCATCGTCGTGCTGGGATTGCCCGTATACGGTCTGTGGACTTGGCTGGGCCGGCGGCCCTCCGAGTCGTAGCGCAAGCCTGACGAGCAGGAAATCGAGACGTCACAAAGCGCACGGCTGAAGCGCATCGGAACCTTGGGAGGAATGTCCCGAATGGGCAACCCACTGCTGGCTACCAAGCCGCTGAGCGTGATCATGCACGAGGCCGAAGAAGAGCACGAGCATTCCCTTAAGCGCGCGCTCGGTCCGGTCAATCTGATCACGCTGGGTATCGGCGCGATCATTGGTGCCGGGATCTTCGTTCTGACGGGCCAGGCCGCCGCCGAAAGCGCCGGTCCGGCGATCGTTCTGTCGTTTATCCTCTCGGGCATCATCTGCGCGTTTGCGGGCCTTTGCTACGCCGAGTTTGCTTCGCTTATTCCGATCGCCGGCTCGGCCTACACCTACGGCTACGCCACTCTCGGTGAAATCTTCGCCTGGATCATCGGCTGGGACCTGATTCTCGAATATGCCTTCGGTGCCGCGACCGTAGCCTCGGGCTGGAGCGGCTACGTCGTCAGCTTCCTCGACGATTTCGGAATCCACCTGGGCCCGCGATGGATCGCCACCCCGGGCACGGAGATGGTTTTCTACAAGGGGCACTGGGCGTCGCTCGATTCGGTTCGGTCCGTCCTGGCAAGCGCCGGAATCGCGCCCTCCACGCTTCCGCATGCCACCGGGGTCATCAACCTCGTGGCATTCCTCGGAATCGCCTTCGCCACCTTTATTCTGGTCGTCGGTATCAGGGAGTCGGCGAATTTCAACTCAGCAGTCGTCATTCTCAAGGTCGCGATCGTGCTCGTTTTTATCGGCGTCGCCGGGCTCTACGTGGTCCGTCATCCGTCGCTGGCGGCGGCCAACTGGCATCCGTTCATCCCGCCGAACACCGGTAAATTCGGCGATTTCGGTCTTTCGGGGGTCGCGCGCGGCGCCGCCGTGATTTTTTTCGCCTACATCGGTTTTGACGCCGTCTCGACCGCGGCGCAGGAAGCGAAGAATCCGCAAAAGGACATGCCGGTCGGCATCATCGGTTCGCTTGTGATCTGCACGATCCTTTACATCCTCGTTTCCGGCCTTCTCACAGCGGTTGTGCCCTATACCTCGCTTGACGTCGCTGCGCCGGTGGCGGTCGGCATCGACGCCACGGGCGTGCTGTGGGGCAGCTTGCTCGTGAAGGCAGGAGCCGTATTAGGTCTGGGCAGCGTCATGCTGGTGATGCTGCTCGGCCAATCGCGCGTTTTTTACTCGATGTCTCGCGACGGCCTTCTGCCGCAATGGGCGGGCGCGATCCATCCTCGATTCCGGACCCCATGGATTTCCTCCATCGTCGTGGGCGTGGCCGTGTCGATTTTTGCCTCGCTGATTCCGATCGGTGATCTCGCCGTGCTCGTGAATATCGGCACGCTCCTCGCCTTCGTCATCGTCTGCGCGGGCGTCTGGATTCTCCGTCGGAAGCGTCCGGATCTTCCGCGCCCGTTCAAGACGCCTCTCGTGCCTCTGGTTCCGATCCTGGGGATTCTCACATCGCTTGCAGCCATGCTGAGCCTTCCGGCCAAGACCTGGTGGCGTCTTCTGATCTGGCTCGCCATCGGCCTTGTGGTATACGCATTCTATGGCGTCAAGCACAGCAAGGTTCGCAAGGCCGCCAGCAGCTCTCTTTAGGAGCACGCACCATGCGCTCTCGATTGAGATATTTTGATAGCGGAGGGCGCCCGATCGGATCCTTTCCGGCTGACCACTCCACGCATCGCGAATGAGCCAACTTTCCATCCGTCGCTTCGCCGTCCTCATCCGGCACCTGTCGCTGCCCGACCGCGTCGCCGCCGTCGTCCTAGTCCTGTTCGGGCTTTTCCTCGCCATCAACCGGATATCCGGCCGGATGCTCCCGCTCACTTCGCCCGTGGGCTTCTTCGGCTTTGCCGCTGCGTTCTACTTCTTCGTGCGGCTCATCCTGTACGTTCGGGCGAAGGGCATGTGGTCGCTGCGCAACCGGCTGATTGTTGCCTATCTCTTCATGGCGTTCGCACCCGTCGTGCTTTTGCTCGCGATGGTATTCGTCGGCGCGTACCTCCTCGAGCTGCAGATCGGCGCGCACCTGTTGCGCGACGACCTCCAGAGCCGCAGCCAGGTGATCGCCGCCGATACGAATACGATCGCGGCGGCCCTCACGCGCGAGCCGGACTTGAAGGTGGACCAACCCGTTTCCCCTAACTCGACCGCTACCGTTGACCCGATTCTCCTCCGCCCTGAAATCGCCAAGATCATCGCCGCGGCGCAAGCCGAAACGCCTGGCCTGCGCGTGGTGCTGAATCACGGCCAGCAAGTCGTGCGCGCGAACCGCGGCAAGCAATTCTCCGGCCTGGCCGAGTTTCGGAATCAGCTTTGGTTTGCGTCCGCTGAAAGCATTCCCACTCAGGGCGGCTACGCCACGCTGCTGGCGGTCGCCCCGATTACGCCGGCGGTGCTCGATAGCCTACCGTCGAAGCTCGGCCCCATCGGCCTCACGCTGCTCGAGCCCTCATCTGACTCTTCTTCGGCGGGAATCACTCTCGATGGCAAGCCGTACACTCTCGGTGAACGGGTCGCGAGTAACACGCGGCCTCTTGCACCCTCTTCGGGTTTCCTCGATCTACAGATCAACGGCGTCGCCACGCTCGACGCGGAACGTGCCGATATGGGTCCTGACGTCCAGAAGCGGCCCGTGCTGGCGCGCTTCTCGCTGCGGCTCTCTCAGGTCAACGCAGACCTCCTTACCTCTGTTGGGGCGTTTGCGTCGACTCTCGTCTTTGGCCTCGAGCTGGCCGCGGCGATTTTCCTGCTCCTCGAACTCGCAGCCCTGGCCGTCGGCTTCATGCTCACGCGCACGATCACCACCGCTGTCGCCGGCCTCTATGACGCCACGCTGCATGTCCGCCGCGGCGATTTCAGCCATCGCGTTCAGATCCGTCAGAAAGACCAGCTGGGCGCTCTCGGCGAGTCGTTCAACGAGATGACCACCTCGATCTCCGAACTCATCGAGGAACAGCGGCAGAAGCAGCGCCTCGAGCACGAAGTCTCGATCGCCCACGAAGTCCAGCAGCAGCTTTTCCCGAGTGTCTTTCCCACGGCGCCCGGCCTCGAGCTTGCTGCGATCTGCCGCCCGGCGCGTGTCGTCAGCGGCGACTACTACGATTTCATTCAGCTCGGTCCGAACCGCGTCGGAATCGCCGTGGCGGATATCAGCGGGAAGGGAATTTACGCCGCGCTGCTCATGGCCAGCTTGCAGGCAGCGTTGCGGAGCATGGCCCTGGCCGACGGCCACGGTTGTACCGCAGGCATCATCTCCCGCGTGAACACCCACCTCTTCGTGAACACGTCCGACGACCGCTACGCCACTCTGTTCTACGCCGTCTATGATTCCGACGCCAAGACCCTCACCTACACGAATGCGGGCCATCTGGCGCCTCTGTTTGTTTCCTCCGGACCGAATCCTTCCGTGCAGCTACTGGATCAAGGAGGCACGGTGGTCGGCCTGTTCGAGAATCCGGGCTACACCGAGCGAACGATCGCCGTGCCGCCCGGCAGCCTGCTGGTCGCCTTCAGCGACGGCATCACCGAGCCCGAAAACGTCTACGGCGAGGAGTACGGGGTACAGCGCTTGAAGGCTGAAATCCTGCGCCAGCGCGACCTGCCTCCGTCGCGCCTTGCCCAGAATCTCATCTCCGCGGCCGAGCAGTGGGCGGGCTCGCCCGAGCAAGCCGATGACATGACCGTCGTCATCGCCCTCATGGGCTAGGCGTGCGCCGCCGCGTTTTGTTTATACTGAGTTCTGAAACGGCGGAAGCGCGAACCTTTAGGCTCGCGAAAAGACGGGAATCGAAAGGGGCTTCAGCCCAGGGGTTTTTCTTGATCTGCGCCGCGAATACTTACGAGGCAATGGGTTGGCGCGGGATTCGTCCAATCGTGCTCGTTCTGCCATGAAAATTCTCACCGCTGCCGAAATGAGGGACGTCGACCGCCTGACGACGGAACGCTGCAAAATTCCGGGCCTCACCCTCATGGAGAATGCGGGGAAGGGCGTCGCCGATTTCATTGCCTCGCGCTTTCCGGATTTCAAGCGCCGCCCAATCCTTGTTCTCTGCGGCAAAGGCAACAACGGCGGCGACGGTTTCGTCGCCGCGCGCTATTTACTCAAAATGGGCGCGAAGGTCCAGGCGCATCTTTTCGGCAATTCCCGCGAGGTAAAAGGGGACGCCGCCACGAACCTCACCCGCTGGAAGAAAGCGCGTGGCAAGCTCGTAATCGATAAGCCGGGCAAACGCCTCGGTTTTCCGGAACTCGCCTGCGAATCGATCGTCATCGATGCTTTGCTCGGCACGGGAGTCCGCGGACCCGTCGAAGGACGCCTGGCCGAAGCCATCACCGCCGTGAATCGCCGCAAGTCCGATTGCGTCGTCGTTGCTGTCGACATTCCTTCCGGCTTGCTCGCCGATACCGGCCAGCCTCCCGGCCCCGCCATCGTCGCCGACTACACCGTCACGTTCACCGCTCCGAAGCCGGGGCTTTTCCTCGGCTCGAGCCCGCAGCGTGTCGGCGAACTTCTGGTGAGCCCGATCGGCTCACCGCCGGAATTGATCGAGGAGATCGGGAAGGGCACCCTGCGCTGGAGCGAACCGCTCGAGTTCCGTCAGTTCGCGGCCGCGCGCAAGCCGGAGGGCAACAAGGGCGACTACGGCCACGCGCTGATCGTCGCCGGTTCGGTCGGTAAGACCGGCGCAGCGGTGCTCGCGTCGTGGTCGGCGCTGCGCGCGGGCGCGGGCCTCGTCACCGTCGCGACGCCCGAGCCGGCGCTTGCGATCATCGCCGCACACACGCCCGAGGTGATGACCGAGCCGCTCGCCGCCACGCGTGCTGGCACTGTCTCGGAGCGCTCGTTCGAAGGCGATTTCTTCGCGGGCCTGCTGAAAGGCAAGCGCGCGCTCGCGATGGGCCCTGGCCTCACCACGCAGGAGGAGACGCAGAATTTCCTTCGCGTTGTGGTGAAGGCGCAGTCCGAAGTTCCCGTCATCCTCGACGCCGACGGCCTCAACGCGTTCGCGGGCCGGGCCGCCGAACTGAAAAATCGTGCGGGCCTTCTGGTGGTTACGCCGCATCCCGGAGAAATGTCGCGCCTCACTGGCCGCTCGATTCCCGATGTGCAAGCGCATCGCGTCGAACTCGCGCTGAAATCCGCTGCCGATTGGAACGCCATCGTCGTGCTGAAAGGGCACCACACGGTGATCGCTTCGCCCGACGGCTCCGCTTACATCAACTCCACCGGCAATCCCGGCATGGGCACGGGTGGCACCGGCGACGTCCTTACCGGCGTGCTCGCAGGCCTCACCGCGCAGTACGCGCAGAACGCCGATGTTGCCGGCTTCGCGCAGCTCGTTGCCTTCGGCGTCTATCTCCACGGACTCGCCGGCGACATCGCCTATGCCGACCACAGCGGCGCGCCGCTGATGGCGTCCGATCTCATCCGCGCGATTCCGCGCGCCTACGCGCAGTTCTACGCTGAGTGCGCCCGTGCTTGACCTTCGCCAGCCAATTTGTCTCGGTCAAAATGCGCGAACGAATCGTAGCGCCGGCGTCTCGCCGGCCATTTTTTGGCTGGCGCGGGCTAAGGTCTGAACGCGGGCAATGGTGAGATGACTTCGAAGCACGAAATCGTGACGCACTCCGCCGAGGAAACGATCGCGCGCGGGCGTGAAATCGCCGCGGCGCTGAACCCCCCGGCGCTGATTCTGCTTTCAGGCGATCTCGGGGCGGGGAAGACCACATTGGCGAAGGGAATTGCCGGGGGACTCGGCGCTGCCGACGAAGATGACGTCACCAGCCCGACCTTCACGCTCGTCCACAAATACGACCGCGGCGCTCGCGTTTATCACGTCGATCTCTACCGCATTGGCGACTTGCACGACCTCGAAACCCTCGGCCTCGAGGACATTTTCGCCGAGCGCGCCGTCGTGATCGTCGAGTGGCCCGATCGCCTCTCACTGCGCACCGACTGGCCCGTCGTTCTCATCCATCTCGAGCACGTCGATGAAGACACGCGCCGCCTCTCGGTCGACGATCCCGCCGGCATCCTCGCGCCCAAGATCACAGCCCCATGATGTGAAAGCCCGCGTCGACGTAAATCACGTTTCCCGTCACACCCCGGCCGAGATCGCTCCCGAGAAATACAGCCGTATCCGCCACCTCGGCGATATCGGTGTTCCGCCGCAGCGGCGCATGCTGCGCGACGACATCCAGCACCTTGGAGAAATCCTTGATCCCGCGTGCCGAAATCGTCTTGATCGGACCCGCCGAAATCGCGTTCACGCGAATCTTGCTCGGGCCGAGCTCGCTCGCCAGGTATCGCACCTCCGCCTCAAGCGCCGCCTTGGCCACGCCCATCACGTTGTAATTCGTCACCACGCGCGTCGATCCGAGATACGTCAGCGTCATAATTGATCCGCCGTCGGTCATCAGCGGCGCAAGCGCCTTCGCCACCGCGACCAGCGAATACGCGCTCACGTCGAGCGCGAGCTTGAATCCTTCGCGCGACGTCTGCACGAACGGCCGGTTCAAGTCCTCGTGATTCGCGAACGCGAGGCTGTGCACAACCGTATGGATCGTGTGCCCGCCTGCCTTCAGCGACTCGCCGAGCGCGTCGATATCCGGCTGCTGTTGGACGTCACACGGGAAAAACCCCGTCGCGCCGAGCTCGCGGCCCAGCTCCTCGACGGTCGGCTTCGCCCGGTCGTTCTGGTACGTCAACAGCAGCGCGCCACCCTCGCGCACGAAGGCGTGCGCGATCGCATACGCGATGCTCCACTTGTTCCAAACGCCTAGGACGATGGCCGTCTTGCCTTCCATTAGTTTTGGCATAAGCTCGACATTCTACCCGCATTCGCCCGCCGAAGATCACATCTTCAGGGGTTCCGGGGCCTGCGTCCGGAACCCTGTTCCGTCCCCCGCCCCACCTGTACCCGGCGTTAACCCTTACGCCCCGGTCCATTGCCCCCGCTTTTCCCGTCAGCTACATTGAAAGTTCGTCCGTCCGGCGAGTCCAGAGATGACAGAGAGCCGCATCGCCACATCCGCCGCCAGCGCCGCCCCGATCAAGCTCGAGCCCTATTCGGCCGAGATCAGGCTCCCGAAACTCGCCGTCGGCCTCGACAATATCCACTATGACGTCTTCCTAAGCCCCAAGTTCGTCGAGTTCACCCGGAAATACCTGCTGGACCTGGTTCGTCAGACCGTCAACATCACCCTGCTCTACAAGCAGGACTGGGAGCGCGAGCGCAAAGGCCGCGGCGGCCAGCCCGAGCACGCGGCGTTTCGCAAGCTGCTCACCGAGATTCTGCAGCAGTCGGTCACCCGCGCGAAATACCTGCAGTCGATCGAGACCGACATTCTCCACCGGCTCGGCCTCCTGAAGTTATTCAACCAGGAGATCGGGAATCAGTTCTCCAGCATCCTGGTCGAATGCAAGGACTGGATTCGCGGTCGAGGCGAAGTCTTCGAGCACAGCGAGCAGGCCCACGTGATGCGCGCCAAGATTTCCGAGCTCCAGGCCGACCGCAAGAACGTGGTCCGCGAAGTCGGCGGCACGCTCTGCCGCATCTGGCGCGAGGTCGAGGAGAACAGCATCGCCAAGACGCGCCGCGCCCTCTTCGGCGAGGATTTCAGCCAGACCTACGACATGCTGCAAAACCGCCTGCTCTTCGCTGATGCCGGCAACGACGACCACCTCTTTCTCGAGCACTACGTCCTGCTCGGCAATTTCATCAATGACCCCGACCGTTTCGAGGCCTTCGACGCTCTGCTGCTCGATTTCGTCCGCGAGTACGTCCTCTCCGGCGACAACTCCGAGGAGCTGGTCAAGGCGCGCAAGTCGCACGAGCGGCTGCTGGAGCAGGCGCGCTTGCTCCGCTCCGAAATCGCCCGCATCGAGCAGGAGCAGGACGAAGTCGCCTCGCGCGCCGGCGAGAGCGAGGAATCCTTCCCCTGGCTGTTCAAGCGGAAATCGTCCGGCTCTTCCGAGACGCGCGCTGAGCTTGACGATCTCCGCCGCAAGTCCGCGTCGCTTGAGAAAAACCTCGCCGATCTTGCGCCGCAGGTCGAGGCCGCCAAACAGCGCCTGGACTTCCTCACCGCCGAGCTGCAGAGCCGGCTCGGCGATTACCTGAACGAGCCCTCGAACGCGCGCCGCCTCTTCGATGCGCAGTTCGCGGAATCTGCCACGAGCGGCGCAAGCGCCGCCGAGGCCTGCGCGCGCCTGCTCGAGGAATGGGTCCACCGGCTCGAGGAGCGCGACCTGCTGATGCACGTCCTCGCCGGCTACGAGCTGCGCAAGATCTCCTCCGACTACTCGCCGCCGATCCACTTGCAGCAGCTGAAGAAGGCCCTGGTGAGCCGCGACGAAGCCAAACGCGTCGAGCAGATTCTCGAGCAGTTTCCGGCGCGCAAGATTTCGATGAAGCGGCTCGACGAATGCTCGCGCGCGATTCGCCGCCGCAGTCATGAGGAGACGCTCGCCGTCGGCTTGCAATTTGCCGAGGACCTGATGCGGCTGCGCCGCGACCGCCGTAACTATCAGCAGGTGGCTGCGTGGATGGAGCAGATCAACCTGGTCCGCTCGGAAAAATCCCGCGAACTGTCGCGCGCCAACAAAAGCCTCTACGAATTCCTGCACCCGGACGAGGGCCAGCCGACCGAAGATCCGATCATCAACCACGTCGTCATCAAGGCCGACGTGCGCGGCTCCACCGGCATTACCAAGGACTTGCTTGCGCGCGGCATGAATCCCGCGTCCCATTTCAGCATGGCGCTGCATGAGCCGGTGAAACGCATGCTCGAGCACTACGGCGCCGCAAAGGTCTTCATCGAGGGCGACGCCATCATCCTCGCGATCTACGAGACGGAGACCACGCGCGCCAGCCGCCGCGCCGTGGCTCGCGCCTGCATCCTCGCGCGCGAGATTCTCGCCGTCACCCAGGCGTACAACGTCCGCGCCAGGTCGACCGGTCTGCCGCCGCTCGAGCTCGGCGTCGGCGTCGCATTTCAGGATTCGGCGCCTTCGCTCTGGATGGACGCCGATTCGAAAATCATGATCTCTCGCGCGCTGAATCTTTCCGATCGCCTCTCGAGCTGCTCGAAGCTGGCCAAGCGGCTCTTCAAGGAAAACCCGGCGCCGTTCAACGTCTACCTGCTCCAAACCCTGATGGAAGATTCGGTCGAGGACGAGGGCGAGGAGCTCCTCGTCCGCTTCAATCTCAATGGCATCGAACTCAATGAAGAGGGATTTCAGAAGCTGAGCGCCGAGATTTCGCTCGCCCCGATGGGAGGCAATTTCCCGCTGCCTTGGGGCAAGGAACGCGTGCAGCTCTATTTCGGGGAAGTGCCCATCGGGGAATCGATCGAGCCGATCGTGATCCGCAAGGGGCTCGTCCGCCAGTTGCTGCCCGGCGCCAAGATCGGGACGCAGGGCACGCGCCCCTACTACGAAGTCTGCACCGACGCGAAGCTGCTCGAACTCGCCCGCAAGCGTGTTAGCGGCGGCTCCCCCAAGCCCTGATCCCATTTCCCACTGTCTCTAGGCGCCCCGCTTTTCGCTCGCACGCTCCCCATCTTGTATAATCTGCCGCTGGGTTTGGGCGTTGTGGCGCCGGGGTCTCGCCGGCTTTTCGACTGCTCCGCGTAGCATGAACCCGAAAGGGGTCCGATTTGCGCTGAGTGATTTTGCGAGGCGTAAACCTTCGCCGCGCGACTTCGTAGCATGAAACTGAGGAGGCGAAAGGGGTCCGGTGACCTTCGTGGCCTTCAAAGCCATTGATTCTGTCCTTCGCGGCCAGAATGGTGGGTTCGACTCCCACACGCTTCCGCCAGCCCTCCGTTACACTACCGATCAAACCGCCGTATCCCCGTTTTCGAGGCAATACGCGCATTTCTAATCGTGGATTCGCCATTAGAATTTGGCGAAGCGCGTAGTTTCGCGGGGTCTTTGCGTACAACTACGGATTGCGGGTGCATCGCAATCTGGGATAAAAACGCGCGTCCCAATCTAGGCGGGGACAACAGCTGGAAGCCCATGGCCGAACCCAAACCACTGCGCACCGAACAGGTTCAAATTCTCCTCGCATCCCAAATAAAGGGTTGGTACGACTCGCTGCTTCGAAGAGCATCGGTTCAACAAGGGGACAACTGTGACGATATTCGATCCCGAGTCGAAGAACCCTGCAAACCAAAACCTGCGAAAGCCGACGTTCGACCTTATCCTCAGCGTCATGGATTTAGCTATCGCAACCAGTAGATCGACCCGCTGGCATGTGTACCGTCCCTGTCGACGGCGCATTTCGCCCCAATCCGCTGCTAGCGCCACGACGGCGATTCGTGCCACAGAATGAACGGCGCCTCAAGCGGCACGAACGCCCCCGGGTGGTGCGGGACGATGCGCGGCGTGTAATCCGCGGCGGGACGCGTCGCCGCGATTCGCGCGGTGTATGTAAAACCGCTCGCCGATCCGACGAGGTGCTCGCCGCGAGTCATGGCCTCAAGCACCGGCGCGCCGCCGTCTTTCGCCTCGGCGTATAGCTCGACATTCACCGCGCCCGGATCGAGATCGTCGAGCAACGCCTGCACCTGAAAGAAATACTCCTGGCCGCGCTGCTCGACCGTGGCCTGGCCAAACCGCAATACCGGCCAATGCTTCGCGATCGCGGTGCGCCAGGCGAACAAATCAGCAGCGAGCCCCGCACCCTTCGCGGCGCGCTCGGCATACGCGACCGCCGCCGGGACGTAATGCTCGTCGGTGTATTGGCGCACGACGCGGTTGGTGGAGTACGTGGGCGTGAGCCGCGCCATGCTTTCGCGCATCCGCGTGACCCAGGCGCGCGGAATGCCGCGATCGTCGCGGGCATAGAATTCGGGCACCACTTCGCCCTCGATCAGCCCGTACAGTGCGTCGGCTTCGTGCGCGTCCCAGGCGGGATCGCTGTCGTGCTCGCGGCCGTCACCGAGCGCCCAGCCGACTTCGGGCGAATATGCCTCCGCCCACCAGCCGTCGAGTTCGGATAGATTCAGCCCGCCGTTGACGAGCACTTTCATCCCGCTCGTGCCGCTCGCTTCCCACGGCCGCCGCGGCGTGTTGACCCACACGTCGACGCCCTGCACGAGGTGCTCGGCCATCAGCGCGTCGTAATCGCTGAGGAAAACCACGTGCGGCCGCGCCTCTTTGCGATAGGCGAACTGAATCCATTCGCGAATCATCGCCTGCCCCTGCTCGTCCTGCGGGTGCGCCTTGCCGGCCAGCACGAGCTGCACGGGCCGATCGCGGTTTGTGAGAATCCGAAGCAGGCGTTCCGGATCGTGCAGCAGCAGATTCGGGCGCTTGTAGGTGGCAAAGCGGCGCGCGAAGCCGAGCGTGAGCGTATCCGGATCGAGCG
>Ga0335073_10008320_pt1 | contig 14549 bp, 12 predicted proteins | sample Lox_Sample_22_FD_207093 | JGI IMG/M metagenome (GOLD analysis project Ga0335073, IMG submission 207093) | Soil microbial communities from Loxahatchee National Wildlife Refuge, Florida, United States - Lox_Sample_2.2 | ecosystem: Environmental > Terrestrial > Soil > Wetlands | place: USA... | reverse complement strand
CGGCCATCCTGAACTGGGTCGTGGTGCGGCAGACCGGTCCCCTCCCTGGCCAACTCAGCATCGAGACGCCGTCCTTGCCCCCCGGCGCCGCGCACTTCTCCCCCCCGCCCATCCCCGGATGTACGTACGTGATGTTGTCCAGCCCCCGTCCGGCGGGATGAATAGTGCGCCCTGCCCCGGTGCCCAAGCCCCCACCTCCTGACCAGGTGCGGAGGTCCAGAGAAGACGGGTGGCGACAGCAGCGCCGCCGCGGCGGCCGGGCTGTTCGACTGTGAGGTGGTCCCTGACTGCCTTGCATTGTCCCGCATTTACCCCTGCGGTCCTGGGCTCAGTAGGGCCGCTGTGGGGCCAGCCTGAGGGACGGTCGGCGGCGCAGCGCGATCCACCAGGACACTGACACCCCCGTGATCACGAGGCGGCCGTCACCACGTCACGCCGCTACGCCGATACTGAACTGCCACTGCCCTACTAACCGCTACTTCCAGTAGCGCCCGACGAGGACGATCATGCCGAGGATCGCCAGGCCGAGCATGACCCAGTCTCGGAGAGACTGTTCACGTCCAGGGCCGCGATGACCGACGTACTCGCCGCCGAAGAAGTAGGCGACCGCTGCTAGGGCCGCCAATAGAACGATCACGAGCAGAAAGCCCAGGCCCACCGGGCGGATGCTATGCCCGGGGATGTGCAGGGCGAGAACTGCCATAGTCGAATAGTACGTCGGGTCGTTACGGCGGCCCCGCACCGCCGCATCCCGATGAGCCAGGCTGATCAGGGGCGGCTGTGCCAGGCGGGGACGAGGACGCGGCAGCGTGAACACCTGCCAACGGGGGCCTTCGGCCCTACCGACTGTAGGGCTGCCGGGCTGGCCGTTCTAGGGGTGAACCCTCTGTGGCCTGGGTGGGCCTGCGTGGACTTGAACCACGGACCTCTTCCTTATCAGGGAAGCGCTCTAACCGACTGAGCTACAGGCCCCAAGCTGCGCCGCGGGCAACCATCAACGCCGGGCACGCCGGCCTAGGTTACCGTACCCCAGCGCTTCGTGGTCAGTCGGTCTCCTTGAGAGTGACCTCGATGCCGCCGGCCAGGTGGGTGACCAGGTTGTAGATCACCGCTCCGACCGTGGCCAGGGCGGTGATCAGGACCACGTTCACGGCGCCGGCCAGCATCGTGTAGCCGAGGATCCTGGACGCGGAGAACCACTGGCCGTTGGCGTCGGACCCGGAGCTTCCCTTGCCGGACGTCACGTCCGTGATCGTCGACTGCACCGAGTGGAAGACGCCGAGCCTGCTCAGGACGTAGTAGAGCGCCGCGACCGCGACGAACAGGATGACCCAGCCCACGAGGGAGATCATGAAGCTGAACTTCATCACCGACCACGGCTCGATCCTGGCCAGCACGAGCTGGGCCCGGCGCGTGGGCGCGGTGGCCGGCGTGCTGCGCGGCGCGGGAGCGGGCACGGGCCTGGTGACGGCCGTGGCGGCCTGGGCGGTGGAGGCCGGCTGCACCACGGCCTTGAACCGGGACGGCTTGGCCGGGCGGGCGGGCTTCTTCGACTTGAGCTTGGGCTTGGTCAGCGCGGCGAACGGCGCGGCGACCTTGGCCGCCATCCCGGGCGAGGGTGACTCCGGCGCCGGGACGGGCGGCGGCGTGACCTGGTGGGCCGGAAGCGGCGGAACCTCGGGCTGGTACGGCGGGATCCTCAGCCCGTCGCCATTCGCCGCGGTTTCCTGGCTGGCGGGCGTGAACGGCATCTCCGGCCCGTCGGCGACGTAGGACGTCCCGGACCCGGTGTACGGCATGTCCTTGTCAGGGGGAACGTATGAGCCACTGGGCATCGGCAGGTCAGGCAGTGAATTAGCCCCGTCCGCCGGGTCGCTCAGCGCTGGTTGCTGGTCTGCAGGCGCCGACTCGGGGGCTGCCGGAGCACCCTCGGTCGATCCATCGGTGAGCCACATTGATGGCTCCACGCGGTGATCCACCCCGTCCTCCTCCGGAAACTGGCCTCCCAAGAGGTTATCCCCTTATGGCCGTTCTGGGCGCCCCCGGACCTGACGGGCACCGGCGGCTACACCTATAAGACGCTGCTCAGGGCCGCGGCGTTGCGTCTGCGGTGCCGCGAGCAGGCGCGGGCCCGGCGGCGGGCTTGTCACCTCCCGAAACGGTCGTCACTGCTGGTCATCTGGGATGTCGGGGGAGTCGTCGGCGTCGTCCTCGTCGCTCGCCGCGACCCCGTTGGCCCCGTCGAGTGACTCCTCGTTGCGCGCGATGGCCACCAGGCTCTGGCCGGGGGCCAGGTTCACCAGCCGGACTCCCATGGTCTGCCGGCCGGACAGCTTGATCTCGGACGCGGCGGTCCTGATCACCCCGCCGGCCGAGGTAATCGCGAAGACCTCGTCCTCCGGGCGCACCATCAGCACGCCGACCAGCTCCCCGCGGGCCTCGACGATCCTGGCCGTCAGCACGCCCTGGCCGCCGCGGCCCTGCACCGGGTACTGGTCGGCCGGGGTCCGCTTGGCGTAGCCGCCGGTGGTGGCGACGAGCACGTCGGCACCGTCGTGTAGGACGTGCATGCCGAGCAGCCGGTCGCCGTCGCTGAACCGCATGCCGATGACGCCGGAGGTCGCCCGGCCCATCGGCCGCAGCGCCTCGTCGCTGGCGCGGAACCTGATCGCCTGGGCGTTCTTGCTGACCAGGAGCAGGTCGTCGTCGGCCGAGACCAGCCGGGCCGCGATGACCTCGTCGTCCTCGCGCAGGTTGATCGCGATGATGCCGCCGGCCCTGGGCGAGTCATACTCCGACAGCTTCGTCTTCTTGACCAGCCCGGACGACGTGGCCATGACCAGGTACGGGGCGACCGTGTAGTCGGGCAGCGCGAGCACCTCGGCGATCCGCTCGTCGGGCTGGAACGCGAGCAGGTTGGCCACGTGCTGGCCGCGGGCGTCCCGCGCCGCGTCGGGCAGCTCGTAGGCCTTCGCCCGGTAGACCCGGCCCTTGTTGGTGAAGAACAGGATCCAGTTGTGCGTGGAGGTCACGAAGAAGTGCTCGACGATGTCGTCGGCCCGCAGCTGAGCGCCGCGCACCCCCTTGCCGCCGCGGCGCTGCGCGCGGTACAGGTCGGTCTTGGTGCGCTTGGCGTAGCCGCCGCGGGTGATCGTGACGACCACGTCCTCCTCGGCGATGAGGTCGGCCACGGACACGTCGCCGTCGTAGGCGATGATCTCGGTCCGCCGGTCATTGCCGTACTTCGCCACGATCTCGGCGAGCTCGGTGCCGATGATCTGCCGCTGCCGCTCCGGCGAGGCCAGGATCGCCTCGTAGTCGGCGATCTCCGCCATCAGCTGGTCGTACTCGTCGACAAGCTGCTGCCGCTCCAGGGCGGCCAGCTTCCGCAGCTGCATGTCCAGGATCGCGCGGGCCTGGATCTCGTCGATCTCCAGCAGCTCGATCAGGCCCTGCTGGGCGGTCGCGGCCGACTCGCTGGCCCGGATCAGCGCGATGACCTCGTCGATCCGGTCGATGGCCTTGATCAGCGCGCGCAGGATGTGAGCCCGCTCCTCGGCCTTGCGCAGCAGGTAGCGGGTGCGCCGGACGATGACCTCGATCTGGTGGTTGACCCAGTGCCGGATCAGCTGGTCCAGCCGCAGTGTCCGCGGCACCCCGTCGACCAGGGCCAGCATGTTCGCGCCGAACGTCTCCTGCAGCTGGGTGTGCTTGTACAGGTTGTTCAGCACCACCTTGGCCACCGCGTCGCGCTTCAGCACGATCACCAGCCGCTGGCCGCTGCGGCCGCTGGTCTCGTCGCGCACGTCGGCGATGCCCGCGACCCGGCCGTCCCGGGCCAGCTCGGCGATCTTCAGCGCCAGGTTGTCCGGGTTGACCTGGTAGGGCAGCTCGGTGACGACCAGGTTGGCGCGGCCCTTGCGGTCCTCCTCGACCTCCACGACCGCGCGCATCGTGATCGAGCCGCGGCCGGTGCGGTAGGCCTCCTGGATGCCGCGGCGGCCGACGATCAAGGCGCCGGTGCTGCCGTCCGGCCCGCCGGGGAAGTCCGGTCCCTTGATCCGCTCGATCAGCGCCTCGAGCAGCTCGGTGTCGGACGCGTCGAAGTGCTCCAGGTACCACTGGACCCCGTCGGCCACCTCGCGCAGGTTGTGCGGCGGGATCTTGGTGGCCATGCCGACCGCGATCCCTTCCGAGCCGTTGACCAGCAGGTTGGGGAACCGGGCCGGCAGCACGACCGGCTCGGCGGACCGGCCGTCGTAGTTGGGCCGGAAGTCGACGGTCTCCTTGTCGATGTCCCGCAGCATCTCCATGGCCAGCGGGGCCAGCCGGCACTCGGTGTACCGCATCGCCGCCGCCGGGTCGTTGCCCGGCGAGCCGAAGTTCCCCTGGCTATCCACCAGCGGCATCCGCATGGACCACGGCTGGGCCAGCCGGACCAGCGCGTCGTAGATCGCGGTGTCGCCGTGCGGGTGGTACTGACCCATCACCTCGCCGACCACCCGGGCGCACTTGGAGAACCCGCGGTCGGGCCGGTACCCGCCGTCGTACATCGCGTACAGCACGCGGGTGTGCACCGGCTTGAGGCCGTCCCGCACGTCGGGCAGCGCCCGGCCCACGATCACCGACATCGCGTAGTCGATGTAGCTGCGCTGCATCTCGACCTGGATGTCGACGGGCTCGGTGCGGTCCCCGCCGGGCGGGGCCGGGACGTTCACGTCGGTCACTTCACATCTCGCTTCCGTGATCACGGATGATCGGGCCTACCTGAGCGCGCGGATCCCCCGTGACCTGTGAATCCGGCGCCGGCGCCGTCAGATGTCGAGGAACCTGACGTCCTTGGCGTTCCGCTGGATGAACGCGCGCCGCGCCTCGACGTCCTCGCCCATCAGCACCGTGAACAGCTCATCGGCCTGGGCCGCGTCGTCCACGGTGACCTGCCGCAGCACCCGGCGGGCCGGGTCCATCGTGGTCTCCCACAGCTCGGTGGCGTTCATCTCGCCCAGGCCCTTGAACCGCTGCACGCCGTCCTTCGGCCGGGGGTCCTTCCGGCCCTCGGCGATGCCTGCCTCGATCACCGCGTCCCGCTCCTTGTCGGAGTAGGCGTACCCGGGCGCGACGCCGCGGCCCTCCCACTTGATCTTGTAGAGCGGCGGCTGGGCCAGGTAGACGTGCCCGGCCTCGATCAGCGGCTTCATGAACCGGAACAACAGCGTGAGCAGCAGAGTGGTGATGTGCTGGCCGTCGACGTCCGCGTCCGCCATCAGGATGATCTTGTTGTAGCGCAGCTTGTCGATGTCGAACTCGTCGTGGATCCCGGTGCCCAGCGCCGTGATCATCGCCTGGACCTCGGTATTCTTCAGCACCCGGTCGATCCTGGCCTTCTCCACGTTCAGGATCTTGCCGCGGATCGGCAAGATGGCCTGGAACAGCGGATCCCGGCCACCCTTGGCCGAGCCGCCCGCCGAGTCGCCCTCGACCACGTAGATCTCGCAGATCTCCGGGTCGCCGGACTGACAGTCGGCCAGCTTGCCCGGCAGCCCCGAGCCGCCCATCAGGTTCTTGCGGGTCAGGTCGCGGGCCTGGCGGGCGGCGATCCGGGCCCGGGCCGCCTGCGTGGCCTTGATCACGATCGCCTTGGCCTCGCCCGGGTTGCGCTCGAACCAGTCCCGCAGGTGGTCGTTGCCGACCCGCTGCACGAACGACTTGGCCTCGGTGTTGCCGAGCTTGGTCTTGGTCTGCCCCTCGAACTGCGGCTCGGCCAGCTTGACGTGGATGATCGCGGTCAGGCCCTCGCGCACATCGTCGCCGGTCAGGTTCTCGTCCTTCTCCCGCAGCAGGTTCGTCTCCCGGGCGTAGCGGTTCACGATCGAGGTGAGCGCCGCGCGGAACCCTTCCTCGTGCGTGCCGCCCTCAGCGGTGTTGATGGTGTTGGCGAAGGTGTGCACCGACTCGGAGAACGAACCGGTCCACTGCATGGCGATCTCGGCCGAGATCCCCGGCTGCTCGTCGCCGAACTCGATGATCGAGCTGTGCACCGGCTCCTTGGACGCGTTGAGGTACCGGACGAAGTCGGCGATGCCGCCCTCGTAGCGGTACGTGACCACGTGCGGCTCGCCGTTGATGTGGTCGGGCCGCTCGTCGGTCAGCGTGATCTCCAGCCCGCGGTTGAGGAACGCCATCTCCTGCAGCCGGCGCGACAGCGTCTCGAACGACCAGACCGTGCTCTCGAAGATGTCCCCGTCCGGCCAGAACGTGATGATGGTGCCGGTCTCGTCGGTCGGCTCGCCCTTCTGCAACGGCCCGGTGGGCTCGCTGGCCGCGTAGGACTGCCGCCAGACGAAGCCGTCCTTGTAGATCTCGACCTCGAACCTGGCCGACAGCGCGTTGACCACGGACACGCCCACGCCGTGCAGGCCGCCGGATACCGCATAGGACTGGCGGTCGAACTTGCCGCCCGCGTGCAGGGTGGTCAGCACGACCTCGACCGCCGGCCGGTTCTCCACCGGGTGGTTGTCCACGGGGATGCCGCGCCCGTTGTCGAACACCCGGACCCCGCCGTCGGCGAGCAGCGTAACCTCGATCCGGTCGGCGTAGCCCGCCAGCGCCTCGTCCACTGCGTTGTCGACAACCTCTTGGACCAGGTGATGCAGGCCACGCTCGCCGGTGGAGCCGATGTACATGCCGGGGCGCTTGCGGACCGCCTCCAGCCCTTCAAGAACCGTGATCGAGCGCGCGTCGTACGACAAAACGGAATACTCCTCCTGAACAGGACAGCCTCACGGGCACTGCCTCGCGGGAAGCATCCCCTCGTGTTCCCCCTCCGGCTGCCCTTACATTTTACCTGCGAGTACCGTCTGGCCGGGTCGTTAGGGCCTATGTGTCCCAGGGCGACGGCCTCCTGGAACCTCCGCGATTGTGTCCTAATATGGACAACAACGCCGGAACCCCTGCGATTCCCCCTCCGCCCGGTGGGCAGGCTGGCCGCAACGGCCGGGCAGGCTCAGCCGTAGGTGTCCCGGGGCCCGCGGCCGCCGCGGACCCGCCATTCGCCCGGCCGCCGGGCCGGGCCCGCCGCGGACGCGGGCCCGCGGACCCGGACCCGCTGTACCGAGCCGTCGCCGAGCTCGGCGTTCAGCCTGCGGACGAGCTGGGCCGCGAGCAGCCGGACCTGGGTCGCCCAGGCGGTGGAGTCCGCGGTCACGGTCAGCTCGCGGTCCGCGAGCGAGTCCGGCCGGGTGTGCGCGGCCAGGTCGGGGCCGACAATCTGCGCCCATCGCCCGAAAAGCGACCCCGCGGCGGCCGGCTCGCGCCAGCCCCGGGAGTCGACCAGGCCGTCGATCGCGGCGTGCAGCGGCTCCGGGTCGTCCCGGCGCGGCCGCCGCCCAGGCCGGCGCGGCGGGCGCGAGTCCGGGGCGCCGGCCCGTTGCGGATCGTTGTCCTGCGGCCGGACGGGGCGCACGCCCCGGGCGAGCGCGTCGGCCTTGGCCCTCGCCAGGGCCTCGCGGGCCAGCCGTTCCCGGTCGCGGTCGTCAGGCACGCCAGATCGCCTCCCCGGACACCTCGAACCTCGGGCCGGCCAGGCGGGCCGGCACGTCGCCGGGCACGGCCGCGGTGACCAGGACCTGCTCGGCGCTGCCGACCAGCGCGGCCAGCCGGTCCCGGCGCCCGGCGTCGAGCTCGGCGAAGACGTCGTCCAGCAGCAGGACCGGGTCCTCGCCGCCGGATCGCAGCAGGTCGTAGGCGGCGAGCCGGAGCGCGAGCGCCAGCGACCACGACTCGCCGTGGCTCGCGTAGCCGCGGGCCGGGAACTCCCCGATGCGCAGTTCCAGCTCGTCCCGGTGCGGGCCGACCAGGCATACGCCGCGCTCGAGCTCGGCCCGGCGCATCCGGGCCAGGGCCTGGCGCAGCCCGTCGGCGAGCGCGGCTCGGTCCGCGGGCGGCTCGGCGTCCGGCGGCTCCTGCCGGGCCTGGCGGTAGGTCATCGCGGCGGCCAGGTCCTCGCCGGACACCGCGGCGTACGCCTTGGCCGCCAGCGGCCGCAGCGCGGCGGTCAGCTCCACCCGGCCCGCGGTCAGCTCCGCGCCCTTCTCGGCCAGGTGCTCGTCCCACACGTCCAGCGCGCTCGGGACGCCGCCCCGGCCGCGGGCGGACTTCAGCAGCGCGGTCCGCTGCCGCACCACCCGCTCGTAGTCAGCCCGGATCCCGGCGAACCGCGGCCTGGTCGCCACCAGCAGGTCGTCGAGATACCGCCGCCGCTGATCGGGATCCCCCTTGACCATGATCAGATCTTCGGGGGCGAACATAACGGTCCGCAGCGTGCCCAGGGCCTCGCGCGGCCGCGGGACCGGGACGCGGTTCAGCCGCACCCGGTTGGCCCGGCCCGGGTTGACCTCGATCTCGATCAGGCTGTCGCGCGCGGCCGAGGTCACCGCGGCCCGGAGGATGGCACGCTCCGCGCCGCGGCGGATCAGCGGGGCGTCGGCGGCGACCCGGTGGCTGCCGAAGGTCGCGACGTACGCCGCCGCTTCGACCAGGTTGGTCTTGCCCTGCCCGTTCGCGCCGGTGAACGTGGAGGCGCCCGGCGCCAGCTCAAGATCGGCCGCCGCGTAGCTGCGGAAGTCGGTCAGCGCCAGCCTGGTCAGGTGCACGCCTGCGACACTACTGCCGAACGGCCTGGCGCCGAACTACCCGCCGGGGCGGATCGGCATGAGCAGGTACCGGTAGTCAGGCTGCCCGTCGGGCGCGGGCTTACCGGTGATCAGCGCGGGCTTGCCCGGCTCGGTGAACGACATCCGGGCGGTGTCGGAGTCGATCGCGGTCAGCCCGTCGAGCAGGTACTGCGGGTTGAAGGCGATGGCCAGGTCGTCGCCCTCGTAGCTGGCCTCGAGCACCTCGACCGCCTGCGCCTCCTCCCCGGTGCCCGCCTCGAGCACCAGCTGGCCGGGGCCGAACGCCAGCCGCACCGCGGTGTTGCGCTCGGCCACCAGCGCCACCCGCTTCACGGCCTCGGTCAGCAGCGGCGTGGACAGCTCGGCGACCGCGGTGGCGTGGGTGGGCAGCAGCGCCTGGTACCGCGGGAACTCGCCGCCCAGCAGCCGGGTCGTGGTCTGCCGCCCGCCGCCCTCGAACCCGATCATCCCGTCGCCGCCCGCGCCGTCGCCCTCGCCGGGCAGCGCCAGCGCGATCGACACCTCGGCACCGGAGGTGAGCGACCGCGCGGTCTCCGCCAGGGCGCGCGCCGGGACCAGCACGGCGGCCGACAGGTCGGGCCGCGCCGGGGTCCAGCGCAGCTCCCGGACGGCCAGCCGGTAGCGGTCGGTCGAGATCAGGGTCAGGGTGTCCCCCTCGATCTCGATCCGGACCCCGGTCAGCGCGGGCAGCGTGTCGTCGCGGCCGGCGGCGGTGGCCGACTGGCTGACCGCGGACGCGAAGGCGTCGCTGCCCACCGACCCGGCGGCCGGCGGCATCTCCGGCAGCGCCGGGTACTCCTCCTCGGGCATGGTCAGCAGCGTGAAGGTGGCGCTGCCGCAGGACAGGACCGCCTTGCCGCCCTCGGACGCGATCTGCACCGGCCGGGCCGGGAGGCTGCGGCTGATCTCGGCCAGCAGCCGGCCCGAGACCAGCGCGCTGCCCTCCTCCTCGGTCGTCACCGCGACGGTGGCCTGCGCGGACACGTCGTAGTCGAAGCTGGACAGCGTGAGATCGGTTCCGGCGTACAGCCGCATCCCGGCCAGCACCGGCACGGTGGGGCGGGCCGGAAGGGCGCGGGCCGTCCAGGCCACGGCTTCGGCCAGGACATCGCGATCGACCTGGATCTTCACGGGAAGCTGCCTCTCGTTGCGCGGCTGATCTGGTTCTTCCTAATAGCTAACAAGAGAAGAAGAAGTAGTCGTAGGGTCGGTGGATTCTGGGGATATCCGGCGCAGCCGCAGGTCACGCGGTTCGCTGTTGTCCACAATTAGCTGTGCCTCGCTAGGGCCGCCGGGGACTACCTTGCGGATACCGGGGAGACGGTATGCCGTTACCCTCTGGTCGAGCCGAGTTTTCCTCCGCAGGCCCCAGTCTGTCCACACATTTATCCACAACCTGTGTGCACAGAATGCACCCGCAGGCGAAGGTATGCGAATCCTCACCGGCCGTTCACCCGGACAATGCCTGCTGTTTGATCCGGTTAGTGAGCTCGGTGACCTGGTTGTAGATAGACCGGCGCTCGGCCATCAGGGAGCGGATCTTCTTGTCCGCGTGCATCACGGTGGTGTGGTCGCGGCCGCCGAACTGCTGGCCGATCTTCGGCAGGGACAGGTCGGTCAGCTCCCGGCACAGGTACATGGCGATCTGCCGCGCGGTCACCAGCACCCGGGACCGGGAGGTGCCGCACAGGTCGTCGATGGACAGCCCGAAGTACGAGGCCGTCTGGCCCATGATCGTCGAGGCGGTGATCTCGGGTCCCTGCGCCTCGGGAATCAGGTCCTTCAGGACGAACTCGGCCAGCTGCAGGTCGACCGACTGCCGGTTGAGGCTGGCGAAGGCGGTGACCCGGATCAGCGCGCCCTCGAGCTCGCGGATGTTGGTCGAGATCCGGCTCGCGATGTACTCCAGCGCGTCCGGGGGCGCGTTCAGCCGGTCCTGGACGGCCTTCTTGCGCAAGATGGCGATCCTGGTCTCGAGCTCGGGCGGCTGGACGTCGGTGAGCAACCCCCACTCGAACCGGCTGCGCAGCCGGTCCTCCAGCGTGACCAGCCGCTTGGGCGCGCGGTCGCTGGAGATGACGATCTGCTTGCTGGCGTTGTGCAGCGTGTTGAAGGTGTGGAAAAACTCTTCCTGGGTCCCTTCCTTGTTTTCCAGGAACTGGATGTCGTCCACCAGCAGCACATCAACATCGCGGTAACGGCGCCGGAAGCCGTCCTGCTTGCCGTCCCGGATCATGTTGATGAAGTCGTTGGTGAACTCCTCCGAGCTGACGTACCGCACCTTGGCGCCCTGGTACAGGCTCTGCGCGTAATGGCCGATGGCGTGCAGCAGGTGGGTCTTGCCCAGTCCCGAGTCGCCGTAGACGAAAAGCGGGTTATACGCCTTGGCCGGCGCCTCCGCGACCGCGACCGCGGCGGCGTGGGCGAACCTGTTACTGGAGCCGATGACGAAAGTCTCGAAGGTGTACTTCGGGTTCAGCCGCGCCTGGGCGGGGCGAGGAGCACCGGGCACCGGGCCGGGCGCGAAGCCGGGGGCGCCGGGCGGCCCGCTGCCCAGGCCGGGTCCGGGGCCCGCGCCGGGCGCCGGGCCGTCGGCTCGGCCGGGCAGGTCGCCGTCCCGGCCGAAATCCCCGGGCGGCGGGCCGAACTCGCGGGCGGGCGGGGGCCGGTCGTCGCCGATCTGGGGCAGCGGGCCGGTGGCGGCGTCGGCAGATTCCGCGGCCTGCTCGTCGTGCAGGCCGCCCAGGTCCTGCAGGCCGCCCAGGTCCTGCAGGCCGTCCGGGCGGGGGCCGTCATCGGGCGCGGCGACCGTCGGATCGACGGTGACCGCCAGCTGGATGCTGCGGCCGAGCTCCCGGGACAGCGTGTTAGTGATCAGGGCGCGCAGCCTGGTCTCCAGCTGCTCCTTGACGAACTCGTTGGGCGTGGCGATCAGCGCGGTGTTCTCGACCAGGCCGAGCGGCCGGGTGAGCTGCAGCCAGGCCCGGTGCGCGGGCTCGATCTGCATTCCGGACAGCTCGTGCAGGGACCGGGCCCAGACTTCCGCGAGGTCTGCTTCACTCATCGGCCGTTCACCTCGCGCCCCACGTATGATCAACAGGTTTATCCACAGGTTGTGCACGTTTGCACGCTGGTGCGGCAGCCTCCCCATCGGCCGCCGGGTAGCCCCGGAGTTCGGCGACCACCTGATCCCGGATCCCCACGCCCGGGACCGCTATCCCTCTATCCACAGCCTAGGACCCGGGTTCGGCGCGCGTTTGGCAAACGGCAACTGTTACGGAAGGTGGCGGCGAGGTAGCGGACGTGGCCGGGCGGGTGCCGGTGCGGGGGTGACGCCGGGCAAGGACGCCAAGCTGACACCGGGTGGCGGCGCCGTGACGGTGTGGTGCCGGGGCTGGGCGGCGCGGGATGGGCCGGCGCCGGCTGGAGCGGTGCCGGCGGCGGGCGGCCTGGTCCCGGGCCGGGCCGGGGGCCGCGGCCGGCGGCCCGGTTTGACCCGGGGTGCCTGCTCCGCATACCGTTCACTGGTCCAGCGCCGCGTGGGGCTGGCTTTCGCGTGTCCTGAACCGGCCCGGTCGTGCATCGATCCCGCCCTGTACCTGGAGACTCCAGTGAGTAAGCGTACGTTCCAGCCGAATAACCGCCACCGTGCGAAGACGCACGGGTTCCGGCTGCGCATGCGCACCCGCGCGGGCCGCGCCATCCTGGCCGCCCGGCGCCGCAAGGGGCGTGCCCGGATCAGTGCCTGACCGGCCCGGGCCCCCGGTCAGCCCCGGCTCGCGGTGACGGCCGATGCTGCCCGCGGCGGCGCGGATGCGCAAGCGCTCGGAGTTCACGCGGACGGTGCGCAGCGGCAGCCGCGCCGGGCGGCAGCTCATCTCCGGCCACCTGCTCCGCCAGCCCGGCCACGATGAGCCCGCGCGGGTCGGCTTCGTGGTGAGCCGGGCGGTGGGAGGCGCGGTGGTGCGTAACAAGGTGCGGCGCAGGCTGCGTCATCTGGCCCGCGGGTATCTCGGGTCGCTTCCTGAAGGTAGCCTGTTGGTGGTGCGTGCCAATCCCCGGGCCGCCACCGCACGCCAGGCGGATCTCGCCGCCGAACTCGACCTGGTAATCGGAGCACTGCTTCGGCGGCAGGGTGGACGCAGCGTCCGTGACAAGCACAACCATGACTAGAACAGCACAGCGAGAGCCGAGAGGCCGGCCGACGGCCGCCGCCCGGCTCCTTATGCTGCTGCTGACCGGGTACCGGCGCTTCGTCAGCCCGCTGCTTGGGCCCCGGTGCCGGTTCTACCCCTCGTGCAGCGCCTACGCGCTCGAGGCGGTGCAGGTGCACGGCGCGCTGCGCGGCTCCTGGCTGGCCGTCCGGCGGCTGAGCCGCTGCCACCCATTCCACGCCGGAGGGCTGGACCCCGTGCCAGCGCCCGGGAAGCCGGGCCGGGCCGGCCGGGCAGACGCGGCCGAGGCGGTATCCGCTCCGGGCGCGCCGGGCCGGGCCCAGGCGCAGACGTGCCCGATCGAAGGCCAAGGGAGCTAGCCGGTGGGGAATCCGCTTAACCCGATCTACGACGCCGTCGCGTGGGTCCTCAAGCAGATCTACTACGGCCTGGCCCCGATCTTCGGCGCCACCAGCGGCTGGACCTGGGCGCTCTCCATCATCATCCTCGTGGTCCTGATGCGGCTGATCATGGTCCCGCTGTTCGTCAAGCAGATGCACACGACCCGCGCGATGTCGGCGCTGGCGCCGCAGATGCAGGCGCTGCGGAAGAAGTACAAGAACGACAAGCAGACGCTGCAGCAAGAGACGATGAAGCTCTACCAGCAGGCGGGCATCAACCCGCTGATGGGGTGCCTTCCCGTCGCCCTCCAGCTGCCGTTGTTCTTCGCGCTGTTCAGCGTGCTGAAGGCGATCTCTGAGTGGAAGCCGGGCCAGCCGCCCAAATACGGGCTGACCTACCAGATGGTGCACAGCGCCCAGACCGCCAAGATCCTCGGCGTGACCGTCGCGGACAAGTTCCTCTTCGACTCGAGCACGCCGCTGCACGCCAAGATCGTCATCTTCATCTTCGTGATTATCAGCATGACGACGACCTACCTGACCGTGCGGCAGAGCATGAAGCGCGGCATGATGCCCGCGGCGACCCCCGACAACCCGATGGCCCAGTCGCAGAAGTACATGATGTACGTGATGCCGCTGTTCGCGCTGTCCGGTCTGTACTGGCCGTTCGGGCTGGTCCTGTACTGGGTGACCACGAACCTGTGGACGCTCGGGCAGCAGTGGCTGCTGTTCCGGAGATACCCGCAGCCGGCCGCCGCCGGGGCGGCCGCAGCGGCCCCGGCGATCGCGCCGACGGGCACCACCGGGCCGAAGCGCCCGGGCGGCGCGCAGCCGCCGGGATCAGGATCGGGCGGAGCAGTGGAGGACACGGCCCGGGCCGACGGGTCCAGCCAGCCGAACGGCAGCGGCCGCCGGGACACCAACGGCACCCAGCCCCGCAGCGGCCGCAAGGCCGCCAGCTCCGCGCCCGGAGGCGCCGCGGCGGGGAATTCCGCAGGCCAGGGCGCTCAGCCGTCAGCGAACGGCGGCGGGGCAGGCGGGATGCTGCGCAGGCTCGGCAAGGGCCGCGCGGAGCCCGAGCCCCCGCCGCCGGAGCCCGAGGTTAAGCTCGTCAGGCAGCAGAAGCAGCGGCAGTCACGCAGCAAGCGCTCTGGCAAGCGGTGAGGCGTCGCCGCAGCGCCCGGCGAAGGACGTCGCATCAGCAAAGGTCAACCCCGAACGTAGGAGGCCCCGGTCGTGAGCCAAGGGGAAAGCGCGGTCACTGAGCCGCAGGTGTCCGCCACAGATCAGGACCAGGCGGA
>Ga0335073_10008319_pt1 | contig 14551 bp, 20 predicted proteins | sample Lox_Sample_22_FD_207093 | JGI IMG/M metagenome (GOLD analysis project Ga0335073, IMG submission 207093) | Soil microbial communities from Loxahatchee National Wildlife Refuge, Florida, United States - Lox_Sample_2.2 | ecosystem: Environmental > Terrestrial > Soil > Wetlands | place: USA... | reverse complement strand
GATTTCTCCCGTGGTGTAGACCTCGACGTTCCAGAGACGCTGTATCGCAGCCCGGCGATGCCGGACAAAGGGAGATAGTCTAGCTGCCGAGGATGGTGCGGCTTGGTACGTGTCGGGACCGACGATCTGGATTTCGCCAGCGACTTGCATTTCCACCAATGTCGCGGTGATTTCCTCGAGCAGGACTTCATTGTACGCGGTATGAAAGAGTGATAGCAGCCAGTGCAGCTTCGTTAGGAGGACGCGCGCTCGATCTTCTTCGTACATCAACGGCTCATCTCATCGAGATCGAGTAGCTTGGCCAGCTCGGTGCGCGTTTCCTCTAGTGCTTTCTCAAGCGTCTTGGTGCGAGCATCAGGGGGCTCCTCGCCATCGAAATCCTGTAGCACCTCGACATCGCCGTCTTTGACTGCATCTTGCAGCCGTGTAGACCGCTGAACGTCTCACCGTCATTCAGTACCATGGCTCTCATTGATCCTCCTCTATCAGCTGAAGGGGATTCTGTGACGCGGCCAGAAACAGTCCAGCCTGGACGAAAGCTCGTTTATCCGTACATTGGGTCATAATGCCCGTGCCTGGTTTGCCGTCTTTCGTGCCTTTGACCTCGAGAGCGATGCCGCAGACGTCGATGGACATATCATCAACTTCGAGTGCGAGGGCTTCGATTTTCTTTTCCAGTCGATCCACCATGTCCGCTATGGTGGTGCTTAGCTGTTGGGTAAGTGCCTTGGGTTCCATCGTTGCCTTCCCTTTTCTTTGAAGTATAACGTACTTGACGGAGCGTGTCAATATGCGAGGAACACCACCGAAGGACCCGGCACTACGTCAGCGCCGCAATCGAAAGAGTTCGGCTGCCAAGCTGAGGTCGGATCCTGACTTGGAGGTGCCGCCGCTGCCGATGGAGCGAGCGTGGTGTCCGGAGACGATAGCCGAGTGGGTCGATATATGGGAATCGCCGATGGCGCCGCAGTTCATCGATGCCGATTTCCATGGACTACTGAAGCTTGCGGTTCTGATTGATGATTTCTGGACTGTGGAGAGCGCGAATGCTCGAGCAAAGCTCGCAGTCGAGATCAGGCTCCAGCGAGCTGACTTTGGCTTGAACCCGATCAGCCGCAACCGGCTGCATTGGGAGATAGACCGTGGCGAACAAGCCCGGGAGAGAAGTGAGAAGAGAAAGGCGCGTCAGGAGACACCACCGCCAACACCGGAGTCAGATCCGCGTGCAGTGCTAGGCCGGCAAGGTGGGTTGGTTGCACTTCCCGGCGGCAGATCAACCTAACGGAGGTATCTCATGTCTGCGATCACCCTTGAAGGTGGCCTCGAAGCGAAACTCATCAAAAAAATCTATTGCGCCGGAGGCGTCTCGTTCGAGATCGAAGAAGGCTCGTGCAAACTGGAAACCAACGGTGTGGCGTTTATTGAGGAGCAGGCCGCGGGCGAACCGGCAAAAACCGATTCGGGCGGACCCAAAGTCTTCGTGCCGAATGCCAGTGTAGTGGCACTCAGCGCCTAGAGATAAACTCGGGCTGAGCGAAAATCACGCTGCGGGCGGCGGTGAAAAGTTGGCATCGTCGCCCGCTAGTTCACTTGCTCAAGCCGCAGCATGAGCACGTCGATCAGTTTCTTTACGTCGCGGTCGGACAGTTCTCCAAAGCCGCGTTTCTCGAGAATTATGCGGATGACGTGGCGACCGTAGTTTTTTAGCTTCAGGCGCAGGATTTCGCGCTCGATGGGTGTGATGGTGAGTGTATATTCGCCTTGAGTCATGGCCTTAGTGGTCGATAGTTGGTAAGGAAACGCTCTTGCGACTCGCGTAGTCCTGTCGTGCTGAGGATAGAGCCGTCACTGAGTTGTGCTGCGATCACGAAAAGCTCGCCGGTGAAAATATGGCGCCAAGTGGTAACGTGGTTCATGACGAACGCCAACGCCAATCGATGTAATAAGCGCCAACGTCATGGCGGGCACGTTTGGCAGCGGTCAGATTTCGCTTTTCTGTCAGTGCCTCAGAGCGTGTGGCGAATGTGGCAAGTCGTGTAAGCCCGCTAGGACGCTTCAACCAAACCTCGAAGAGGCGCCCGGTGTCGTTGGCGTCTGCGGGCAGTCTATCGCGCATTAGTAGCTCCCGTGCCGACCATCGGCGTACACGGGGTCGATGACGGCATATCCATCGCAGTGTCCGCGGAGACGTTGTGCTAGTTCAAGTGCTTCGGTGTAGGCTGGCGTATAGCGTTCGCGTCCTTCGCGCTCACGCTGGAGAAAATCCTCGCTAACTCTGAACTCCGCCCAATCGACGCTAGGACGGTCGTCGAAGTAAGTCTTTCGAACGATATAGGAGACGGGCTGCGGGCTCATTTGTGACTCCTTCGTGTTTGCTCTTTGATCCATACCTAAAGTATATCACACTTGACCATCTTTGTCAAGTATTTCGCAAGACAGCTTGCAGGGGAGGCGAGCCTTGGAAATTGTTGTACCAGCATGGGACCCGGAGTCAGTGCATCAGAAATTGCAGAAGGGTCTTTGTGCCCTTCGACGAATTGCAACTACGACACGTACCTATAGCATTGTCTACGGCGTGCGCACCGCCCTTTCTCAGAGGGTCGATGTGGTCGATTGTGGTGCTTGTGGCTCCACAGAAGGCGCACGGATCGGCCAGCAAGACGGTTTCCCACTCAGGAAAATATTCGACGTGTGCGGCACGTTCGCGTCGATGGCGCCGTTTAGAGCGCGCTTTCGCCTTGTCGGGGTTTGTTTCGACCCACCGCTTGTCGATTGCTTTCCGCTTCTCAGGGTGTCGATCGCGGTAAGCCTTGGAGCGAGCGCGCTCGCGTTCGATGTTCTCTTGATAGTACTGACGGTAGGCAGCACGCAGCCTGTCGCCTTCGGTCATGCGACGTTGCTGATCCAATTCGCGGCGACGTGCTTTATATTTGGCACTGTAGCGTTGCCATATAGCTTTTCGTTTCTCAGGGTCGGTTGTGGCCATTTGGTTAGTGTCTAATGGCTGAATTGGTGGTGCCACAGTATGATCCTCAAGAAACCTGGCCCACTCTTGGACCGCAGGTTGCCGACTGGATCGAGACCTTTCTGGTGTTTGGGCCAGGTGATCTACTTGGAGAGCCGGCAACACTCGATGCCGACACGCGCGGACTGATCTATTCGCTTTATGAGGTCTACCCGCCGTATTCGCCAATTGCTGGCCGGCGCCGATTCCGGCGTGCCGGTATCAGCCTGAGGAAGGGAACTGCCAAGACCGAGAAGGCGGCTTGGATTGCGGCAGCTGAGCTACACCCGGAAGCTCCCGTTAGGTGTGATGGTTTTGATGCTCACGGGCAGCCGGTCGGTGTAGGGATTACCGATCCTTACATTCCGATGGTCGCGGTCACAGAGGATCAGTCCGAAGAGCTTGCATACGGTGCGCTAAAGGAGATCCTCGAACGTAGCGAAATCGGCGAGGAATTCGACATCGGGCTCGAACGCATTATCCGGCTGAACGGTCGGGGTAAGTGCGAGGCGGTAGCTGGCCAGCCGGATTCTCGAGACGGAGCTCGCACGACTTTTCAGCTATTTGATGAGAGTCACCGTTTGCGTGGGCGAAAGCTGACGACGGCGCATCAGGTGATGCTGCAAAATATCGTCAAGCGGAAGGACTCAAACGGCTGGACGCTTGAGATTACAACGGCGCCGCAGCCAGGCGAGGGTTCAGTGGCGGAGGCAACGTGGAACTACGCTGAAGAAATCGCACATGGGAAGCGCAAGGACTCGGATCTGTTCTTTTTCCATCGCCAAGCCAGTGATGGCTACCAGCTTGAGCTGGATCGTGAGCTGACGAATGAAGAGGATGTACGCAAGGCTGTGATCGAGGCGTCAGGAGACGCGATAGCTGCGTGGTCGGACATCGATGGTATCGTTGGGCTCTGGCGGGACCCGCAGACGGATCGTAGCTATTTCGAGCGTGTGTGGCTGAATCGGAAGGTTCAGGCTTCGGCACAAGTATTCGATATGCAGCGGATCTACGAGCTGCAAGATCAGCGTCTGAAGCGTCTGCCTAACCGGAAAACGCCGATAGCCATTGGGTTCGATGGGTCGAGAGTCAATGATTCCACTGGCATTATTGGCACCGAGATAGAAACGGGCTATCAGTTTCAGATTGCGGTGTGGGAGCGCCCGGCTGAGGGCACAGACGACGCAGACGAATGGGAAGTGCCAGTACACGAGGTCGAAGAAGCTATCGAGTTCTCGTTCGATCACTGGAAGGTCGTCAAGGCTTATTTCGATCCTTACTACTGGGATCAGCAGGTGGACGCGTGGTACGGCAAATGGCCGAAACGAGTCATCAAGTTTTACACCAGCCAACACCGCAAGATGGCATTCACGATCCAGTCGTATTTGAACGCGTGGCGCACCGGTGAAGCTCATCACGACGGTAGTGCGGAGTTCCTACGTCACATGGCGAATGCGCGCAAGTCGAAGCTGAAGATCGAGGATGACCAAGGGGAGTCGCTATTCATTATGACTAAGGAGAGCCGCTATAGCGTGCTGAAGATCGACCTGGCGATGGCGGGCACGCTGTCGTGGGCGGCTCGGTTGGATGCGATCTCGGACGGGGCTTTGCGAAAAGTTGGCTCGAGACCGGGACGTACGACGGTCTACACCGGTTAGGCAGGAGGCGCCACATGGTTGTGACCACTAGCCCGGAAGTGGCGCTTGCTCAGCTGACGTTGCTCACTAAGAAGCTCGATCAGAAGAAGGCGTCGATTGAAAAGTACGAGCGCTATTACGAAGGCATTCACAATCTGCGGTTTGCCACACGCAAGTTCCGTGAGGCGTTCGGTGCTTTGTTCCGGGAGTTCAGTGACAACTACTGCGGTCTGGTGGTCGATGTAGCTGTCGAGCGCATGAACATCGAGGGATTTCGCATGCCGGTGGCTGCGCAGCAGGGCGAAGGCGAAGGAGAACATGGGGAATCGCTGGCTGATAAGGATGCATGGGAGATTTGGCAGCGTAACAATCTCGATCTCTATGCCGACATTGCGCACGAGCAAGCGTTCATTGCTGGGGAAAGCTATTTGATCGTCGGGCCGGGTGAAGGTGAAAAGGGTGAAGAAGAACCCATTATCACGGTAGAGCACCCGCTTGAAGTCACCACGGTGAATGTGCCGGGGTCCATGTCGCGGCGTCGCGCAGCTGTCAAGCGCTGGTGGGACGAAGACACGGGGCTTTTCAATGCGACGCTTTATTTGCCGGATTCTATCTGGAAGTTCCAGTCGAACAAGAAATCCAAAACCGGTAACACATCAGGCATTCGGTGGGAAGAGCGGCTGGGTGTACCGCCTGTCATAGCCAATCCCTTTGAAGGCATCGTGCCGGTTGTGCCGCTGATCAACCGGCAGCGTCTCCGGGGCGGCGGCCGGTCTGAGTTGCAGGAAGTCATCCCCCTGCAGGATGTGATCAACAAGACGTACAACGATGCCCTCGTCGCGTCTGAGTTTGCCGCTTTCCGACAGCGCGTACTCACCGGAATGGAGGTCCCGGAGGACGAGAACGGCAACATCATCCCAGACTTTGATCTGAAGGCGTCTGTCCAGCGGATCATGTTGATCAAGGACAAGGACGTGGGAGTCCACGAGTTCCAGGTCGGCGATCTTGGGCAGTACGTAGCGCTGCTGGTCCACACACGCAACGAGATTGCGGTTGTCACGCGCACGCCGCCGCAGTATCTGGTGGGTCAGATAATCAACGTGTCGGGTGACGCACTAAAGGCTGGCGAGTCGGGGCTGGTCAGCAAGGTCAAGCGTCGCTCCAAGTTCTTCGGCGAGGGCTGGGAGGAGGCAATGCGTCTGGCCTTCCGGCTGAAGAAAGACGCGCGTGCTGAATCTTTCGAAGCCGAGACAATCTGGTCGAATCCGGAGATCACGACCGAGAGCGCGATGGCCGACAGCTTGGCCAAGTACGCGACCTTGGGTGTCCCGGCACAGGCGCTATGGGAACGCTTGGGTGCCTCTCAGAACGAGATTGCGCGTTGGCAGCAGATGATCGAGGAGAATCCGCTGACGCTGGCGCCACAGGCGCTCGCCGCCTTGCTGAACGCAAGCGGGAAACTCGGCGAGTAAGACTTAGCTCCGTCATTCGGACGGGGTGTGGCAGTACAAAGGAGGTTGTTCGATGTCCCAGGAGGACGGAGACAACGAGGATGGCCAGGTGCCCGACAAAGATAAACCCGAGCCTGCCGGTTCCGGTAATGGAGACGGTCAGAACGACGACGAGATCAAAAAGCTGCGCGAGGACGCCAAAAAGGCTCGTGAGGAGGCTGAGGCGGCCAAGACTCAAGCAGCGAAGGAAAAGGCTGATCTTGCCGAGGAGAAGGCTCGACTGGCTGAGGAGAAGGCCAAAGCAGCTGCCAGCGCCAAAGATGACAAAGGTGGCAAAACCTATGACGAGGAGTTCGTCAAGAAGCTCAAAGACGAAGCCGCTGGTTATCGCGTAGAGGCTCGGGAAGCCAAGCGTGAGGCGCAGGAGCGTGAGGACCAGAACAAGTCTGAGCAGCAGCGAACCACCGAGCGTGCAGTGTCAGCCGAGGCTCGAGCCGATCAGGCCGAGAAAAGACTGATGCGTTACGAGGTGGCACAGAAGAAGAAGCTCCCCACCGAGATGGCTGACCGCCTTGTGGGGGACACAAAAGAGGAGCTTGAGAAGGACGCTGACAAGCTGGTGAAGCAGTTCAACTCAGGACTGGCAGCCAGTGGCGGTAGCGGGCTGGATCAAGGCGACAGGTCAGGTGGCGGTCCCGGCTCTGGTGGCGGAAGCTCCCGGAGTGACTGGATCAGAGACCTAGCTGGCCGGCGTCGCTAAGTAGCACCGTGCGGTAACACTCTCCCGAAGTGAGTTCGGGGCGATGACCTGCGCGGGCCTGATGTACGTGCAGGTACTACAACCATTACCCACCGAAGGAGGGTGGTCAAGTTGGCATATAACAACGTAATCGATCGCTCAGGCGCACGGGCGATGATGCCGGAGGAGATCAGTTACGATCTCATCAAGAAGCTGATCAACGAGTCGGTCACGCTTCAGGCTTTCCGGTCAATCCCCGTGACGCGTGGGCAGGTCCGCATGCCGATTCTGTCGGCATTGCCGATCGCGTATTTCGTGAACGGTGACACGGGTCTCAAGCAGACCACGGAAGCGGACTGGGAAAACAAGTACATGAACATTGAGGAGCTGGCGTGCTTCGTGCCGATTCCAGAAGCCGTCCTCGAAGACCTCGACATCGACCTGTGGGAGGAAATCGAACCGCTGGTGCGCAACGCCATCGCTCGTACCCTCGATCAGGCCGTGCTGTTCGGGGTCGGGGCGCCGAGCGAAGTTTGGCCGACGGCCATCACTGTCGCTGCCAAAGAAGCGGGCAACTACGTCACCCGAGAAGCCGTGCCGAACGGTGAAACGGGCGGCATCGCCGGTCAGATTTCGGAACTCAACGGCAAGGTCGAGGAAGACGGTTTCGCCCCCGACTACGCCGCCGCGATCATCACCATGAAGAACCGGCTGCGCAACGCCCGCGATAAGTTCGGGCAGAAACTCCCGGAGGTTGACGACACGCAGATCTATGACGCGCCGGTCTCGTACCCGGCTCGTGGTCTGTGGCCGACTCCGGAAAAAGAATCACCGGAGTTGCTGGTCCTGGAAAAGGATCAGTTCATCGTCGGTATGCGCACCGACATCGAGACGCAGATCATGGATCAGGCCGTGATCCAGGACGGTGAAGGAAACATCGTCTTCAACCTCGCACAGCAGGACATGGTGGCGCTCCGCACCCGATTCCGTGTCGGGTGGCAGGTAAGCAACCAGATCACGTACGACAACCCGAACGCGGAAACCCGCTACGCCGCAGGCGTGATGGTGCACCCGTAAACCGGAGTCTCGTCAAGAACTACCAGAAAGGAAGGAGTGATCGGCCGTGGCTGAAGCACTCAAGGAAGTACCCGGGTATCCCGACGAAGCTCCGAAAGTGGAAATCTTCGACGTGATCATCCCGAAAATGGCAGCGAAAGCTGCAGTTACCATGGTGGCGGCTGTCTCACCGTTCGCTGGGCGTATTGGCGAAGTTAGCTATACGCCGGTGGCGGAAGTGGCCGAATCGGCGACGGAATACGGCGTCTATGAGTTGGTTGTCTACAACGTCAAAGGCGAAGAAGTCGGCGTCGCCGCCAAATATTCCACCAAAGAAGGCGCCGGCAAAAAAGAAAAACTGGCTGCATTCGTGACTCGCCAGTTGACGCTGGAAGCGGCGGAAAAACTGGAAGTCACGGCCGGTAGCATCCTTGTCTTCAAGCTGGTCTCAACGGAAAGCAAAGAAGACAAAGGCGGGATTCTCGCGATCAAGCTCTATCGCGAAGTCAAGAAGACGCCGAAAGAGCAGCCGGGCGTCTAAGTCGTTCTGTAGTGCCCGTAGGTCTGGGAGGTCTGGTGCCTCCCGGACCGCCGCCCCGTGTCGGGCTGGAGGCTCGATGCCTTGCACTCGAGCGGGAGACGGCCGCCGCAGACGTGTCCTCGGGGGGCACGCTTGATGCAGCGGACAACGGGGGATCAGATTGGTGGCTCCGGGATCAGCGTATTCCCGGAGCCACCTGAAAGGGACGACTATGGGCGTTGTCGAAGAGCGAGAAATTGCTCGGGCGCAACGATACCGCGAAGCATGGGAGCACCGTATTGCGTACCGAGCCAACCAGCTCCGACAGTTGTCGGGTCAGCCGTCTGAATTTGAACGAATGTGGGCGAATTACCGCAAGGTTTATGATCCGACCAACTATATCGAAGGTGAGGAGCTGGTCGAGTTCTTCACGCCGTTCGACGTAGACGATTCGGGTGGGATTTCGTCTTCTCAAATCCGACTTGCAAATACCATTCAGAGCAGACGGAAAGAACCGACGGGAGAATGATGCCACCCAGTGACTACACGCCGACGGTTGACGAAATCGGAGCACGTATGGGCGCTCGCACGCTGACCAGCAATGGTCAGCGTGTTGGCACCTTCAACGACGAAACGCGGCCAAACGCACAGAACGTTGAGGAACTGATCGGTGACGCGGTGGCGATCGTCTCGAGTGCGGTGGGCGACGCACTGGATAACGAATATTGGCCGATGGCGAAGGCTGCTGTCACGAGCTACACATGTATGAGCATAGAGATGGGCTACTATCCTGAGTCCACCGAGGCGGCAGATAGTGCGTTCAAGGCATTCAAGGAACGATTCAACCAGCAGATCGAATATTTGGAAAAAGCTCTCGGCCAGCGCCGGCCGAATGAGCGCCGTATCGTGTCGGTGGAGCAACGCTCGTTGGTGGGGGTTCGTGGCGGGCGGCTTGATCCGTGGGCCAACGAACTATTCCCATGATCAATCCGAAGCAGTGGGACTTCACGCTCTATGTCGGGGCTAGCTGGGAACAAACACTTATCTTGTACGCGGACTCGCGCGTCAAGCGCTGGCGTGGGACTTGGCAAGAATGGTTCGTGTACAAAACGGGCGATGCTGTCTCGTGGGAAGACGAAGCTTATGTAGCAACGCTCGAATCCGATCACGCAGAACCAGGCGGACCAGGCACTAAGCCGTTTTGGTCGCCGGTTGAACGGATGAATCTCACAAGCTACGAAGGTGAACTAGTTGCCGACGAAGTGTTCACCAGCAAACCGACTATTGAAGGTCCCCTAGGACGTATCAACGTTAGTGTGCCGGCCAGCGCATTCACCGATCCTCCGACTTCGGCGCATTGGTATCTGAAGTTGACAGAACCGGCACATGAGATCGTGATCTTTCCGATCCACGGCACCATGCTTTTCAAGGAGCCCTAATGGCACCAGAACCAATCGCAATCTTCGTGGGTGGCTATGGTCCTGTTGCCGAGGGCACAGCCGAGGTCAAGGAATTCAAAATCGGCGACGGTGTGCACGACTCGTTTACTCTTACGCATGGATTGGCGTCGCCGCATCCTGTGGTGATCCTCATCAATGCGACGACGCTCGCAGTCGAGAGTTGCACGGTTGTGTATAACAGCGAGGGCACGGAGGTCACGCTGAGCGCCAAATATTGGGAAGAACACCCGCCGGCTGACGATGCTTACACTGTGGTGGTGATGGGATGAGCGCAACCGTCTTCAACGAGGAGATTCTTGCCAAGGGTGGGCTGCTTGTTGGACCAGAAGAATTGCCTGTCACCACGGGTGAATATGCTCCACTTCATTCGCCAACGTTTACGGGGATTCCGGCAGGTCCCACCGCAGCGGGTGGTACGAATACCACGCAGCTGGCGACTACGGCGTTTGTACATGCCGCGGCGGCGGAAACGGTGGCGTTGGCTGAAGCGGCGGCGGAAGCAGTAGCGAATGTGGTGGCTGCGAGCAAGCTCGCCAAGGCTGAAAACCTCAAAGACCTCCCTGATGCTGCGACTGCGCGCACGAATCTCGGACTTGGCACTGCAGCGGTGGAACCTGCGTCAGCATTCGATGCCAAAGGTGCAGCTACGACTGCAGCGGCCGCCGCACAAGCCGCGGCTGAAGCGGCAGCGCTTGCCCATATGCCGGTCCATGCCACCGTGACAGGGGCAGGCACGCTGACGGCGGGTCAGTATACGCCATGTAATGCGGAAGCTGGTAGCTTCACGATGAAATTGCCGACTGGAGAGGCTCTGGGCACACTAATTGCGGTTGAAAAGACGGACAGTTCAACGCATGTAGTAACGCTGGAAGGCAACCTCCGTGGTAGTGAAGGCACTATCACATTGAAGCTGGAACACGAGACGTTGTTGCTCGAGGCGGATGCGGCAGGGCATTGGTGGCCGTTGGCGTCGCACAAGACGCTCGGGAGCTTGGACGCGCGCTATCAGCCAGAACTGAAGCACGAACTTGGCGAAATCGAAGGCGAAGTCACACCGAACCTCAGCCAGGGAAGCGTCTTCCTTGCGACGCTCAAGGGCAACACGACAATCGAGAAGCCGACGAACTGGCGAGCTGCTGGCGAAGAGATCCAGTCGGCGCTGCTGGTGGTCAAGCAGCCGGTAGCAGGCGGAATGACTCTCACATTTGGCGCCGGCATCACAGCGGTTGGTGGCGCACCGAACGAGGAACCGAACGCCACGAGCGCTTTCTGGATCTGGTCTCCTGACGGCGGCACGACTGTCTACGCATTCAATGCTGTTGAAGGGCAGCAAGGTATCAAAGGTACGACTGGTGCTACCGGGGCTACCGGTGCAACAGGGCCAGAAGGGCGACAGGGACCGCCGGGCGCGACTGGCGAAACGAAAAACCTTGGCGAAATCGGCGCCGGCACCCATCAGCTGAATCTCTCAGAAGCGCTGGCGTTCACGATGGTGATCACGGGGAACGTGGTGCTTGAACTGATCAACTGGCCGGCTGGGCTGTGCGAGCCGGAGATAGAGATCATTCAGAACGCAGCCGGCGGGCACACTATCGAAATCGTCAGTGAAAAAAGCGTCGCGATCACATGGGTGCCGGAAGAAGAAGCACCCGCCTTCAAAACGAACGCGAACGAAGCCAATATTGTACCGCTGGCGAGCTACAACAAAGGCGTCACCGTTTACGGTGTTCGTGGGCTACGAGGGAAAACTGGGGCCACTGGTGCAACCGGGGCGACAGGACCCGAAGGCAAAACGGGAGCTGAAGGCGCCGCTGGTCTTCAGAGCCGCACCAAGCTGATTCTTCCGTACGGCACCGGGTTTGGCATTACGGGCAAGGCGGCCTCTACGGCTGTCGGCACGAAATATCTTGCCTATTACTGCATGATGATTTGTGAACAGGCGGGCGAACTTCTCGGGCTGTACTACTACAACGGCGCCACTGCGGCAGGTGAACTCCGCGTCGCGCTGTTTGATACGGGACAGACGACCGCCGGTAAATATACGCGCCTCGCCGAAAGTGGCTCAATCAAACAGGAAGGCACGAGCAAATGGAAGCTCGCCACGTTCGCGTCGGCGGCAACGGTGACAGCGGGCCAGGCCGTGATGGCCGGGATCATGTCGAATGAAACAACTTCGACGTTTGCCATGAGTGAAACGACCTCCGAAGGCGCGACCGGACTGCCCGAAGGAGCGATTTTCGGCTTCGGCCACACGAACGAAGGGACAGGAATGGGTTCGTTCATCCCGGTCTTTGGTCTCGGTGAAGCCTTTGCTGAACTCAAATTCGCTAGCGAAATCAACAAAGAACATATCAAAGAGGCGCTGAAAGGCGTCTTCCTCTACGGGCAGCACAAATGAGAGCCGGACGAGCACTAGTTGCTAGCCGCTCTCAAGCGCGTTTTATTCAGTTTGCGTCAACGGGTATCTTTGCTCGTGAACATCAAGCGGATCCACGCGCTGCCGATACCGAACACTTGGCCGAGAAGCTTGCTAACCAGTGGAACTACAACAACCACAATTATACCTATAACGGGGAAGCGGCGCCGAAGTTCTATGGTTATGAAGGCTACGGGTACGATGGCAATGCCCTCGGATACAACACCGTTATCAACGCGGGCTCCTACACGCCAGCGCTTTACATAATCCGGGACAATTTGGCCGCCACTTGGGAATTTCAGAAGTGGACGTATTGCGAAAGCAAAGCTCCATATCTACCGCAGCCAGCGGGCACACTCGAAAACCTACAGAGTCATTTCGAAGCGGTGCCGACACCGAAGGAAGAATTTCTGCTCTTTGGCGAAAAACACCTGTATCCCGCTGGCACCGACAAAGAGATCGCGATCTACCGGCCATCCACGGACGAGTATTGGGAGGTCTGGCTCTTCCAGGGCAGCAGTGGGGAATACAAATTTAGCAACGGCGGGTATCTCAAAGGTGCAAGCAAATGGTCGGGTGTCTGGTACGAAAATGGTGAACGCAACGGTTGGGGCTCACGTGCTTGTGGCCTAGCTGCAATTGGCGGCACGATCACGATGCAGGATCTCGTCGAAGTGCTTCGCGGGGGCGAAATTCGGCATGCGCTGGGGGTTGCATTGCAGGTAACGACGGGGCCGGCGGATAACGCCGCGGCGCACCGGGCGCCCGCGACCCGCAACGATACGCAGAACAACATCTACAAAGAATTTGAAAACTATAAAAAAGAAAAAGTAACGAATCCGGCGTACGGCACGGTTGATGCGGTCAAGGAGGGCTCATGGTTCGTGCTTCCGAGCGCGGCGCGCCCGAGCGAATATGGCATCACGGGCAAGCTGGCCTCGGCAATCTTCGAAGCGATCCGTAAGTATGGCCTGTTTGTGAATGACTCGAGCGGCACGGTCGCACTGTCGATGGAGTACACGAATGTCAATGGTACACCGTACTCCACCAATCTTGTCAATCCGTTCGTGGGTGCACCGAATTACACCGAATACAACGAAAAAATGCCTGCGAGCTGGACGGATAGCACGCTGCCGCATCTCGAAGAGGAACTGTATGGTGAACACTCGGTGCTGGCCAAACAGCCTGTACAGGACCTCGAACTGCTAGAAACCTTTGCGAACTAATGGTCAAGCTCACACTCAGGATCGATGGCACCGATCTTGTTGAGGATGAGTTCAAAGACCTAGGCGAGCGGGCTAAGGATGCCGAGCCCGTCATGCGTAAGATTCAGAAGAGCATGCTTGAGGGCTCTCGTTTGGTGTGGGAGTCCGAGGGTGCCACGGCTGGGAAGTCATGGCAGCAGGATACTGAACGTTGGATAGAACGCAAGAAGGCAAAGGGATGGGACACAAAGACCGAGCATCGACGCGGGGACCTTGAGGCGAGCCTTACAATTGAGGGTGGTGGCGAATTTGCTGGTGAGGTTCGAAAGGTACGCAAGACAGAGACGATCTTTGGCACCCGCGTCTTTTACGCGATCTTCCAGATGCACCGTCGCCGGCTGCTGTCGGTTGTTCGGCGGGATAGAGAGATTTGGGCCGAGTGGATTATCGATTGGATCTTGTCGGGCAACAAGTGAGGCGTCATGAGTTCAATCGGTACGTTTGTGCTTCCGACTGCTGTCGAGAATGGTCTGATCTCGTTCTACAAAGAGTGGATGCCGACCTACCTACGGGAACTCGAGCGTAAGACTGATCGGCCGTTCAAGTCTCTTCCTGAAATAGTCTCTTACCGCGCCGCCGATACGATGGCGGAAAGGTTTCCTGAGCAGCAGATTCCTGCCTGTCAGGTCGAGCTTACATCGAATGTGGCGATGGAGACACGTGCCGCGGTAATGAATATGCTGCTTACTGGGGCGGTTGATGTGCTGGTGCAATCCACTGAACCGGAAACAGTGCGTGAACTGGCACAGATTTACGCCTTCGGTCTCGGGCTGCTGTTCATACAGAAGTTCCACGAAGAGAGTCCCGTCAAAATCTCGTCGCTGTCGTGGGACAAACTTGGCGTGCCGGCGGTAGGCAATCCTGATGGGCGCTGGCTGGCTATGGGCTCGATCGATATCAAAATCCTTGTACCGAACGTGGCCGAACCAGAGATGGGTCCCACCGAACCGGACGAAGAAGAACCGCCCGACTACCCGGAGTCGGAGTCCTTCAAGCTGACGCT
>Ga0335073_10008316_pt1 | contig 14557 bp, 7 predicted proteins | sample Lox_Sample_22_FD_207093 | JGI IMG/M metagenome (GOLD analysis project Ga0335073, IMG submission 207093) | Soil microbial communities from Loxahatchee National Wildlife Refuge, Florida, United States - Lox_Sample_2.2 | ecosystem: Environmental > Terrestrial > Soil > Wetlands | place: USA: Florida... | reverse complement strand
TCAGATCGTTCCAGCCCGCGTGCGCCGCCGTTCCCAATTCCACCCGAAACGGCTTCTTCCAGACCACGCCCAGATCCTGCCCGTTCACCGACACCCGAGCGATCTCGCGCACGTTGCCCAGATCCAACTCCAGCGATCGCGCCGATTCCTTCACCTCAAAACGCGCCGTATATTTCGCCGTGCCCGAATAGAACCGTACGCCCGGATCAGAACTCTCCGTCCAGGATTGCAGCCGCTCCATCGAAATCTTGCCCGGCGCCCCCCATCCCGGGGTGAACTCCACCGTCCATGGACCCGCGATCGTGCCGGCGATCGTGCCAACGTTCGCGCCGGCCACGCCAGCCGCGCGCGCAGTCACGCTTTCCTGCCGGAAAACCACGGCCGCGCTGTCGTGACCTTCGAAATGCAACGCGACCCGCATCCGCTGATCGCTCGTCACCTGAAATGCCAGCGCCTCGATCTTCCCGGTTTCCGCGTGCCACAACTCCGGCTTCAGCCCCGGCCGAGCCCGCAGCACCACGTCTTCCGTCACCGGCTCCGATCGCGTATTGCGGATAAAGTAAATGTCCTCGGCGCCGGTTTGCCGGTGCGCATAGTCCAAACCCGCGCCTTCGAAATCCGGCGCCACTTTCATTTCCGCCAGAACCTCTCGCGCCGCCTCGCCGCAGTACACCACCCCGCGCCCGAAGCGATGCGTTTTCACGCCATTCCGGCCGCAATCGCCCCACACCTCCGCGGCGATCGCGCGGACTTCCTCATCGCCCATCACTCCCGTGGCATGTTCCGGTTTGCGGCCGATCACCGTGGCGCCATCTTCCACCAGCTTGCGCAGCGCGCGAATCGCCGCCGGTGAAATCGACGGCAGGTCGGGCAGCACCAGCACGCGGTACGTCATTCCATCGGGCAGCGCCAGCGCGCCCGGCCGCGCCGCCAGCCGCGTGGCCAGCACCTGCTCGTCGGTCACGTCGTAATCGTAGCCCGGCAGCACTTTGGCCGGGTCGGACGCCTTGAGTTGCACGAAATTGGGCGCCTGGTCGCCGTAGTAGTACAACACGTCGGCCACCGGCAGCCCCTGCTGCATCAGGAACTGCACGCGATCGAGATAGCCGATAAACGCTCCCGCATCGCGCCACCACGTGTTATTCGGATTCAAATGCGTGCCCGCGAAATACTCCTGGCCGGGCAGCCCCATCTCCTTCGGCGACGAGGTAAACGTGTGCCATACCAGGCGGTTCATGCCTTCGGTGACGGCCTGGTCGAAAGCCGGCTGCAAGCTGGCGGGCGTTTCCTCCCACTGCGGACCGATGCTGGTCATGCCTTCGGCGGCCACCAGGTTCTTGCCGTAAATGTGCGCCGCGCTGGAAGCCTCCTTCACGAAGAATCGCTCTTCATCGCGGGTGCGATGCGTGTCCGAGGGCGCCCAGTATTCGGTTTGCGGAAACGATCCGACACCCAGGGTTTCGAGCCCGTCCAGCGGCGCTCCGTGTGGACCGCCCGATTCCGGATGAATCCCCAGCCCGTACCGTGCGGCCATCTCGGCGAACGGCCGGTAATGCCCGCTGACAATCAGGTCGGCGACGGTGCGACGAAAATCGTTCAGAAAGCGCCCGCTGGCGTCGCGGTTGCCCACGATCCTCCCCGCCACTACCGGCAGATACGGCAACAGATCGTAGCCGCGCGATTTGCGGAATTCGTCGCGGAACCGGCCCGTCCAGTTGACTCCGCCGACTTCCCAACTGTCCGTCACCAGGTATTTCAACGACCGTCCCAGGTATGGACGGGCCGCCTCCAGCAGCGGCGCGACATTCCGGCTCCAGTAGCCCTCGAAAGCCGAGCGATCCAGGTAGTCTATGGCGAGCCCTTGCCAGGACTGGCTCGAGGTCGAGACCTTGGCGCCGCTGGCGGTGTAGCCGATGCGCAGGATCTCCCACTCGCCGCCGGGAGCGGCCCACTCGAATTGGCCGTCCGGCTTCATGCGATCGGACACATCGCGGACATCGGCAACCTCGGTGTCTTCTTCGCCCGGGGTTGCGGGAAAGTCTTCCAGCAAAGGCGTGGTCTTCGGCATCGACATGCCCAACTCCACCGCGGCGCTCTTGGCCGGCAGTTGGCGGATGCCGCGGCGGGGCAACTCGGCTCCATGCCGCAGCGGATATGCCAGCACCGCAATGTCGCGGTAGAAGCCCAGGCGCGACGCCGGTTGCGGAAGTTCGCGCTTCACGCCAGCCGGGCCTGCGACGGTAATTCGCGACCAGGTGAGCAGTTTGGCGGCCTGGTCCGGCGTCACCGATGGTCCCCCGAGGTTCCACCCGCTCTGTATGTTCAGGCTGACTTCCAGGTCCAGCCGCGCCGCTTCGTTGAGCGCGTGAACATAGAGTGCGCGCCAGGCCGGCGAACCGAACATCGGACCCGCCGGCGCCTCGCGGTTCCCCTGCTGCGCGGATCCATCGGCATCCACCAGCAGGGCGCCGCCGTAGCCTTTGGATTTCATCTCCTCCAGGTCGCGGGTGATGGCCGCTTCGGTGGTGTTGCCGTTCAACCACCACCAATAGCAGCGGGAACGGGCCTCCGGCGGCGGACTGCGGAAGCCCTCCAACAGCGCGTCACGCGAGGGTGCACTGATAATCGGCACGGCCAACGCCGCCAGCAACACCAGATAACGCCGGTTCATAAGAATAGTGTGGGGCAGGCGGGCAGCCTGCGGCGGACTGCCAGTCCGCCCGGCCGCCCGCCGCGCGATTCAGCACGCCGGCGCGAGTGTCGGCGCTGCACGCATGAGTGCGTGCGCCGCATCAGAAGTTCAACTTTAGCGCCAGCTCCACGATGCGCGGATCGTTCACCTGCCCGATCCCGATCACGCCGGTGGTGCTGTTGGGCGCGCCGAAGATCGCGGTATTGCACAGGTTGTAGGCGTTGGCCCGGAATTGCAGGTTCATTTTCTCGTGAACCTGGAACGCCTTGAACAACGAAAAATCGAGCGTCGTCGGAACCTGCGTCCGGATACCCGGCAGTCCGTCCAGAGTGCCCAGCGTATACGGCGGTAACTGGATGAAAGCCACCGGCTGGCTGGCATTGGCGCAATTCTGCCGCACCCCCGACGTGTTCAACGTGCAGGTATCGAACCATTGAGAGTAGGTCGGATTGCTCAGCTTGGGATTGATGCCGGTCGAGTACACGCCACCCGGCGCGCCCACCAGCGACCCATTCAGGTACCGCACGATGGTGTTGGCTTCCCATCCGCCCAGAACGTTGTGCAGGAGGCCTTTGCTGGCGGCGAAGATAGGCAGTTGGTAGGTGAGGCTGATATCCATGATTTTCGTCGGCTCGCCGGATTGCCCGCGCGTCAGATTCGAAAAATCGTCCTGGCTGTTCAGATAGCCGGTCTGCTGCAGGATCTTGTCCCAGGTGAAGCTGAAGCGCCCTTGCAGGCCCTTGGACAGCCGCTTCTCGACCGAAATCTGCATGGAGTTATAGAGACTGCTGCCGATCGGCACCGTCGATTCGGTCACGTTGCTGAACTCCGGATACTTCATCTGCAGCGTCTGGTACGCCACTGTGGCGTTGTTCAGGCTCGACCCCGGAATCAGGCCAGCCATCGGATTCGCCACCTGCGCCAGCAGGGTTGTGCTCGGCACCGGTATCGGGTTGCCCGGCAGCGCGTAAAACGAGCGCGGCAGGAAATCGATGCTTTTCGACACCGACAACTGCGACGCGTAGTTGCCCGCGAATGCCACCTCCACCAGCGTCTGGTACGGCAGAAGCTGCTCGATCGCCAGAGAATAGTTGTAGACCTTCGGAATGGTGCGGTCGGGGTCCGCGAACGTAATGCCCTGGCCCAACGACGTCGCCAGTCCCAGGTTGCTGCCCGTTGCCGGCAGAATTCCGGTGGGGAACGGACTGCTCAACGAGTTCGCGGGCGTCAGACCCGCGTCGTTGGTCGTGATCATACTGGTGTTCTGGCTGAACCCCGTGTTGCCGCCGGTCTGGAACGTCACCGAATAATTGGTTCCGAATCCTCCGCGCAGCACGGTGTTATTGAACAGCCGGTAAGAGGCGCCCACGCGCGGGCCCCAGTTGTTCAGGTCTTTCTTAAACGGATATCGATTGCTCGAGCTGGTGAACAGCAGGCCGCCTTGCAGCGGTTGGCCGTTGACCGAAACTCCGATCGGGTTGTTCGTATTGAACGCCCAGCCGTCGTTCTGCCGGTTGTACCGCTCCGTCATCGGCGATTCGTACTCCCAGCGCAGCCCCAGATTGATGGTCAACCGCGAAGTCAGCCGGATATCGTCCTGAATGAAGTAGCCGGTATAAACCTGCTCGAACGCGTTGGCGATGGTGATACTGTAACCGCCGCCCGCGGGCCACCCGAGCAGCAGCGACGCCCACGGATTGCCCGCCGTCTGGCTGCTCGATTGGGCATTCTGCTGCGTCCAGGTGGAATTGAAGCTGAACGAGTTGAGATTCGAAACCGGCGTATTGTTGTTGGCCTTCATTTCGTAGCCTTCGCCGCCGAACTTCAACGTGTGCTTGCCGATGACCTTGCTGACAGTTGCAGAAAGAGTCTGGTCGAGTGTGGTGGTGTACTGGCTGGTGGTGGGTGTGCCCGTTCCGGCATTGCCGATCGAACCGGTGAAGCCGTTGCCGATGCTCAGACCGGGATAGTTCAGGTGCGGCATCTGCGCCGCCACCGCGGCCGGGAAGCCCAGCTTGGTGATGTCGTAGTTGTCGCCGTAAAGCCCGACCTGGAAGGGGTGGAAAATCGCACCCGCCTTCACGTCCAAAACCATCGTCGGCGAGAGCGAATCGGTCCAATCGATGCTGCCGCCGTGATTGTTGCGAAAATGCAGATAGCCGGGGCTGGCGGCCGGATTCGCCCATCCGTAGTCCGGGAAGAGCTGATGGCGGACATTGGAGAAGCCCATGAAGCTCAAACGGTTCTTGGCGTTGAGCTGGTGATCGACGCGGGAGGAGAGGGAGTGGTACTTGTCCTGTTGCGAATTGGGGCTCACCACGTAGTTGTTGAATCCCCCGGCGGTGCCGGCAATATTCGGCAGTGGATAATCGTTGATCAGATTCTGTCCGATCGGGTTGATCAGGCTCGCGGGAATGATGTTGTTCGGAATGGGCGTCCGCAGGTATTGCCCATTGGTGAGCAGGGTGCTCTTGGGATCATAGATGATCACCGGCTGCCCATTGGCGTTCACCAGGCTGGAAAAATCGCCCTTGCGTTCGGCCGCTGTCGGATACGACGCCGTATAGGGCAGCGGACTGGCGTTGCGGATCCACTCCATGCTGAACATGAAAAACGTTTTGTCCTTGCCGTTATAGACCTTCGGAATGAAGACCGGCCCGTCAACTACGAATCCCGGCTGGTTCCAGCGCATCACGCCGCGCGCCTGGCTGGCCGCATTGGCGTTGAAGCTGTTGGCGTTGAGCAGGTTGTTGCGGAAAAACTCATACACCGAACCGTGGAGATTGTTGGTGCCGCCTTTCAGCACCGCATTCACCACCGGACCGCTCGAATGGCCATATTGGGCATCGTACATGTGGGTCTGGACCGTGACTTCTTCCACGGCGTCCGGTGACGGAACGAAGCCAACGTAAATGGCGCCCGACGCCCGCTCTTCCGGCGCGTTCGGAATGCCGTTGAGCATGATCTGATACTGCGCGCCGATGCCTTCGGCGGACATTTGCGCCGCCGCGCCGTCATATGGCCGGCCGAATCCGCTGGCTTGGGATGTGGTGCTCAACGGGGTCGAGATGCCGGTCGCCAGCTCCGCGAACATATACGTATTGCGGCCCATCATCGGCAGGTCCGTGGTTTCGGTCCGGTTGATCGTCTGCCCCATGGATGCCGTGGCCGTGCGGAGCTGCTCGCTTTCCGCCGTCACCGTAACCTTATCTGACGAGGCGCCGACTTCCAGTTTCAGGTCGGTCTGCACCTTGTCGCCGGCGTGCAGCTCGACATTCTCGCGAATCGCCTGCTTAAACCCTTGCACGGTCGCCGTTACGTTGTATATCCCCGGCAGAACGAAAGGGATCGTGTAGATGCCCGACTCGTTGGTACGGGCGGAGAGAGTGGTGGATGTTTCGATATTTCGGGCATCCACCTGCACATTCGGAACTGGAGCTCCCGAAGGGTCGGTCACAGTGCCGGTTATGGTGGCTCGATATTCCTGGGCGATCAGAGGCAGCGCCAATAGCAGCCCCGTGGCCAGGGCGCACCTTGAAATCATCTTCAACGTCGTCAACACGGACATACCTTCCTCCAATAGCGAGAAACTTGGGAGAGATACCTCTTCATAGACCCGATTCACCGTTCAATAGAAGTCCGTCTGGCGTTTCTTAACGTTCGCAAACCGTTTGGAGACGTTATAATCTTATTGATCCGGCAATGGTTATCTCTGAACCTCCGGTAACGGATAGCGAAAAACGGGAGGCGCTGGAAACCGCCCTCAAAAGCCAGACACTGGCGCGCTCGGCGCAGCTCCGGGCACTTCTTCGCTACATCTGCGACCGCGAGATGGCCGGCCACTCCGATGAGCTGACCGAGTACCAGATTGCGGTTGACGTCCTCGGCCGCCGTAAGGATTTCTCGCTCACCGACGATTCCTCCGTTCGCAATCGCGCCTATGAGTTGCGGCAGCGTTTGGAAAAATACTATTCCACGGAAAACCCTGGCGCGACCGTGCGGATCCAGGTGCCGCGCGGCGGCTATGTGCCGTTTTACACACGACAGGCTCTGGCGCCGGTCGAGCCGCGAAGGGTGGCGCCGGCCGGACGACCCCGACGCCGGCTTTTCGCCGCTGTATTGTTGGCGCTGGGGGCCATCGGGACCGGGCTGATCGCGGGCTGGTACTTCGCCAAACCGCATCCGCCCGCGATTCTTAAAGAAGCCTGGGGGCCGCTGGCAGATCCGCAGGATGAGTTGCTCATCTCCATCGCCACCAATTTCCACATGATCGTGCGGCCGCATATCCGCCCGCACCGGTGGCGATTCCCCGTCCCGTCCGACATCGAGAGTATCTACGGTCCCGACCGTCCGCTGATTCCCGGCGAGCCCTTGTACATGGAGCCGGCATTCCTGTCGGTCCCGCTGGCGGAACTGGCGGCTACGGCAACACTTAGCAATATGCGGACCGCATTTGGCGGGACCTATCAGATCCTGCCGGAATCGGAGGCGCCGGTAGCCGCGCTACGCGGACGCAACTCCGTGCTGATTGGCAGCGGCACCAACAGCGAAGCCGCGCGCGCGCTTCTGCGCAACCTCCCCTTGACCATCGATTACAACGCCGCAGATGAGTTCGCGGTGATCGACCAGCGCAAGCCGGCGGGACAGAACGAGCTTTTCGACGCGCAGCCGGTCGGACAGCACGTGCCCTCGACATTGTACGGTTTGCTGAGCGTCCTCACCTGGCCAGAATCGGGCGGCAAGGTGAAGCGGACGGTGGTGATTTCGGGCGCCGGATCGGCGGGCGTGCAGGCGGCCATGGAATTCTTCTGCTCGCCCAATCGCATGCGCGATTTGAAGGCGCGCATGCACGGTTTCCCGCCGGCATACCAGGTGGTGGTTCGCTGCAAGACATCAGGGCTGCGGTTGATTTCCTACGAGTACGCCGTGCACGAAGTGGGGTACACGCGGTAGAGCGAGCCACAGGGACTATGCCTGAGGCGCCGGCCACAAGCGCCGAGATGAGTCTCGGCGCGGCAAGCGAGAGTTGCTTGCGCCACGTCCTTCGCGCCCGGCGCACTCTACCAGTTCCCGATTTCATGCCGGTCGTAGGCTTCACCCATATGTCGAAGTTGGTCGACATCATGGGAAAGCGCATCGCGCTGGGCGCCCGACAGATGATTGTCGTTGAGCACCTTTTGAATCGTGCCCATGGAATCGTCCAGGTCGCCCTTGTCGAACTTTCCGTGCTCCCAGTCCTTGGCGAACGACCGCAGCTTGCCCTCGGCCTTGTTCAGCCGCTCGCGATCTCCATTGCGGAGCTTCCAGTGGTCGTATCCCTGGTTCAGATCGCTGTGAACCTGATCGATCAGGGCGTCCACTTTCTCCGGCCGATAGGGACCGCCCGGGGGGCCATATTGCGCGCTCGCCATCGTGCTCATCAGGACGAATCCGGCGCCGCATAACGTTCGATAGAAAAATTTCCGCATAGCTCGATGCTCCGCGGAATGAGGTGCACGCGTTTCGCCACCGTATGGCGGAGCCCGGAGTGCGGCTGGTTCGCACCGGTTTCGATCTGCCCACAAAAAAGCAAAGCCGCCGGGACTCGCGCGGCGAGTCCGGCGGCCTTGAAACCGTAGCCTGTTCCAGCTTACAGCTCGGGGTGCAATTTCAGCGTCCGGCCGGCGACTACGTAGATCGATTCGGCGTAACGGTCTGCACCGTTCTCCTTGATCGAGATGTTATAGTTGCCAGGGCGCAGGTGCATCGTCTTATTCTCCGAAGTGGTGCCGGCGTACGAGCCGTTAATGAATACCTGGGCGTCCTTCACCTTGGTATCCAGCTTCACTTCGCCCGAGTTCGGGGCATAGTAAGCGCCATAATACGGGCCCCAGTACGGTCCCCAATATGAGCCCCAGAACGGATGATAGAATCCGCCAACCCCCACGAAGACACGAGCGGCCGAAGCGGAGAATGGCGCCACCATCATGAGCGCCGCAGCCAGAACGAGCAATCCTTTTTTCATTGTCTTTTCGACCTCCTGCACTTCAGTAGATGCAATCCCCGGGCCACGCGTTTCCACCTTTAAGCTCAGTTACTTGTGGCTCTTTGGAGCTGGCTGAACATAACCAGCATGGCTGAAAAGAGCCACCCGGACTAAGTAAGTGCGAGTATCTGCATTCACACTTCTTTACAGCCGCCGGTCAACTTGCCGCAACCGGCCGATGGTGTTGACTAACACCGACGACAACTCTTTCCGGTCGCCATCGCCCATCAGCCGGCTGAGATCTTCGAACTCGGCGGCCAGCCTGCGGCAATCTCGATCGAGCGACGCCAGACGGTCGCGCGGCGCCGACGCAGGCCTTGCCTCGGCTTTAGCGGCCGCGGCTTTGCGGCGCAGTTCTTCGACCGCCGCCGCAACTTCGTCGGCTTTCTCGGGAATCAGGGCGATGCTCTTTCCGTTGACCTCGATGCGGTGGTCGGCGATCGCCGGCGCCAGTTCGCGATATTCCCGCGGCGAGACCGGCATCAACTGCGTCAGCTCGAAATAGGCGGGCCCGAATTCCTCCAGATATTTGATGATGCGGTTGGCCTGGCTGCGGCTGACGTGCAGTTCGTTCTCGCAGAATTCGTCCCATGATGCGCACAGGGCCTCGTACTTTTTCGCGTCGCGGATCTCCCTGAGCGCCGCCGCGTGGGCCGCTGAGCAGCGCCCCGCAATCAGGCCGAATGCTTTCCGCTGGCCCAGCAGTTTTCCCAATTCCAATGCCTTTGTGGTGTCCGGTGTCGTCATTTCTTCCATCGTCTTTTTGCCTCTTCCAACTGCCTTCTGCGCGCGATGCGTCGGAAGGCGCCGGCTTCTATTAAAAATATAGGACTTAACTAAAAAGCCCGACGCATCGTGCGTCGGGCCTTGTTTTTTCCCGCCTCCAGCATGACATACGAGTGTGCGCGAGCCGTGCTGTTTCCAACCCAAAATCCCCCTAACGTAAAGACATCAAACCAGAAAAAAAATTCCGAAAATCTGTGACAGCGCCCTGAGAATCATGTAGGGCAGGATTGCATCCTGCGGCCGATTTTCGATCGGCCTGCCCTGCGCGCCCGGATAGATGCGAAAGGGCAGTCCTATCCTGGTTGGCGGCCAGGCCGACTGGCAGTCCGCCGCAGGCTGCCAGCCTGCCCCACATCCTCTACCGGAATAATTTCCGTTGACGTTCTCCGATCGCGCGCCAGTCGAAATTCCTGGCGGCGTGATCGCGGGCGGCGCGGGAGATCTGCTCGCGCCGTTCCGCATCGGCAACTAGCGTAGCGATGCCGGCGGCGAAGGCTTCGGGTGTATCGGCTTCCCAAACACTATGGCCGTGGAGCAGGCCGAGGCCGGCGCAGCCCGACGATGTCGATACCACCGCGCGGCCCATGGCCATGGCTTCCAACACCTTCACGTTGGTGCCTGCCGACACGGTGGTCGGCACGATCACCAGGTTCGTCTCGACATACAGCGGGCGAACGTCGGAGATGAAGCCGAGCAGGCGGATGCGCTCATCCGCTCGCGGCTCGGGAGTGCCGGCAAAGGCGCGCCAATACGTAAGGTGGTCGGCGCCGCAGACGATCGTGACCTCCATTTGCGGGAACTTGTCGCGCAATAGCGGCCAGACCATCTCGGAGAAATAGCGATATGCGGCCACATTCGGAAAATGCCGGAACGATCCGATGAACAGCAGGCGCTGTCCGGAGGTCTCGGGCTCGGGACGGAAACGGTCGAGATCGACTCCGTTCTCCAGAACGACTGTCGAGACGGCGGGTCCGAGAAGTTCGGCATCCTTTTTCGACATCACCACGACACGATGGAACCGGCGGACCGCCCGCTGCTCGAAGCGGCGCCAGCGGAACAGGTCCCAACGCGACGATAGCGACCGCTCGCGGCGCGCGACCTGGGAGAACAGGTCGTAGGTGACGTCGTGCTCCACCAGGATGTCGCCGCCGTATTCGGCGAGCTGCGTATATTCGGTCTGCAATCGTTCGAAACCGAAGGAGCGCCGCTCCGATTCGATGGCCAGCCGCATGGCGGGCGAGCGGAACTCGTGGACTTCGGGAGGCAGCAGGCTCGACCAGCGCGGCTCCCGGTAGCGCGGCTTCTCCACCAGGACGACGCGGGCGCAGAACTCGAGCACGGGCGCGAGATCGGCGGGAGCGCCGCCATCGGTGAAGGCGAACATCTCGACATCGAACTCGACGGCGAGTTCGCGGAGCAGGTGGAAGATGCGGACGGCGCCGCCGTGCGAGAGCGGAAACGGGAAATAAGGCGACAGGACGGCGATGCGGCGGCGATCCGGCGAACAGGGGCGTCCGTCGAGGATGCGGTGGCCTTGCGGTGTGACCGTGCGCTCACGCCGGGGGAACGGCCACCAGCGCGGACGAAGATGAATGCGGTCGAGCGGGACGCCTCGCCAGAAAAGGAACGACGCCAGGTTGGGACGAAGGTGGAACCGCTCGAGCCGCGAGTTGTATGCGAGGATTTTGCGGGGCGCCAGCCGGTACGCCGCGCGGCGCAGCGCGTTGGGCTCGGAGGTGAGCAGGACGGGGGCGAGTCCGATGCGAAGGTGCTTGAGCTGGCGGTGCAGGTCGGGCCAGTTTTCCGGGGTCGCGGAGAAGTGGCGGCGATCGGGGACGAGCGAGCGGACTTCGTCCTCCATGCGGCGGCACAGGTCGGCGGGGCCGGTGTGGAAGGTGACGACCACGGCTTCCGGGTCCTTGCGGAGAAGGCGGAAGAGCAAGGATTTGAGGAACGTTTTCATTGCACAGTTTTTGTGGCGCACGCACTCGTGCGTGCAGCGCCGGCACTCATGCCGGCGTGCTGAGGCTTGCTGGCGGCCACGCGATCAGGAGTGACCGCGCTGCACGCAGGAGTGCGTGCGCCACAAAAGCGTCGGCATGAGTTCAACCCGTGGCGGGCTTCGGCGCGGTGGTGTCCAGGCCGGTTGAAAATCGGCCGCGGGTTGAAAATCGGCCGCGGGTTGAAAACCCGCCCCCCAGCTTCCGCCGACTTCATCTTGCCGCCCTCGAGAACCACAGGACGGCGCAGGCGGCCAGGGGAGTCAGCGCGGCAAACACCGTGAGCGGGGCGTAGCCGTGGACGTCGATGATTTTGCCGAAGAGCGGCGAGATCAGAAATTGCAGGACGCCGTAAGAAGCCACTAATAAAGATACAGATAGCCCGGCGCGATTGAGGCCGAAGGTATCGAGCGGCAGAGAGTACATGTTGACGGTGAAGGCCGCCACCGCGAACATGGCGGCGGAAATGGCCGCTGCCGACCAGGCGGGCGACGCCGCGGCCGGAATGGCCAGATTGACCAGCGCCATGACCGCGGCCAGCAAGCAGGAGCGAAACCGCGCGGAAATGGCAGGCACGCCGCGTTTCATCATCCGCAGCGAAATCCATCCGCCCGCCAGTCCGCCAACCACCGCAATTCCCGCCGGGACGATCGCGTAGCGCGCCGCGGCGGCAAGTTTTAGCTGGTATACGTCCACGAAATATTGCGTGATCCAGTTGGTCCAGAGCGAGTAGCCGACCATCGCCAGGCCGTTGGCGGCGACGAACGCCCACATGCGCGAGTCGCCCAGGATCTCGGTTCCGGCAAGCACACCCGGCCCGGGTTCATCGGGCACACCGGCGCGGCGCGCGGTAAAGTTCCAGAGTGGGATCCAGAGCAACCCCAGCGTGCCGGTAACAAAAAACGCCGATCGCCATCCGGAGTAGCCGGCAAGCCAGGTGGCGAACGGCAGAGCTGCCATCGATCCGAGGCTGACGCCGCCCTGATTCAGGGCGTTGCCGAGTGCGCGCTCGGCGGGCTGTAGATAGCGATGGATGGCTTTACCGGCGGCGGGAATTCCGCCGGCTTCGGCGGCGCCCAGCACGGCGCGGCAACCGATCAGGCTGGCGAGTCCGCTGGTGAATCCCGTGGCGATGCCGGCGCAGGACCACACGCCGATGGCCAGGCTGATAGCGCGGTTCAGACCCACGCGGTCGACGAACATGCCGGCGAACGGCGCGCTCACTGCGTAGGTGAGCGAGAAGACCGCGACAATCCAGCCGAACTGCTCATGCGAGAGGCGGAACGTGTCGCGGACCACGGGCGCCAGCGTCGTCAGCGTCTGCCGGTCGAGATAATTGATGGCGCTGGAGAGCATAAATACGGCCAGAGCCGTCCAGCGGAAACGGCCAGTCAATGAATCACGCTCACTGGAATTGGATGGTGGCGACTTCGCCGGCTGTGGCCGTCTTGGGATCGGCCTTGGGGAAGTATTCGATGGTGACGTGGCGCGGTCTCTGCGCGCCGCAGGTGAAGGCGTGGTCGCCGCCGCCGACGATCGTGACCTTGGGATCGGCCACCAGCAGGCGGACGCTCTTATGGTCGTCGCCCTCGATCAGCAGGCGGGCCTGCTTGCCCAGGCAATCCACCTGTTTAAGCATACCGACAACCTTGCCGGTGGGATTGGGACCGGTCCACCACGGCACCGGGTTTTCCGGAGGCTTGCCTTCTCCGCCGTATTTCTGTTCGAGCGCGTGCACTTCGGCCAGCGCTTCGCCTTTCAGGCGGGCCATTTCGCGCGCGTCCTCCTCGGCTTTGCGGCGGCGTTCGGCCTCTTCGTAATCGAGGCGCAGGCCTTCCACGCTCATGCGCGCCTGGTGCATCTTCGCCCGCTCGGCGGGATCCGTAGAGGCCTGTTCAGCTTCGCGCCAGGATTTTTCGGCGTCGGTATAGTTGTGCGCCTCGATGTAGCACTGCGCCAGCGATTTCCAATACAGAGCATTGCGCGGATCGCGAGCCGCGGCATCGCGCCAGTGAACCAGGCGCATTTGCGGATCGGTGTCGCGCTCCGCCATCAGCGCCAACGGCTCGGCGAGCTTGGGATTCAGCCCGGCGGCTTTGCGCAGGGCGGCAAAGGCTTTCTCGTCGTCGGGCTCGAGTTTGGCGTACTCGACATAGCAACGCGCGCTGGCGCCGGGAACGGCGATGGCGGACTGGAAGTGCGCGCGCGCCTCATCGTTCTTGTGGGCGCGCAGGGCGAGAATCCCGAGGCCCTCTTCGGATTCGGCGACTTTGAGATGGTCGCGCAGCAGGCTTTCGTACTCGGCGGCGGATTGGTCGGCCAGCAGATCGGCGCGCGCCAGTCGGAAATCGGCGGCGGACACCTGGCGCTCGTTGAAATCTTTTTCGGAGAGCGGGCGGCTGTCGATCGAGGTGGTGCGGACGTCGTGATCGAGAAAATGCTGCTTCACCTGTTCCTCGATCTGCGCGGGCGTTTTGCTGAAAGCATTGCGATAGGCGGGGTCCTCGTCGACGCCTTTCCGCAGGTTGTAGAGCAGAATGTGAATGCGGCCGTAATATTCGGGGTCGACGATCAGCAGGTGGACGCGCGCCCAATCGAGGTCGGTCGAGGGCGGCGGCGCGCCGACCGTATTGTGGATGCCTTTGACCGAGAAAGTCGAAAAAAACTCCTCCAGTCCGTGCTCGAACGGAAGCGGCATTTGCGTGGTATTGGATCGCAGAAAAAGACGCGTGAGCGCGATGTAGGTATCGGGCGAAATCTCGCTCTTCTCTTCGAGAACGATGGCGTAGCGGTCGCGGCCCTCGGTGAGCGGGCCCGGCGAAGTCCAGCCTTTGGAGGTCTTGAAGACCATGATGCGAATGGGCTCGGGCGTCTGCAGGTCGTCTTCACCGATGATTTTGCCGAGCGAGTTGCGGAATTCCTCGAGAGTCACGAGTTTGGCGCGGGCGGCGGTGGGATTGGCGTCGGTGAAGAGTTCAAACGGCCCGGAGACGTACTTCACCCAGGTATCGGCGGAAAGCAGACCGGGAAGCACCGCAAGAAAGAGAAGCCGCA
>Ga0335073_10008315_pt1 | contig 14557 bp, 13 predicted proteins | sample Lox_Sample_22_FD_207093 | JGI IMG/M metagenome (GOLD analysis project Ga0335073, IMG submission 207093) | Soil microbial communities from Loxahatchee National Wildlife Refuge, Florida, United States - Lox_Sample_2.2 | ecosystem: Environmental > Terrestrial > Soil > Wetlands | place: USA... | reverse complement strand
GACGCGGCGGCCAGGTAAACCCCACTCGATGCTAGGCCAAGCAGGACCGTTTGCAGGTGACCCGCCAAGGTCCGGGTAGGCCGCGCAGATGGATGACTGTTCTCGACAGAATCCGGCTTACAGGCCTCCTACGGAAAGACCCCGCCCCGGCGGGGTCTTTCTATTTGGGTTGCGGATGCCACCCCGCGCCAGCGCGGCGCGTTCGCGCCGCTCGGGTGGACGGTTCGCTCCCCGCTAGGGGCGCGCGTCGGCGAGCGCCGCGAGCGCGGCCGAGTCACCGGGCACGCCGTGAACCGCGCCGCCTGGGAACGTCGCAGCGCTCCCGAGGTACAGGCCGTTCAGCGGCGTCCGGTAAGGGGAGAGGCGGGGGACCGGGCGGAACACGACCTGCCGGAGGCGGTAGCTGCCGCCGCCGACGTCACCGCCCACGAGGTTCCGGTCACGTCCCTGAAGATCAGCGGGCCCCATGACGTGACGCGCGAGAATCAGATCGTGGAATCCGGGCGCGAACCGTTCGACCTGCGCCTCGATGCGCTCGACGTGCGCCGCGAGCTCGGCGCGCCAGTCGATCCCCATCTGGGGGCCGTGGGTGTATGCCCAGGCGGTGTGCTTGCCTGCCGGCGCTCGCGAAGGGTCGGCCAGCGACTGCTGCCCGAGGAGCAGGAACGGCCGTCCGGGCAACCGGTCCTGGCTGTCAGCGATCGTCTGCACGAGCTCGTGCTCGCCGCCCGCGACGTGGACGGTCCCAGCGCCCCGCACCTCAGGACCCTCCCACGGGATCGGCCCGTCGAGCGCCCAGTCGACCTTCAGGGTCGCCGGCCCATATCGGTAGCGGCGCAGGAGCGAGCGATATCGCGACGGCAGCGCCTCACCGCCCAGGGCGGCGAGCGCGTGCGGCATGACGTCGGCGATGACCAGGCCGGCCTCGACTCGCTCGCCGCCAACGATCCGGACCGCGGCGACCCGACCGTGGGCGGCTTCGATCGACTCGACGAGCGCGCCCGTCCGAACCTCGCCACCCAGCTCGCGCAAATACGAGACGAGCGCATCGGTCAGCCGCTCGGCGCCGCCGGCGGGGCTTGGCCAGCCGACGGCGTGGCCCATCAGGTTGAGGTAGGTGACGGCGATCGCGCTCCCGGCGTCGGTCGGCGGAACGTCGCCATGGCCGGCGGAGCCGTAAAGCCACGCCCGCGAGTCCGCGCCGTCGAACAGCCGCTCACCGAGCCACTTGGCCGACGCGGGCACGAGCGAGGTGAACCGCGCCGTCCCGACCGGGCCGAGCGCAGCGAGCAGGCGCACGCCCGCGCCAACCGGCGGAAAGGCGCCGAGCATCGTCGCCCGGATCGCATCGAACTCACGGAGCATGGGCTCGACGAACGCTCGCCATCGCGTGCCGTCGCCGGGGTGGATCGCATCGAGGCTCGCCTCGGTCCGTTCCACATCGTGGTACAGAGCCACCGCCCGGCCGCCGGGTAGTGGATGCGCATAACAAGCCTCCGGTTGTGTCCAGCGCAGGCCGTGACGATCGAGTGGCATGCGGGCGAATACGGGTGAGGCCGCGCCCGCCGGATACACCGATGAGAACGTGTCGTGATGAAAGCCCGGAAGCGTCAGCTCCTCGGTTCGCACCGCGCCACCGGGCCGGTCGGTGGCCTCGAGCACGGTGACGGCCTCACCCGCCTCGGCGAGGCGGATCGCCGCCGCGAGCCCGTTCGGTCCGGCGCCGATCACTACCGCGGTCATGCGATCTTCAGGGCCAACTGGTGGAGCATGCTGAGCCGCGCCACGTCGCCCTGCCCCCAGAACGCGTGCTGGGCGGCGCGCCCCGCCATGCGGTACGACTGCTCTAGATGCCACGGCATCGGGTCCCAGGTGCCCGCGGCCCGCACCCAGGTCCGGCCCTCGTACGTGTAAAGGATCAGGCGGTTGTGCCCGGCACCCATGAAGTGACTCTTGTGAGTCGTGAGATCGAAGCCGAGCGCTGCCGTGCCACCCTCTGGAACCGCGCGCGGCTCGTCCTTGCCGTAGCGCGCGAGGCCCGCCTCGAGCTCGGAGAAGTAGCGCTCGAGCGCCGGCGGATCCTCGGACGTGACCAGCTGGGTGATCGTCACATAGCCCCGGGTGAACACCGGCAGGCCCGAGTCGGTGCCGGCCGCGACGTCGATCTCGAACGTCTGGCCGGCCAGGCCGCCGGCCCGGAGCGGCGTGAAGCGACCGACCTCGCTCGCGTAATCGGGCCACGTCTCGGGTCGGCTGAGCGCCGACACGACGGCATCCACCGAGGGCATCTCGACCGGCGGGTACGTGTGCCAGGTCTGGCGCTCCGGCGGCGCCGACTCGGGGGTCAGCTCGCCGACCGGGGCGACCGCCATCCGCCGCCCGGGTTCATACGCGGCTCGCTCCTCGAGCGTCGGAAACCCGATGCCCCAGGCGCGCCGAGCGTCGTCGGCGTAAGCATCGGGGAACCAGTCGCCGATCAGCTTGGCGGCGCCCTCGAGCAGCTGCCCCCGGGTCAGCAGCCCTCGCTCCGCGAGCTCGGTGTCGAAGCGCCCGCGGCCGTAGGCGGCGTGAAACGCGCGCAGATCGGTGATGCGCAGGCGGCGCGGCGATTGCCGGCGGTACCAGTACGTGGTCAGGATCGCGAACGCCAGCCGGAGATCGTCGACGTCACGATCGGCGACCGGCCAGCGGTAATACCCGGCGTTGAGAAAGTCCGTGACCCAGACGGCGGCGTCGCGCGAGGCGATCGACGATCCCGTCATGTGCGCGAATCGAAACGGCCCGCCCGGGCGTGCCTGCGCTCCCGCTCCCCCAAGATCAGGGTCGGCGTTCATGACACACCTCAGGCTAGCCGGATCGGGTGGAAATGATCCTCAGCGCGGCACCGGCGCGCCGGCGAGCGCGAGGACCGCGCCGATGACGCCCGCGCAGACCAGCGTGAGGACGATGCTGCGGCGCGCGATCAGCAGGGCGACGGCAGCGACGCCGAGGAGGACGAACTGCCAGGTCTCGCGCAGCGCCGCCGCCAGCGGAATCGAGGCGCCCAGGATCGCGCCGATCGCAGCCGGCCCGGCGCCGCCGAGAAACGCCTGCGCGCGCGGATTCGTACGGATCTGCTCGAAGTGGCGACCTCCGATCAGCACGAACGCGAACGAGGGCAGGAACGCCACCAGCGCGGCCAGCGCCCCGCCCCCGACGCCATGGGCCGCGTACCCGACCGCGGCGACGGTGGCGACCACCGGCCCCGGAGTGATCTGGCCGAGCGCGACCGCGTCGAGAAACTGGGACGAGGTCATCCAGTGATACGTGTGGACGGCGTCCCCCTGCATCAGTGGGATGATCACGAACCCGCCGCCGTAGGACAGGGCACCGACTTTAAACGCCACCCAGGCCACCGCTCCGAGGCCGCCGGCGCTCGCGACCGCCGCCATCGCCGGGGCGGCGATCGGTGTCCAGCCGTGCGCGCGCGATCGGATGCCGAACCCGCGGGCGATTCCGAGCTCGACGAGACCGCACGCGAGCAGGACGAGCACCAGGTACGGGCCGATGGTCGCGGCGGCGGCGCCGCCGAGGACGGCGTAGGCGTACCACCGCGCCGGCTGCGCCGCCCGCGCGAGGCTCGGGCGGGCCAGGTCGGCGCCGGCGCGGACGGCGACAGCGGCGACCGCCGCACCCGCACCCGCGCCGGCACCCCGGACCCACACCGGCGGGGTGGAGCCGAAAAAGAGGATCGACAGCAGAATGATCAAGACGACCGCCGGGACGATGAAGCCGAGCCCGCCGACCACGGCGCCGCGTGGCCCTCCGACGCGGCGGGCGAGGAAGATCGCAAGCTGAGTCGAGGCGGGGCCCGGCAGGAGGTTGCAGGCCGCGAGCGCATCCTCGAATTCGCGCTGGTCGATCCAGTGCTCCCGGTCGACCACGAGTCGCCGAAGCAGCGCGATGTGGGTCGGGGGCCCGCCGAACCCGGTCACGCCGATCCGGGTCCAGTGGAAAGCGATCGTCCGCAGCGGAACCGGTTCCGCGGCGGCGCCCGGCATCAGCCCACCGGCCCCGGTCCGTCGGCGAACCGGTCGAGGCCGGCGCCGTCGAGCCGGTGTAGCACCCACTCGTCGAGGCGAGCGGCGCCGATCTTGGCGTAGAAGCCCAAGGCGAGCTCGTTCCAGTCGAGCGCCGCCCACTCGAGCCGGGTGTGCCCCCGCGCCAGGGCGATCTGCGCGAGGTGGGCGAGGAGCGCACCACCGACCCCGGAGCGCCGATGCGCCGGCGGGACATAGAGATCCTCGAGCCAGATCCCCGGCCGGGCCTCCCAGGTCGAGAACGTCCGGTAGAAGAGCGCGAAGCCGGCCGGTTGCCAGGTCGCCTCCGGGTCCGAGCGCGCCTCGGCGATCAGCGCCTCGGCGGACGGGGTCGGGCCGAACAGCGCGTCCTCGAGCAGCTCAGCGCTCCCCGTCACATAGGCGCGGCCGTGTTCGTACTCGGCCAGCTCGAGGATCCAGCCGAAGATCACCTCGACGTCTTCGCGCCGGGCATCGCGAATGGTGAGATCGACAGGCAAGGGGCGCTGACAATAACCGCTGTGCGGGTCGCTGCTGGCGCGCACCGACCAGTTCCGAGAAGATGTGCGCGCCGATGTCATTTGTGCCCAAAGCGATCACCGCACCCGCGAGCCGGGTCGGCGCGGCCGCCCAGAACGCGCTCGAGGTCGCGCGGTTTGGCGGACTCGCGACCGATGACGAGCCCTCCCCATACGAGGTGGTCGCCGAGGAGCGCGTATTCAAGCTCCGCCGCTACTACCCGGGGACGAACGACGACGCGCCCGCGATCGTGCTCGTGCCTCCCCTCATGCTGGCGGCCGAGGTCTACGACGTTTCCCGGAGCAGCAGCGCCGTCACGATACTCAACGAGCATGGGATCGATCCGTGGGTGATCGACTTCGGAGCACCCGAACGCGAGAAGGGCGGGCTCGAGCGCACCCTCGGTGATCACGTGCTCGCAGTGTCCGAGGCGGTTGATCGGGTGCGAGCCGAGACGGGCCGCGACGTTCACCTAGGCGGCTACTCCCAGGGCGGAATGTTCGTCTATCAGACGGCGGCGTACCGCCGAAACGACGGTCTCGCATCGGTGATCACCTTCGGGAGCCCCGTCGACACACGGCAAGGGGCTCCGTTCGGGATCCCGGGTCAGCTTGCGGTCGAGGTCGCGGAGGTGCTGGCGCTGGCGTTCCGTGGGGGTGGGGTGCCGGCCTGGTTCAGCCGCAACGGCTTTCTTCTGCTCGACCCGGTGAAGTCCGCGCGTAACCGGATCGAGTTTCTGCTTCAGCTCCACGACCGCGAGGCACTGTTGCCGCGCGAGCGACAACGCCGGTTCCTCGAGTCAGAGGGTTGGGTGGCGTGGCCCGGCCCGGCGCTCGCGGAGTTCGTCAGCCAGTTCGTCGCGCATAACCGGATGCTCGAGGGTGGATTCGTGATCGAGGACCGGCTGCTCAGTCTCGCCGACATCGCCGTCCCGGTCCTGTCGGTCGTGGGTACGGTCGACGAGATCGCGCCCGCCGGCGGCGTCCGAGCGATCCACCAGGCCGCGCCGCGAGCCGAGGTATACGAGCTCCCCTTGCATGCGGGCCACTTCGGTCTGGTCGTCGGGTCGATCTCGACGACGGTTACATGGCCGACGGTGGCTGCTTGGGCCCACTGGCGAGCGGGCGAAGGCGAGTTGCCGGACAACGTCAAGCACATCCCAGACGACGGCGCCGTCGAGCTCTCGCCCGAGGGGCGCAACCGCGTCGGCTACGGGGTCGAGCTCGCAGCCGGTGTCGGGGTGGAGGTGGCGCGGTCCGCTGTCGGCCTGGCCGAGCGCGCCGTCCGCGGCGCGCGGGCGCTGACCCGTGAGGCGGCCGCCCAACTCCCGCGGCTGGTCCGACTCGAGCAGATTCAGCCGAACACCCGGGTCTCGCTCGGGTTGCTGGTCGAGGAGCGTCGGCGGCGTGCGCCCGACGACGTGTTCTTCCTGTACGAGGACCGCGCGTACAACGCCGGCGAGGTCGGAGAGCGGATCGACAACGTCGTGCGCGGGCTGCTCTCGATCGGCGTCCGGCAGGGTGAGCACGTCGGTGTGCTCATGACCGCACGTCCGAGCGCGCTTGCGCTTGCAGCGGCGATCAGCCGGATCGGGGCGGTCGCCGTTCTGATGCGCCCCGACGGCGACCCCCGGCGAGAGGCGAGGCTCGGGCAGATCGAGCGGATCGTCGCCGATCCCGAGCGCGCCGGCCAGGCCTCGCAGCTCGAAGGCGTCGACACCTTCGTGCTCGGTGGCGGTGGCGAACCACGGGACCTCGGGATCGCCCGGGCTACCGACATGGAGCAGATCGACGTGGCCGCGGTGAGCCTGCCGCGCTGGTACACGCCGAATCCCGGGCGCGCTCGCGACTTGGCGTTCATCCTGTTCAGTGGGGAGGGCGAGTACACAAGGGCGAGCCGGATCACGAACCGCCGGTGGGCGCAATCAGCCTTCGGGACGGCCTCGGCGGCCGCGCTCAGCCCGGCGGACACCGTCTACAGCGTCACCCCGGTCTATCACCCGTCGGGCCTGATGATGAGCATCGGCGGTGCGATTGCCGGCGGTGCCCGACTAGCCGTTGCCCGCGAGTACGACGTTTCGATTTTCTGGGAAGAGGTGAGGCGCTACGGGGTGACGGTCGCGTCGTACACCTGGACGAGCCTTGACCTGCTCGTCGATGCCCCGCCGCAGCCGGCCGAGCGGCACCATCCGCTGCGCCTGTTCATCGGCTCGGGCATGCCACGCTCGCTGTGGAGGCGGGTCGAGGAGCGGTTCAACCCGGCTCGCGTCGTCGAGTTCTACGCCTCCACCGAGGCGGGCGCCATCCTCGTCAACGTCCGCGGCGCCAAGCTCGGCTCGATGGGCCGGCCGCTGCCGGGCAGCGCCGAGGTGCGGATCGCCGAATACGACCTCGAGACGCAGGGGCTGGTGCTGGATCGCAACGGGTTCGCCAAGCCGAGCGGCGTCGACGAGGTCGGGATGCTGCTCGCGGGGGTGAGCCCCAATGAGCGGCTCAGCATCACGCCGTTACGTTCGCTGTTCGCGCGCGGGGATGCTTGGGTTGTCACTGGCGACCTGTTCCGGCGTGACGTCGACGGCGACTACTGGCGGGTCGACGGCGCCGGGGACGTAATCCACACCGAGCAGGGGCCGGTGTTCACGATCCCGATCCGGGACGCCCTCGGCGCGATTCCCGCCGTCGATCTCGCGCTGCCGTACGGCGTGGCTACGGATGCCGACGATCGCGAGATCGCGGTGGCGGCCGTGACCCTCCGCGCGGACCGTGAGCTGACAACCCGCGAACTCAGTCGCGCGCTCAGCATGCTCGATCGCGAGCAGCGACCGGCCCTCGTCCACGTGGTGGACCGGATGCCGGTGACGACCTGGTTCCGGCCGTTGGCGCGGAAACTACGCGCTGCCGGAATCCCCGGGTCCGAGGCCGGTGAGCAGGCGTGGTATCTCGATGCCTCCGGTGCCACCTATCGGCCGCTGACCGAGGCCGCTCGGCAGCGCCTGACGCGGCCGGCTAGGCGGAAGCGGAGCGCCTGAAGCGACCGGCTAGGCAGACGCCGGGAGCGTCTCGCCCGAGTACAGCTTGACGATGCGGACGGTGCCCGCCGGCACGGCGTTGATGCAGAGTTCGCAGAGCACACACTCGTCGAGGTTCTCCTTGACGATCTCGACGCCGCGCGGTCCGGCGCGGAAGATGTCGACCGGGCAGACCTCTTCGAGCTTGGCCGCCATCCCGGGGTCGCTGGCGACCGGATCGTCGACCTCGACCGCGATGAACAGCGCGTCGCTCATACCTTCGCCCCGATCCGGTCCTTGACGATCCTCGGGATCTCGGAGATCTCCTCGGCGACGACGATCCCAGCCTCGGCCAGGCGCGCGATCTTCTCGCTGGCGGTGTCCTCCTTGCCCTCGACGATCGTGCCGGCGTGGCCGAAGCTCATTCCCGGCATCTCGTCCATGAATCGGCCGGCCATGAACGCGACGATCGGCAGGCGCGAGTCATTGTCCACGACCCAGCGCGCCAGCTCGGCTTCCATCCGTCCACCGGGCTCGGTGTAGATCACGATCGCCTCGGTATCGGCGTCGGCCTCGAATAGCGGCATGAGCTCGGCGTAGGTCGAGCCGATGATCGCGTCGCCGCCGATCGAGACCGCGGTGGACTGACCGAGTCCGGCCGCGGTCAGCGTCGAGGACATCTCGGTGGTCATCCCGCCGGAGCGCGAGATCACGCCCACGGACCCGGGGGTGTACGACTTCGCGGCGTCCTTGGCCGGACCGCCGATGCCGCCCATCTTGATCACGTCGGGGACGATGATCCCGAGGCAGTTCGGGCCGATGATCCGCGCGCCGCGCTCGGACGCGAGCTCGACCATCTGCGCCACGTCGCCGCGGGGGATGCGCTCGGTCACGATCACGACGAGCTTGACGCCGTTCTCGATCGCCTCGAGCACCGCGTCCTTAGTGAAGGCGGGGGGGACCGTCACGACCGAGCCGTCGATCGCGCCGCCGTGGTGCTCGACGGCCTGCGCGACCGTGTCGAACACGGGCACGCCGTGCACGTCGCGGCCGAGCCGGCCTGGGGTGACGCCGCCGACGATCTTCGCCCCCGCACCGTAATCGAGGCACTCGCGCGTCAGGTTGACGGCCTCGCGGCCGGTGATGCCCTGGACGATGAAGGTCGTGTTCTCGTCGATCAGGATGGACATGGGGTTACGCCGCTTCTCCCTGGATTTTCACGACCGCCCGGCGCGCGGCCTCGTGCAGCGAGACGCTCCGGTCGGCGTATTCGATCCCGTACTTGTCGAGGATCTTGAAGCCCTCCTCCTCCCACGCGCCCGGGATCCGGAAGATCGCGATCTTCTCCGCGGGGTCGTAGCCGAGCTCGACGCACGCCTTGATCACACCGCGGGCGACGATGTCCACCCGGGTATTCGAGACGATCGACATCATCACCGCGATCTTGTCGACGCCGGGCTTCTGGAGTACGAGCTTGGCCAGGCCACAGGCCTTACGTACCGAGGGGTTGCCGCCAATCTCGCAGTAGTTTGCCGGGTCGCCGCCGTGCGCGCGGACCGCATCGAACAGCGTCAGCGAGCCGCCGCCGGCGCCGATCACCAGGCCGAGGTTGCCGTCGAACTCGGTTACGTTCCCGGCCACACCACGGTGATCCTGGGAGTCGACCTGCTCGCCGGCAAGCTCGAACGGCGTCGGCTCGCGCGCCAGCCGCGTCTCCTCGTCGCCGACCCCAAGCTGGTGCAGGAGCGCCTTCTGGCGAGGCCGCCCCTCGTTCTCCATGTCCATATGAGCGTCGAGCGCGACGAACGATCCGTCCTCGAGCTCGCCGAGCGGGTTGATCTCGGCCAGCGTCATGTCGTACTGAAGGAACAGCCGCGCGAGCCGAGCCACGATTGGCGTCAAGCGGTTCAACGCGCTCCCGCTGACGCCGAGCGATGCGATCAATTGCTTGGCCTCCCACTCGGAGAACGGCGCGCGGGTCGAGAAGTGGCGGCGCGCGACGTGATCGGGGTGCTCCTCGGCGACCTGCTCGATGTCGATGCCGCCCATGTCCGAGAACAGCATCACCGGGCGCTTGCGGATCCCGTCCCAGACCACGCCGGCGTAGTACTCGTGCTTGACCGCGGCGCGCGAATCGACGAGGACGCCGCGGGGCATATGGCCGCCGATCTCGAGATCGAGAATGTGGTCGGCGTGATGCGCGGCCTCCTCGGGGGTGTCGGCGAACTTGACGCCGCCGGCCTTCATCCGGCCGCCGCTGAGGACCTGAGACTTGATCACCACGGGGCCGCCGATCTGCTCGGCGATGCGGCGCGCTTCGTCGGCCGTCTTGGCAAAGCCGTGCTTGGTGACGGGAATCCCGGCCTCGGCGACGATCGTTCGCGACTCGTACTCGAAGAAGCGCATCGGCGCGCCCGAGGGTAGCGGAGCGCGGCGCCGCATGGCGCCGTGGCTACGGCGGCGTAGTTTTCGACGGTTGCTGGATTTGGGCCCGTGGTGAGCCCAAATCCAGCAACCGCCCCGCCAACTAAGTAGATGGATCCGATTGATCTGGTAATGTCAATCAACTAAGTGAGATAACTGGACCGATCGTCGGCAGGGGTGCATCGCGCGGAGTGGGAGTGACCTCGTTCGCCGCCGGGGCCCGACGGCCAGCGGTCGTGAAACCGTGAGAACCACTCGCCTTTAGGGGTCCTGAATGAGAACACGAACACGTATAGGAGCGCTTGCGCTTATTGCCACCGCCGGCCTGGTGATCGGCCTGGCCGGCTGCGGCGGATCTTCGGATTCGACGAGCAGCGCCGGCAGCGGCGGATCCTCGAGCAACGCGGCGGCCACCAGCGGCGCGGGCAGCACCCAGCTGCAACTCGTCGCGTATTCCACGCCCAAGAAGGCCTATGACGCGCTCATCGCTGCGTTCACGCAAACGAGCGCCGGCAAGGGCGTGTCCTTCGGCCAGTCCTTCGGCGCCTCGGGCTCGCAGAGCCGCGCCGTCGATACCGGTCAGCCCGCCGACGTGGTCGCGTTCTCGACCACGCCGGACATGACCCGCCTGGTCAAGGACGGGATCGTGTCCAAGAACTGGGACGCCAACCCCGAGAAAGGGTTCTCGAGCGATTCGGTCGTGGTGCTCGTCGTCCGCAAGGGCAACCCGAAGCACATCACCGGGTGGGACGACTTGATCAAGTCGGGCGTCGACGTGATCACCCCGAACCCTTCGACCTCGGGCAGCGCGCGCTGGAACATCCTTGCCGGCTACGGCGCCCAGCTCAAGCAGGGCAAGACCGCGGCGGAGGCGCTCGCCTACATCAACACACTGCTGACCAAGAACGTGAGCGTGCAGGACTCGAGCGCGAGCGCGGCGCTGCAGACGTTCACCGGCGGCAAGGGCGACGTGCTGCTCGATTACGAGTCGGACGCGCTGTCGGCCGAAAAGGCCGGCGATCCGGTCCAGATCGTGTATCCAACGCAGACGCTCCTGATCCAGACGCCGATCGCCGTCACCACCAAGAGCTCCCACCCGCAGCAGGCGCAGGCGTTCGTGAACTGGCAGTGGTCGACGGCGGGCCAGACGATCTGGGCCCAGAAGGGCTATCGCCCGGTGCTGGCGCCGGTCGCCAAGCAGTTCGCGAGCAAGTTCCCGACCCCGCCCGATCTGTTCACGATCGACTACCTCGGCGGCTGGACGAAGGTGACCAAGGAGTTCTTCGCGCCATCGACAGGGTCGATCACCAAGATCGAGCAAGCGGCGGGGGTGCCCACTGCCAGCTGAGATCCAGGCGGCGCCGCTAACGGCGCCCGTCGCGCCACGTCGTCGCCGCCCCGGGGCGCGGGCGCGCTACGGCGCTGTGCGGTCGGGCGAGCTCGGGCTCGGACTGTGCATGCTCTACATGAGCGTGTTCGTCTTGATCCCGCTGGCCGCGGTGGTCGTCAAGGCGTTCTCGTCGGGCCTCGGCACGCTGTGGAGCTCGATCGACAACACGCTGGCGGTGCGCGCGCTCGTGATCACCCTCACCGCGTCGCTCATCGTCGCCGCGATCGGCGCGGTCATGGGGACGCTGGTGGCCTGGGTGCTCGTCCGCGACTCGTTCCCGGGAAAGCGGTTCGTGAACGCGCTCATCGACCTGCCGTTCGCGCTGCCGACGATCGTCGCGGGGCTGACGTTGATCGCCCTGTACGGACCCGACAGCCCGGTCGGCATCCATCTCGCCTACACCCGGGCGGCCGTGGTCGTAGCGCTGCTGTTCGTCACGCTCCCGTTCGTGGTCCGCTCGGTTCAGCCGGTACTGATCGAGCTCGACCAGGAGGTCGAGGAGGCCGCCGCGTCGCTCGGCGCCTCGAACGCGACCACCTTCCGCCGGATCGTCCTGCCCGCGCTCCGGCCCGCGATCTTCTCGGGGGCGGCACTCGCGTTCGCGCGGTCGATCGGCGAGTTCGGTTCGCTGGCGTTGATCGCCGGCAAGGTCCAGATCGCATCGATCGTGATCTACGACGACATCGAGAGCGGCACGGCCCAGTCCGCGGCGGCTCTGTCCGTGCTGCTGATGCTGTTCGCCCTGGTCGTGCTGTTTGGGCTGCGGCGGGTAGGAGCCCGAATTGATCGTTAGCCGCCGCACCACGCTGTCGCTCCGAGCCGTCGCGCTGGTCTACCTCGCGCTGCTCCTGCTGGCGCCGGTGGCGCTCGTTTTCTGGCGTACGTTCGAGCACGGGATCGGGACCGCCTGGTCGTTCGTGACGACGCCGGCGGCGATCAGCGCGTTCTGGCTCACGGTGCTGATCGCGGCGATCGCGGTCCCGCTCAACACGATCTTCGGCGTGGGGGCGGCAATGGTGATCGCGCGGAGCAAGGCGCGGGGGAGATCGGTGCTCGACGCGCTGATCGATCTCCCGTTCGTCGTCTCTCCAGTGATCGTCGGACTTGCGCTGATCCTCGTCTACGGGCAGGGCGGCTGGTTCGGCGACGTGTTCCTGAACAACGGGATCCGGATCATCTACGCGGTCCCGGGGATGGTGATCGCTACGGTGTTCGTGTCGCTCCCGTTCGTCGTCCGTGAAGTCGCGCCGGTCCTCCGCGAGGTCGGCGACGAGCAGGAGCAGGCGGCGGCAACGCTGGGCGCTTCCTCTTGGCAGACGTTCTGGCGGGTCACGCTGCCGACGATCCGATGGGGCATCGCCTACGGCGTGGTGTTGACCACGGCGCGCGCGCTCGGCGAGATCGGCGCGGTGCTCGTCGTCTCCTCGAATGTCGCCGGATCGACGCTGACTTTGCCGTTGCTGCTGTTCCAGCGCGACGAGCAGATCGGCAGCCAGGTCACGACCAGCGTGTATGCCCTGGCGACCGAGTTGGCCGTCCTCTCGATCGCCGTGCTCCTGCTGATGACGATGTTCGGCTCAAGAAGGGAGACCGCGGAATGAGAATCGAGGCAGCGCAAATCTCGAAGCGGTTCGGCGACTTCAGCGCGCTCGATGACGTGTCGCTCGAGGTCCCCGAGGGCGGACTGACCGCGCTGCTCGGCCCGAGCGGGTCGGGGAAGTCGACGCTGCTCCGGATCATCGCGGGCCTGGAAGAACCGGACCAGGGCGTGGTCCGGATCGCCGGTCAGGACGTCACGACCGCGCGCCCCCAGGACCGGGGCATCGGCTTCGTCTTCCAGCACTACGCGGCGTTCGCCCATATGAGCGTGTTCGAGAACGTCGCCTTTGGATTGAAGATCCGCAAGCGCAAGCCGGCCGACGTTGGCGCCCGCGTCGAGGAGTTGCTGGCCCTCGTCGGGCTCACGCAATGGGCGGGGCAGCGACCACATCAGCTCTCGGGCGGGCAGCGCCAGCGCATGGCACTCGCTCGCGCGCTCGCGGTGGAGCCGAAGGTGCTGCTGCTCGACGAGCCGTTCGGGGCGCTCGACGCCAACGTTCGAGCCGAGCTCCGGCGCTGGCTCCGCCGGCTCCACGACGAGCAGGGCGTGACCACCGTGCTCGTGACCCACGATCAGGAGGAGGCGATGGAGGTCGCCGACACGATCGCGGTCATGAACAAGGGCGCGATCGCGCAGGTCGGCGCGCCCCGCGAGGTCTACGACAAGCCGGCCAGCCCGTTCGTGATGGGGTTCCTCGGTCCGGTGAGCAACATCGACGGCCGATTGGTGCGTCCGCACGACGTAACCCTGTCGCTCACCTCCGGACCCGGCCTGATCGAAGCGATGGTCAAGCGCGTCGTTCATCTGGGGTTCGAGGTCAGGATCGAGCTCGAGCTGACCGGCGGGGATCAAGCGCGGGCGCAGCTGACGCGGGCCCAGAGCGACGAGCTCGAGCTCTCACCCGGGGACATCGTGTTCGTCCGCCCGCCGTTGGTGGCCGCCAGCGCGCAGCCGATCAACGCGTGACCCAGGCCTCCGGGTCTTCGGCAAGCTTGTCGATCCCGGAAGGCAGCTTGCCGGCGGCCACATCCGCCAGCGAGACGTGCTCGACCACGTTGCGCAGGCTCGCGCGCACCGCGATCCACACGCGGGGAAGCGTGGTCGCGGCGCCCGGATAGGCGGCGTCCTCGGGTGGGCCGCCGCGAACGCTCGCGAGTGGTCCCTCGACGGCGCGGATCACGTCGGCGATCATCAGCTCATCGGCCGGCTTGGCCAGCCGGAACCCCCCGTCGGCTCCGCGGTGGCTGCGGACGATCCCGGCGTGGCGGAGCTCGCCGAGGATGTTCTCGAGGAAGTTCAGCGGGATGTCCTGAGCGCTGGCGATGCGCTCGGCCTTGACCGGCTTCTCGTCAGGGGCGGCGGCGAGCTCTACCGCCGCCCGGACGGCATAGTCAGCCTTGGCCGAAATGCGCATATCGACTTATACCGCGGTGGGCTCGAAGCCGTAGGCCGCGGCGAGGTCGGGGTCCTTGTGGGCGAGCATCTCGGCCAGCGAGACCATGACCTTGCACTGCTTCCAGGTCGCGTCGTCCTGCATCTTCCCGTCGATCATGTGGACC
>Ga0335073_10008314_pt1 | contig 14559 bp, 7 predicted proteins | sample Lox_Sample_22_FD_207093 | JGI IMG/M metagenome (GOLD analysis project Ga0335073, IMG submission 207093) | Soil microbial communities from Loxahatchee National Wildlife Refuge, Florida, United States - Lox_Sample_2.2 | ecosystem: Environmental > Terrestrial > Soil > Wetlands | place: USA: Florida... | reverse complement strand
GCGCATGCTTCCTCCTCTTCACAGGAAATTGGAAGTGAAGCTGGAGCAACAGGCGAGGTCAGTGGGATTCGACGGAAAACCCCTTCAGGTGTCGTTCTGAGGTCGTTTCGAACACTTCCGGCTCAGTCATGTATTCCAGAGATGGGGGCGAGACCGCCGGCGCATGGTCCGCAAACTCGACTCTTGAAGTAAACGTTTGCTCGGTGTATACGTAGGGCTTCGGGGAGCTCATTCATGATTCGCGTTCGATCCGCAATGTCAAACCTGTGTGCATTTAGCGTGATTATCCTTCTCACGGCGTCGTGGGTTGCGGGGAGAACTGGCGACGAAGAACCCCGCGCCCTGCAGGTGCAAGGTGACGTTGTGGGAACGCACGATCCCTCCATTATAAAAGAGGCAAACACTTGGTACCTATTTGCAACGACACCGCCGGACTTAAAAACAACAGATCAATTCCCTATCCGATGCTCGAAAGACCTGCTGCACTGGAGAGCTTGCGGATACGTTCTTACCGATATTCCGGCATGGATTAAGGAGAAAAGCCCCAAGACAAAGCAACTTTGGGCGCCGGATATCTCCTATTTCGACGGCAAGTTCCATCTTTACTACGCGTACTCCTCGTTCGGCGTAAACGCGTCCGGGATTGCGCTCTTGACGAACAAAACTCTGAACGCGCACAGCCCCAAGTATCGTTGGATCGATGAAGGTCTGATCCTGCAATCGCGCGCCGAAGACGACTTCAACGCCATCGATCCAAATCTCGTCCTGGACGAAAAGGGCCAAGCTTGGCTGGCTTTTGGAAGTTTTTGGGGCGGAATCAAAATGAGAAAGCTAGACCGGCGTACTGGCAAGCCCTCCACGGAAGACACGAAAGTCTACTCACTGGCGGCGCGGCGCAAGCCGGGGCACTTCGTGCCGGCAAAACCTGGTTTGCCGCCTGACTACCAAGCGATCGAAGCTCCGTTCATCGTTCGCCACCGCGAGTTTTACTACCTATTTGTCTCCTACGACTTGTGTTGCCGCGGGACAAAAAGCACCTACAGAACCATGGTGGGACGCTCGCGAGATGTCACCGGACCCTATCTCGACTCGGAAGGCAGGGAGATGAGGGACGGCGCTGCAACTCCGCTGCTCAGCGCAAATCAGAAATGGGTCGGCCCCGGCGGCGAATCGATTCTGCTCGAAAAGAGTGGCGATATCATCGTATATCACGCATACGACGCAAAAACGGGGATTCCCTCATTACAAATTTCAACTCTCACCTGGGGAGGCGGTTGGCCGCACGCCGCTTTGGATGACGATGCCTCCCACGAGAAATAGGTTGAACGAAGGATGGGTTCGGTTGTGAGGCTGGCAAGCCGGTCTTCCAACGGAGAATCTCAGTCACCATGAGAAAGCAGTGGTTCCAAAGGAGAAAGACATGATAAATCGTCGCGACTTCTTGCACCAAGGAACTCTTGGGGCCGCAGCTCTGTTCGCAGCGCCAAAAATTGGCTGGGCTGGCGCGAGCACGTCGCGCACGGCCGACTCGCGCATTGAAGTTCTATTTGACGAGCCACTTGGCACGATTTCCCCAAACATCTACGGCCATTTCACCGAAAATCTCGGCGGAGTTTTCTACGACGGGATTTGGGTCGGCGAAAAATCGCCCGTCCCGAATATCGGTGGGCTTCGAAAAAGCTTGATCGAACACATGCGTAGGATCAAGGCCCCAGTGATTCGCTATCCCGGCGGATGTTTTGCGGATAGCTACGACTGGCGCGACGGAATTGGCCCAGTCGAGAAGCGGCCTCGCCGAACCAATTTCTGGGCAAACGCGGAATCAAATCTGGCGCCGTTGAATCATCGGTATGATCCAAATACCGTCGGAACGAACGAATTTGTCCATTTCTGCGAACTCATTGGAGCCGAGCCTTATCTCGCGGCAAACGTGAGGAGCTTGCCGGCGTCGGCGTTCCAGCAGTGGGTCGAGTATTGCAATTCCCCCGCGGGAACCACAACGCTCGCCGATGCGCGCGTGGCCGCGGGCTATCCCGAGCCGTTTCACGTGAAGTACTGGGGCGTGGGGAACGAATCGTGGGGCTGCGGCGGTGAGTTCACCGCTCAGGAATACGCGGTCGAGTTTCGGCGCTATTCCACCTGGCTGCCAAACTACGGCGACAAACTGAATCTCGTCGCCTCAGGACCAAACACGGACGATTGGAGCTGGACGCGAGAATTTCTCGAGGAAGTGTTACGCAAAGGACCAGGCGAATTACGCCGCATCTACGGACTAGCCTTGCACTATTACTCCTGGAATTTAAGCCGCGGGAAAACCCAGGACTGGGTGGCCGGGAAGGGAGACGCGCTAAGGTTTGATACCGTCGATTGGTATGAACTGCTCCGCGAAGGCGAACGGATGGAAAATCTGGTCACCGGCCATTGGCAAGTGATGAGCGAGTTTGACCAGGAGCATCTCGTGAAGCTAGTGGTGGACGAGTGGGGTCCCTGGTATCGCCCAGGTAGCGAGGCCACTCCAGGAGACTTGCTAGAACAGATGCCCACGCTGCGTGACGCCGTATTCAGCGGGATGACGCTCGACATTTTTAACAGAAATCCCGAAAAGGTGGCCATGGCGAACTGCGCGCAGCTCATCAACTGCTTGAACAGCCTTTATCTCGCGCACGAAGATCGGTTTGTCATTACGCCGGTCGGCCACGTCTTCGAGCTGTACGCCACCCACCAAGGAGGACAGTCGCTGCGGACAATTTTCTCGGCGCCAGACTTGCACTATGAGCGCGATGGAAGTCCGGCTTCATTTTGGGGATTGCGCGGCTCCGCTTCGGTGCGTGGCAAAACCCTGACGCTCACTGTAGTCAATCCCAGCACGAGCGAAGCGCGGATGACGGAAATCGACCTGCGCGGCGCAGCCGTAAAGGAAGCCAATATGAGCTTCCTGAGCAACGCTGACATTCACGCCCACAACACCTTCGATCAACCGAACGTGGTAGTCCCGGTGACTAAATCCTTGAGCTTCAGTCAAGGACCTCTTGTGGTGGAATTCCCGCCGGCGTCCGTGTCCGCCTTGAACATTCAGCTGGAATAGTCGCCATCAAGCTGAACGTCACGCGTTTTGCGGGCTTGGACTTCGACGTTTCCGATCCGCCCCGTCGAATTGCCGCGCGCCCCTGCAGTGCAAACGAAAAAGAGGCGGGGCTGCACCGCCTCCGCCTCTGGCATTGCAAATTTGTGATAGGTCCGAAAGTCTGGCTAGCAGGAACGGTCTGAAAAGCCCCCCGCGATCTCGAGAAGTCGGGGACCCCTGCTCGGGGTGTGTAAAGCAAGGGCCCCCTTGGCTGTTCAAATCCGACTAGAAGTAAAGCTTTCCTCCCAATTGCCACCAGCGCGGCAGCGTCTGGGCGGTCACCTCGCCAAAGTTGCCTTGAGATAGATCGCCTTGGATGCTCTGGAAATTGGCATGATTGAACAAATTGTAGAATTCAAACCGGAATTGAAATACCAGGCGCTCGGATATGTGCGTGTTCTTGTAGAGCGTCATATCCGTCTGTACGAAGGCTGGATTGCGAAAGGCGTTATATTTTTCGTTGCCGTTCGTACCAGCTGTGGGCACGGTAAATTGGTCGGCTGCGAACACTCCGGTGGTATACGCGCTCGACGAAGTTCCCTGCTGATAACTCGAAACGTTCGGAAAGCTGAAGTCGTCTCCGTTAGCGAGGTAGTCGCCAGTCTGGGTAAGGTGCGCGTCCGCACCCACGTCATAGTTTGCTCCGTTATAAGCCGCTGACGTAAAGACGGTGAATGGATAACCAGTCTGGTAAATGCTCGTCCCGCTGACGCCCCAGCCGCTCGTTGCATGACCTACAAATCCCTGGCCTCCGTTCAAGCCAGGCTGCTCATAGTTGAAGCTTGCGGAAAAACGGTTAGGAGCATCCCACGGCGAGGGTCCGTAGAACGCGGCAGGATCTTCCGGAGTCGGGTATCTGCTCGCGTCATCCATGGAAGAGGATCGTGTATAGGAAACATCGAAGAAGCCACGGTTCGCTCTGGCTCTGAGGTCAACCGTCACGGCTTCATAGTTGGCATACCGATTGTTCTGTGTGTAAGCGATTTGGCCGAAACTATCGTTCGGCCGAGGCGGTGCCGAGCCGAATGGCAGTCCGATCAAAGCTCCCGGCAGTTCATTGATATCAACGCCGTAGGAAACATCACCTCCAGCATTGCCGTTACCGACCAGGTTTGTCGTATGAGAGCCGCTGTACAACGCCGCCGCAACAAAGTGGCTGCCCAGTCTATGTTCAAGCGTACCTGACCAAATGTATGCCGTCGGAGAAACAATGTTTGGATCAATTCCCCCGATCCCCAAGCCTGCATTCAGAATTCCTCCCGCAGCGTCCAGGCAGGGGGCTGTGGGACATAAAGATGTGCCTGCCAACTGAGGGAATACAAATCCGAACGGAGGCGTACTGCTGGTCCCTTGAACGAACACGGGCTGGTTCCCCGGCGCATTGGCCGCGTAAAACGTTGGATTGATTAGACCCGGCGGATTACCTCGGAATTCCTCCTGAATATTGGCCGGTGTGAGCCAATTGGAGAACATCCCGAATCCACCCCGTAACAACCAGTTGCCGTTTCCAGTGATATCCCAGGCTGCGCCGATTCGCGGGGTATAAGCTTTAGGCGTACTCGCCAGTGCATTGTGCGTCGCTCTTGCTACGCCTGCGGCGACCTGGTCCTCGAACGTTGCACCAGAACCGAGATAGAAATTTCCAAAAACGGTCGTGGGCGTTTTGGAGTATGGGTTTCCCTGATCGTCGAACCGGAAACCGAACGTTAAGGTTAGATTGCGCCGCGCTTTCCAGGTATCCTCCGCAAAAAGGCCCCATGTCTTTGAAGCCGCGTCCCAGCTCCAAAGTTGCTGCTCGCCAGTTATGGGGTTGTACATGACGCCGCTTTCCGTAAGCGGCGAATCCTGAGCCAGCGCTAACAAACTGTTGAAGCTGAAGGCCGGGTGAGACCAAGGCCCCTGAAAGGGTTCGACGTCGTCACCGAACAAGCCTTCATAGCCTACCTTTATCACGTGCGCGCCACGCACATGCGTCAACACATCACGCCAATGATAATTGTGTTGAATGAAATCGCCTTGCGCGAAACCCAGCCCGTATCCCACGCTTTGTCCGGTCACGCCGATTCCGGGGATCGTAAAGTCGCCGGTTTCGTCGTTTTTGCCCTCGACGCGATTCTGCGCAAAGATCGCTTCATTCAGTGTAGTCGGACTGAAATCGTGGGTCCAATTCACCTGCACAGCGCGCTCCCAGTAATTGTTTGTCGTCGAGAACTGCGGGATCACGTCGGCTGTGGGGTTGGCTTGCAGCGTACGGAAGAAACTGCCGTAGATCCGGTCTTTGCTGAAATACTTGTCCACGCGAACGAAATACTGTGTACCGTTGATGATATTCGCGGAATTAAAAGTACCGCTGTCAATCATCGGGGTCGAACAAGGCAAGTAGTCGGTTGTGGCTGTTCCGCAGGTCCCTGGGAAGACGGAATTAGCAGTTTCCGATACGGCTGCGCCGGCCACATGCGTGGGCACGTAGGTGTTCAAGATCTTGGTGCCGAACGTGTTCGGATAGTTCGTTTCCGCCCAGGACGCAAACGCTGGGTCTGGAAAAGTAATCACGCTGTTGCCCGTGGAAGCGGAAGACCTCAGCGCTTCTATCCCGAAGAAGAAGAAGAATTGGTGATGCGGAATGATTGGACCGCCGACCGTTCCGGAGAGGTTGTTGCTATGGAACGGAGAGTAGGGATGATCGGAGCCAGGCAGAGAATACTTGGCAAACATCGACTGGTAGTTGAAATAGTCGCTCGCCAAGCCGTGGAATTCGTCGCCCCCAGATTTTGTCGTCATGGCAACTTGCAGGCCGCTTCCGCGCCCGTACTCGCTCGAGTAGGTGTTGACCTGATTGTTCGATTCTTGGATGACGTCGGGGTTGGGAACCAGGTTCAGAACCCCTTGCCGGACGCTGCTAGTAACATCCAGCCCGTCAATGATCCACATATTGGCAACGGTTCCTTGCCCGTTGGCGCTGACGTCCACTGCCGTCTCGGTCGAGAAGTTGTTCACACTTGATCCCGGCGTCCCCGAAGCAACTCCCGGTCCACCGGCCAATCCTAGCCCTGTAACCCCTGGCGCAATCGTGGACAGCGAGAGCATGTTGCGGCCTGCCAGCGGCAATGTCGACAACTCCTGCGTTTGAAGCGTCTGTTGATTTCGCGTCTCGGCAACGTTGATGAGCGGATTCTCCGCGCTGACCGTCACCGTTTCCGTCGCAACGCCAACTTTCAGTGTAATGGGCACGCTCAGGTTTTGATTCGTCTCCAGCGTCACCTCCGTGCTAGCCGTGGAAAAGCCCTTCGCTTCCACGGATATTTTGTAAGGACCAGGCGCCAAACTCAGAAACCGGTAGCTACCCTCGGCATCTGTCTCGGTCGTCGCCGAGACAAGGGTTGCCGTGTTCTCGAGCACAACCTTCGCTTGAGCAACGGCAGCACCGCTCGGGTCGGCGACACTACCTTGAATGCTCGCCGAGTACTGGGCCCGCGTTGTGCCCGCCATCAGAAGAGAGAGGACAAGCAGCTGGATGGTGCCTCTCACACAGGATCTCGCTCGCATGCGTTTCACCCCCAAAAGGCTCAGAGTAAACATTTACAGAACAATTTCTCTGCAAACGTTTTCTCGATTGCAGCAAGATATATGCCACTTGAATTTTACTGTCAAGCTTTTTCTAGTCCTTTTATATTAGTTATATCAGGCGCCTCGGCGGAGGTCCGATGGGCGCTAGCGTCCGTCTCACGCCTTCGACCCACCTCGGTTCGCCACTTGCCCCACACCCTCTCGCAAGGTAATCAACTGATTCACCCGCAAGTGTTCGAATGACTCGACGAGTCCATTCGGCCAATGCACTTCGATCCCTACCGTCGCGTTATTTCCGAGCCCGAAGTGCAAGCGGAAATCGTTACAGGAATAATAGCTCGACTGGCTCAAAACGCACTGGGCCTGCGTCTTTCCGCCATAATGCGCCAGTACCCGGGCTCCGATCGCGCTCCGATTGGACTTGACTCCCTCCAGTTTCACCTTGATCCAATTCTCTTTTCCGCTGACGTCGTTGCGCAATAGCGAGGGCGGTTCATTCATGTTAACGATCAGCATGTCGACGTCCCCGTCATTGTCAAAGTCCCCGAAGGCACAGCCCCGACTGCAATGCGCGGCTGCCACCCCGGGTCCTGCTGCCTCCACCAGCTCTTCAAACGTGCCGTTGTCCAAATTGCGGAACACCGCTCGCGGAGTCTTGTTCGGATACTGGGGTAGCTTTTCCTCTACCTCCGGGTAAACGTTCCCTGTAACCATGAAAATGTCTGGGTAACCGTCGTTGTCGAGATCGACGATTCCAGCGCCCCAGCAGACATACCGCGTCTCAACCCCTACCCTCGACGTGCGTGTCACATCGTCAAAATTTCCCTTCCCGTCGTTGCGGTAGAGCACATTGGCATCGTCTGCAAAGTGCGTCTTGAAAAGGTCCAGATGGCCGTCGAGGTTGTAATCGCCGACCCCTATCCCCATGCCCGCCTGTTCTTCTCCATCGTCGCTGAGGGCTACTCCACGCAGCACCCCCTCTTCGCGAAAAGTTCCGTCATGATTGTTCATGAAAAGCAGGCTGGGAGTCGAATCGCAAGCGACATAAATATCCTGCCATCCGTCCTCGTCCAAATCCGCAGCGACTACCGTCATCCCGTAGGAATTAGTTGAACGCGAGATGCCCGCCTGCTCGGTGACGTCGGTGAACGTCCCGTCGCCATTGTTTCTATATAGAGAATGGTGTCCCATCGGCAGCCCCAGCGGCCCGCATTCCACCGGTATCCCCTTCCAATTGCAATTGCTGCTCGCTCCAGGCACTGGCGCACTTTCAAACGAAAAGCGTACATAGTTCGAGACAAATAGGTCCAGATGTCCATCACGGTTGTAATCGACAAAACTGCAACCCGCTCCCCAGCGCGTTTCCGTGCTCAACAGCCCCGCGGCTTTCGTTACATTGGTAAAAGTGCCGTCGCCGTTGTTCCGATACAGAATGTTCTGCCCGAAATAAGTGCAAAAAATGTCTTCATAACCGTCGTTGTTGTAGTCTCCAATGCACACCCCGCACGCCCATCCTACGGCGTGGAGTCCCGCCTTTTCCGTGACGTCAGTGAACGTCCCGTCCCGATTATTCTTGTACAGTCTGTTCGTCGCGCTGGGCGGAGTCCCTTCTAGTCGCGTCCCGCATAGCAGAAAAATATCCAGCCAGCCGTCGTTGTCATAATCGATGAAGGCGCATCCGCAGCCGGTGGATTCCAGAATATATTTCTTCGTCTTGACCCCTCCATATATCGTTGGTTCACGCAGCCCGGCATTCGCAGCCACATCGATAAAATGGGCATGGAAGGGACGCCCCGAAGGCGCCAGCCTCGCCAGAGGCTTGGCCGTGTGGGTTGCCACCCCTTGACCTAGAAGCCGCTCGGCGGAAATCGCCATTGCCGATCCTAGAGAAAGCCCCATAAAAGCACGGCGGGAATAGTTCATTCCGGAAGACTTCCTTCGAAGGCCCATGGTCCGCTATTTTCCGCCGATGGTTTCTCCCTTTGACGGGCAAAGGGTAGCTTGAAATTCATTTCGAGCTCCGCGCAATGAGCTGAGGCACGCACCTAGGGCTGGTTCGGCGCGGTGTCCTCTTCAAATAATTTGTAGCGGTATCGTTCCCGGTCCTCTTGCGTCTGTTCCTCGCGGAGGCTCGCAAGACGCTGCAGAAGCTCAGGAATCTCTGTGTTCTGCCCCGTTTTCCTCAGCGCCTGAATCAGCCGGTAGACCGCGGCGTGATCCTTTGGATCGATACTCAAAACCTTCCTGCACTCCTCGATCGCTTTCGGATACTCCTCGGTTTGCATGTACAATTTCGCCAGCACGTCGTGTGCCGCGGCCAGCGTGGGCTGCAGCGCAACCGCACGCTTCGCCGAACTCAGCGCCAATTGAAATTCCAGCGTACCTGGATCCACCCCTTTCTGCGTAAGAACATCGGCCTGCAGATAGAGAAGCAGCGGGTCGTTGGGTTTCCGTTTCAATTTTGCTTGTACGGTCTCAAGTGCGTGGTCCAGATCATTCTGCTGCACTGCAGCCAGCCCTTCTGCGGCCGTGCTCAACGACTGATTTGGATTCAGTTGATACGCTTTCTCAAAGTCGGCTTCTGCTTTGTCGTATTGCGCCAGTTGCACGTAAAGCACCCCGCGTGCCACATACAAGTCATCCGCCTTCGGCTGCAACATCAACCCCTCGGTAATCACGTCAATCCCGACTTGAAACGACTCGTGCGAAAAACAAATCGTTGCAAAGTCCAAATAGAGACTCACGTTCTTTGGATCCAGCAACAGCGCTTGCCTTAGCGCGCTCACCGCATGCGGCGTATCGCCCGTGTCTTCATATGCTCGCGAAGCCAGCTGCAGTGTGTTCGCCCCAACGTCCTTCGATTCGAGCAGCGGCTCCAGCGTTACCAGTGCTTCCTTCGACTGGTGGTCCATGATTTGGATGGATGCCAGCAGTTGCCGTTCTCGGGGATCGTCGGGGCGAAGTGCGAGAGCCCTCTGAAAAATCTTAGTCGCGTCGTCCACTCGCTTTAGTTTCACGAGGCATGTCGCGTAGGCGTGAAGAGCATCGATCTGCGAGTCCAGCAACTCTCCCGCTTTCTCAAAGTGCGGAACCGCGGCCGCGCAATCCGCCCTGCGGTAGTCCAGCACGGCCAGCATCGCGTGCGCCGTGGCATTTTCTGGACGAAGCTCGAGCAGCCGATTGAGCAGCGGCGCCGCCTTTTGGCTATTCGCCTGGTATTCGATCTGCGCCGCCCCCGCGAGCGCCCCAGCATTGTTTGGAGAAATCTTCAGCGCTTGTTGAAAGGCTGCTAGAGCCTCTTTGCTATCCCCCTTGCTGACCAACGCGATGCCTTGCAGCGTCCATAACTGCGCGTTCTCGGGCTCGGCAGCTATCGCCGCACGGCTCAGCTCCACGGCTTTGTCATAGTCTCTGGCCCGCAGCGCCTGGGTGATCGGCTCAATCTGGCCCTCCGGAGTCTGCGAATATGCCGGCGCTGGGCCAACCAGCAGAAATATGGCAAGGGCAAGCTTCCTGAACCGGGCGATCTTGGATACCGTCATAACTAGCATTTTGACAATCTCAGGATACTGCATCCGGGAAATCGATTACAGCAAGTGTTTGACGCCGGGCCTGTCCCGCGCTATACATAGGTCGAATGAGAAAATGCTTGCTGAGAATCGCCAGCCCAAACCAATCTTCGCTGGTCGCCCACTTCCCCCCGGATCCTGGTGCTCCTCGCGAGCTTGCTCAGGAGGTTTCACCATGAAATCCAATTCCAGGCGTGATTTCCTCAAATCCGCCGCGGCCTCTACCGCCGCACTGATGGCCTTGCGTTCTCTTCCATCATGGGCGGACCCATCCGTCACCGTCGCCGTCACCCCTCCCCTTTCCGTCTTTTCCTACTCCCAAGTCCAGTTGCTGGAAAGCCATCTCCGCACTCAGTTCGTCGAGAACCATCAGCTCTTCCTTCATCTGGACGAAGACGGTCTCCTCAAGCCTTTTCGTGAACGCGAAGGTCTCCCCGCACCGGGTCCCGACATGGGCGGTTGGTACGACAATTCCGATGACTTTAACCCCAAGAATAACTTTCACGGCTTCATCCCCGGCCATTCCTTCGGTCAATACCTTTCCGCGTTGGCCCGCGCCTATGCCGTAACAGGCGACAAACTCACGCAGGAAAAGGTACATCGCCTCGTGCGCGCCTTTTCCGCCACCGTCGAGCCCAAGGGAAAGTTCTACATCGACTATCGCCTGCCCGCTTACACTTTCGACAAAACCAATTGCGGCCTCATCGACGCCCATGAATTTGCGGCCGATCCTATAGCCCTCGAGGTCCTCAAACGCGCCACCGACGCTGTTCTTCCCTACCTGCCCGAAAAAGCTCTAAGCCGCGCCGAACAGGAGGCCCGCCCTCATAAATCCATCGCCTACACCTGGGACGAAACCTATACGCTGCCCGAAAATTTCTTCCTCGCCTATCGGCGCAGCGGCGACACGCGCTATCGCGAGCTGGCGGAGCGTTTTATTTATCATGAGTTCTACGATCCCCTCGCCGACAATCGCAATGCTTTTCCCGGGATGCATGCCTACAGCCACGTCAATACTCTGAGCTCGGCTATGCAGTCTTACCTTGTCTTAGGCGATGAAAAATATCTACGCGCCGCCTCAAACGGACTTCGCATGGTTCAGGAACAGAGCTACGCAACCGGCGGTTGGGGGCCGAACGAAGCTTTCGTCGAGCCGGGCAAAGGGCAGCTTGCCGCCAGCCTCGGCACCACTCGCTCCAGCTTCGAAACTCCCTGCGGCGCTTATGGACATTTCAAGATCACGCGCTATTTGCTCCGCGTCACGCGCGACTCCCGTTACGGCGACAGCATGGAACAAGTCCTCTACAACACCGTCGCCGGCGCCAAACCAATCCTTCCCGTTGGCACTAGCTTCTACTATTCCGACTACAACAACGACGACGCCAAGAAAGTCTATTACAAGGACAAATGGCCCTGCTGCTCGGGAACTTTCCCGCAGCTTACCGCCGATTACGGCATCAGCTCCTACTACCCCGCCAAAGAAGGCATTTACGTCAATCTTTTCATCCCTTCCCGCGTAAGTTGGAAACAAGGAGGCACGCACTGCATTCTCACGCAAAAAACCGGTTATCCCACATCCAATAGGACTCAACTCGAGCTTGCTATGGCGGCTCCCGAAAAGTTCACGATCTATTTGCGGGTCCCTGGGTGGTCCGATGCCAAGACGCGCATTTCCGTCAACGGCAAACGAGCCGAAGGCGATCCCGAACCCGGAAAATTCTTTGAACTGTCTCGTACTTGGAAAAATGGTGACCGGATCGAGTATGAAATCAGTATGCCCCTAAGCCTCCAACCCGTCGATCCCGATAACCCGCAAATCGTCGCTCTACGTCGCGGACCGCTGGCGCTCTTCGCCACCGGCAATCTGCCCGCGACGTTCACGCGCGCCCAGTTGCTAGCTGCTTCTGAGTCTTCAGCGGATTCGCTTGTCCAGACGGAGAGCGGAAAAATCATCTTCCGCCCCTTCGACTCCATTGGCGATCAACCGTACCGCCTCTACCACAAGCTTGAAGCGTGACGTCTGCGGCGTGGCGGTCCGCCCACAACTTCTAGCGCTTCTATTCGCGTGCTTTGTTGTCTCTACGTCCGCAGCACGGGCGTCCAAACCTGCATCGGTGATGGCGCTCGGTTCGCCCAAGCGTAGTAAGGAATAAACTTCAATTCCACCTGCCTGACTTCGGGATTCTTCGCAGTGTAGTGTTGATAAAGCGCCTCGCTCGCAGCCGACTTGTCGGTGACCGCTCCTTTGTGTTTCAGCATCATCACCCCGCCCAGCAAATCGGCGTGAAACTCCTCGTCGAAATTCGAAGAACGTTCTGGGCGCACATCTAAGGAAACGTCGAACAGCCCCACTCCTTCCGGCTGATCCAGTTGTTCGAGGCAAAAAACCAGCGGCCCGCGCCGCACGGCAACGCGCCCGAAATCGTCCACCACCCGCGGGTTCGCTTCGATCACCTGCGGGGTCATGTCGAACTTCACTCTGATAACGTCCCCCTCTGACCACCGGCGCTTCAAGGCAAGATATTTTCCTGACTCCGTTCCCGAAACCGCCTTGCCGTTAATCGCGACGTGCGTGCCTCGCGACCACCCCGGAATTCTCAAATGGAACGTAAACTCCTTCGCCTCATTCGGGGTGACGGTGATTTCCACCCCGCCGTCCCACGGGTAATTTGTCTTCTGTACGACTTTCAGCCCGGTTCCGTCTTCCAAATGCCAGTCAAGCTTCGAATTGTCGTACAAATGTAAATACAGTCCGTCCTTGCTCGTGCTGTAAAAATAGCCTGGCAGCGACGCGAATGTCCGCTCCAGGTTCGGCGGGCAGCACGTCGTGTCGTACCACGGATTGCGAATCTTATCCCCGCCCGACGGGTCAAACGCCAGCGGGTTGCGGTAACAATAGAGCGTCCCATTCAACGACATCCCCGAATTGATGCCGTTATACAGCGCCCGCTCGATTACATCCGTGAACTTCGCCTCGCCCGTGGCGGCAAGCATCCGCCAGTTCCACATCATGTTTCCAATCGCCGCGCAACTCTCCCCGTACGCCGTAAAATTCGGCAGCTCATAGTTATTGCCGAATGCTTCTCCTTCGCTCCGTGCTCCCACCCCGCCCGTCACGTACATCTGCGCGGAGACGAGATTTTCCCAAAGCTCACTGAGCGTCTTCCAATATGCTGCGTCGCCTGTTTCCATGTAATAGTCTGTCGCCCCGCAGCACGCGTACATAGCGCGCACCGCATGCCCTTCGAGATGTGTGCGCGTGGTGAAAGGAATGCCGCAGAAGTGATAGACGTACGCGCTGGGCGGAAACTGGATGCGATCATCGCCGTGAAGAATATAGCCCGCTAACTCGAGGTGGCGCTTGTCTCCCGCGGTGCGGTAAAGCTCAATCAGCGCCATCTCGATTTCCGGATGTCCTGAAAAGATCGGCTTCTTATCGGGTCCCGGGCCGAAATTGGGCAGGATGTAGCCGTCAACGTAGCGAATGCACGCGTCCATCAAAGTACGGTCCCCCGTGGCGCGATAAAAAGCAATCGCTCCCTGGATCATGTGGCCGAGACAGTAGAGCTCATGACCCCATCGCTGGACCTGCGGCGTCATCCGGTCCTTTGCGCGGTCCCCAACATAATAAGTATCCAAGTAACCGCTAGGCTCCTGCGCCGCCACCACTTCCGCTATGATTTTATCGGCCAGCGCGTGCAGTTGCGGACGATCGCCCGATTGCAACGCAAAGGCGGCAGCTTCCGTCCATTTATACACATCCGAGTCCGAATACACGGGCCCAGTCTGGGGCGCGTTACTCTTCCCCTCCAGCCTCAAAAAATTGTCCATTCGGCCGTTCGCTTCCAATAATTTCTCCATCGACGGAATGCTCTTATCGACGTTGATCTCCCGCCTTTTTCCCCAAAATCCGTCCGTAATCGTCACCGCATGAACCGGAATGTTGTGCAGCTTTGCGTACGGCGATTTATCCAAAAACAGAACCCCTTCGTCTTTCCACTCAGCTCCAGGCGCGCTGGCACCCGCTTCCCATGGCGCTCCAAGCAAGCTGTGGATAGGCGCGGCGCTCACCGCCGCTGCGGAAACGGCAGCCCCCACAAATTCCCGCCGCGTCAATTTCGATCCATTCGACATATTGGCCTCCCCACAAACTATGTGCTAGAGTTCGCTCTGTTGCAAACGTTTACACGCTCTGCACCATAAATCATTCCCGCAGATGCATGCAATCTCTTTTCCAAATGTCGGCTCACGTACTTTTCGCCTTGAGCGTGCCACGCTTGCTACCCCTGCCCCCCCGCT
>Ga0335073_10008312_pt1 | contig 14562 bp, 12 predicted proteins | sample Lox_Sample_22_FD_207093 | JGI IMG/M metagenome (GOLD analysis project Ga0335073, IMG submission 207093) | Soil microbial communities from Loxahatchee National Wildlife Refuge, Florida, United States - Lox_Sample_2.2 | ecosystem: Environmental > Terrestrial > Soil > Wetlands | place: USA... | reverse complement strand
GCCGGCCCGCGGTCGCCGGCCGCGCGCTGATCCGCCTGGCTCCGCTCAGCCCTTGGCCGGCAGGTGCTCGCAGCAGCAGTCCGGCTTGCCGCACGGGACCACCCGGATGCCCCGCTCCACCACGCATCCGCATTCCGCGCAGCTCACCTTCACGATCCCGATCGTAACAACGGCTGGCCCGCCACCCCACCGGCGGGGTGACGGGCCATCAGGAGGGCTCAGGCCGCAGGCCCGGCCTCCCGCGCCCGCCGCGGCAACCCGAACGCCACCGCGAACGAGCAGGCCAGCAGCCCGATGGTCGCGAGCGCGGTCCACTCCGCGGCGCCCAGGTAGACCGGCACGTGCCGGCCGTGCCCGCCGGACAGGGCGAAGAAGATGGCGCCGATCCCGGCGATGCCCAGCGACATGCCCAGGGAGTTCACGGTCTGCAGGACGCCGGAGGCCGAGCCCATCTCCTGCGGCCGGACGCCGGCCATCACGATGTCGAACAGCGGCACGAACACCATGCCCATCCCGATCCCGCCGACCACCATCGGCGCCAGCAGGTCCATGGTGCCCACGCCGGCCCCCGCGCCGTGCAGCACCGCGTAGATGGCCAGCAGCCCGGCCCCCTCGACCACCAGCCCGGCGTGCAGGACCCGCCGGCCCAGCTTGGTCATCGCGATGCCGCCGGCCGCGGAACCGACGAACGCGCCCGCCGCCCACGGCGCGGTGGTCAGGGCCGAGTGCCACGGGGTGAAGCCGAGCCCGTTCTGCAGGAACACGTTGAAGATCATCACGATCCCGCCCAGCGAGCCGACAAACACGATCGAGAACACAAGGCCGGCCCGGTAGGAACGGTGCCCGAAGATGGACGGCTCGACCAGCGGCGTGCGGCCCGCGCGCCGTCGGCGGATCTGGTAGGCCGCGAAGCCGGCCAGCACCAGCACCGAAGCGGCCAGCATGCCGTACAGCCACCCCGGCCAGCCCAGCGCGTGCCCCTGCGCCAGCGGGAAGACCAGGCCGAACATGGCCACCGCGGCCAGCGCCGCGCCCGGCAGGTCCAGCTGCCCGCGCCGGGTCCCACCCAAAGCGCCCGAAGCAACCGCAGCGCCTGCGGGCAGCAGCCGCGCGCCGAGCACGAGCGCGGCCAGCCCGACCGGCACGTTGACCAGGAAGATCATACGCCAGCCGGCGCCGAACAGGTCGGCGCCGATCAGCCCGCCGGAGGCGATCGGCCCGAGCATGGCCGACAGGCCCATCACCGGCCCGTAGACGCCGAACGCCCGGCCCATCTCGTGCGCCTCGAACAGATCCCTGATGAGCCCGAACACCTGCGGCAGCATGATCGCGCCCATTGCGCCCTGCGCCGCTCGGGCCGCGATGAGCTCGCCCGCGCTGCCCGCCGCGGCGCACAGCGCCGAGGCCGCCACGAACCCGGCCATCCCGGTCAGCAGCACCCGCCGCCGGCCGAACAGGTCACCGAGCCGCCCGCCGGTCAGCAGCCCCGCCGCCATGGCCAGGGCGTAGGCCGCGGTCACCCACTCGATGACGGCGTAGGAACCGCCGAGCTCGCGCCGGATGGCCGGCGCGGCGACCTGCGTGATGGTCGAGTCGAGCAGGTCCATCACTGCCGCGGCGATCACCACGGCGAAGGCCACCCAGCGCCCCCGCCGGACAGCCCTGTCCGCGCCGACAAGCGCCGTCCCCGCCCGCTCCGCACGACCCGCGCCCGTGGCGCTCGTAGCCTGGCCGCTGGCGTCCGTCGTCGGCCTGGCACTGGTCTCGATCGCTGATGACATCGGATCCTCCGTCGCCTAACGGAACGAAATCTTCTGTTCCAAGACTATCAGAACGGAATAGTTCGTTCCAGTCTTCTGCTACACTTTTCCCGTGACCGAGACCAAGGGGCCCGGCCGTCAGTACCACGGCCCGCTCAGCGGCCGCCAGGCCGAGGCGGCCCGCAACGACCAGCGCATCCTGCAGTCCGCGCGGGCGGTGTTCGTGGCCGACCCAGGCGCGCCGATCACCGCGGTGGCCAAGCACGCCGGCGTCGGCATCAGCGCCCTGTACACCCGCTACGGCAGCAAGGAGGAACTCCTCCGCACGCTGTGCACGGACGGCCTGGTCATCGTCGTCGACGAGACCGAGGCCGCCCTCGGGCGGGTGCGAAAGGGCGACGATCGCTGGCTGGTCTTCACCGACTTCATGCGCCGCCTGGTCGACGCGGACACCAGCTCGATGACCCGCGCGCTGGCCGGCAAGTTCGCCCCCACGCCGGAGATGTTCGCGCTGGCCAACCGGTCAAGCCAGCTCTTCGGCACGTTCTTCGAGCAGATCAGGGACCTGCTGCGCCCGGGCGTCGTCGAGCACGACCTGTCCCTGGTGTTCGAGCTCGTGGCCGCGGTCAAGTTCGCCAGCCCCGAACGCACCACCGAACTCCGCCACCGCTACCTGGCCGTCATCCTCGACGGCCTCCGCGCAAGCGCCGGCTCGAGCGCCGGATCGAGCAGCGAGCTCCCCGGCCCGCCCCCGGCCTGGCCTGAGCTCAGCGAGCGCTGGGTCCCGAGCACCTAAACGTAACGAATCCGAGCGCTGGGCCCGCTTCCGCCGTTTACCCTCGTGCATGGCCTGCACCCGCGCGATGGGGATCTCCCTGCCCTCGGCCACCAGGTCCGGGCTCAGCTTCTGCGGCGGGGGCAGCCGGCCACCCCACGGCTCCCGCTGCCCCGCCACCAGGGCCGGGACGGTGTGCACAGTGAAGTCGGCCGGGGTGACGGCGTCCAGGTCATCCCACGGCACCGGGAACGAGACCGGCACCCCCGGCCGGGCCCGCGGGCTGTAGACCGCCGCCACCGTGGCGCCGTGCGCCCTGGTCGAGTCCAGGAAGACCTTTCCCGCCCGGTCTTCCCTGATGAACGCCGTGGTGGCCAGGGCCGGGTCGAGCCGTTCGGCCCGGACCGCGATGGCCCGGGTGGCCGCGGCCGCGTCATCGCCGTTCGCGTCGATCGGCACGTACACGTGCGCGCCCTTGGCCCCGCTGGTCTTGACCGCGCCGGCCAGGCCCACGTCGGCCAGTGCCTGCCGGACCAGCCGCAGGGCCGCCACCACCTGCTCGAACTCGCCCCCGGCCGGCGGATCGATGTCCAGCACTAGGTAGGTGGGCCGGCCCACGTGCCCGGCCAGGAACAACGTGGGGTGGTATTCCACCGCACGCTGGTTGGCGAACCACAGCAGCGTGCGCCGGTCATCGCAGAGCGCGTACCGCACCTCGCGCTTGGACGACTCGGCCCATAGCGTCACCGTCTGGATCCAGGGCGGCGCGTAGTCGGGCACGTTCTTCTGCATGAACGGCTGCTGCCCGCCGCGCACCCTGATCACTGACAATGGCCGGTCCCGCAGCCCGGGCACGATGAGCTCGGCCACCGCGTCCAGGTAGTCCACCAGGTCGCGCTTGGTCGCGCCCGCCCCGTCGAACAACGGCTCGTCCAGGTGGGTCAGCACGACCCCGTCCCGTTCCGGCGTGGTCATGGCTCCCGTATACCCCATTCGCTACGGTGAGACCCACACGGCGAACAGGGAGGGACCGGATCATGGCGTTCAGCGGCTGGCCGGAAGAGGCGCTGGATTTCTACGACGGGCTCGCGGTCGATAATTCCAAGACCTACTGGACCGAGCACAAGGCCGTCTACCAGGACAAGATCCTGCGCCCGATGACGGAGCTGACCGAGGAACTGGCCGAGGAGTTCGGCGAGCCGAAGATCTTCCGGCCCTACCGGGACGTCAGGTTCAGCAGCGACAAGACGCCATACAAGACGCACATCGGGGCGGTGGTCGGCCACACCGGCTACCTCCAGCTGTCCGCCGAAGGCCTGGGGGCGGGAGCCGGCATGTGGGAGATGGGGCCGGACCGCCTGGCCCGCTACCGCGAGGCCGTCGCCCACGACGGCGCCGGCGCCGAACTCGAGGAGATCATCGCCGTGATCGAGAAGGCCGACGTCACCGTGCACGGCCACGGGGTGCTCAAGTCCGCGCCGCGCGGCTACCCGCTCGACCACCCCCGGATCGCGCTGCTCCGCTACAAGGGCCTGACCGCGTGGCGGCAATGGCCCGTAGAACCCTGGCTGGAAACGGCGGCGGCTAAGGACCGCGTCGTTTCATTTTTCCGAACGGCCCTGCCCCTTTGCTCCTGGCTCACCGATCACGTCGGCCGTTGAGGGCGCCTCGGGCCCTTAGGACTGGCGCTGTGGCCGGAACAGGTCGCCCGGCTGCGCCGCGTCCGGATCCGCTGGAGCCGGCCGCGCGGGCGCCCGGGTCAGCCCGGCCTGGGGTCCGTGCTGCGCGGTGTGCGCGATCCCGGCCATCAGCTCGCCTTCCTCGAGGATCTCGGCCGCGGTGGGCGATAGGGCGATCACGGTGGAGAAGATGAACCCGACCATCGACAGGCCGAGAATGAGCGGCAGCAGGAAGGCCAGCGCGCTGGCCGTGGCCGCCGTGTCCACCGTCACGCCGGGCGCGGGATAGACCCGCAGCGCGGCCATGCCGGTGTAATGCATGCCGCTGACCGCGACGCCCATGATCAGCGACGCGGCGATCGTGGCGAACAGGGTGTCCAGCCGCAGGGCCGCCCACAGCGCGGCGGTCCCGGCGATGACGGCGATGACCACCGAGGCCGCGACGAGCAGCGGATTGTAGGTCAGCGAGGCCTGCACCCGGGGCGGCATGACCTGCGCGGCGTGCGCGACGCGGGCCGAGAAGAAGCTCGACGCCTTCGGCCCCGAGGTCATTGCCGCGGTCAACTTCGCCACGGGCACGGCCGCGGTCACCGCCCCGGCGGACACGCTGATCGCGGCGGTGCAGAACGCCGGGTACACGGCGGAGGTGGTGGTACGCGCCATGTCCGGCCCGGCCGGCCCGCCGCAGGCCGGACCCGATGACGGCCAGGCCCGGTACCTGCGCCGACGGCTGATGCTCGCGCTCATCTTCTTCGTCCCGCATCCGACGCGGCGTGGACCCCGATCCGGACCAGGCGTACCCTGGCTGGTCGGTACGCCAATCCGCAAGGGGCCTGCAGTGAGCGAACCTGACGAATCCCTCCGGGTTTCCGACGCCGAGCGCGACGCCGCGCTGCGCACGCTGGGCGATCACGCCGCTGTCGGCCGGCTGACGCTGGACGAGCTCGAGGACCGGTCCGGCCGGGCGCTGACCGCCAAGACCCGCGGTGAGCTGGCCACGCTGACCAGCGACCTGCCCGCCGAGGGCACATCCAGCCCGCCGCCCTCCAGGAAGCAGCCGGTGCGCTGGATGGTCGCCATCATGGGCGGCTCGCACCGGCGCGGCCGGTTCCGCGCCGTGGGCCGGATCAACGCCGTCGCGATCATGGGCGGCGACGAGATCGACCTGCGCGAGGCCGAGATCGAGGGCGGTGAGCTCACCCTCGCCCTGTTCGCGTTCATGGGCGGCGCGAACATCTACGTCCCCGATTCGGTCGACCTCGAGGTCGGCGGCTTCTCGTTCATGGGCGGCCACGAGGAGATCGGCCGCGAGCGCGCGCCCCGCCCGGGCGCGCCGGCCATCCGTATCCGCGTCTATAACGTCATGGGCGGCGCATCGATCTACCGGCTCCCGCCGCAGGCCCGCGGCGTGAGCCTGAAGGAGGCCCGCCGCCTGGCCAAGTCCGCCGAACGCGGCGAACTCCCCGCCCCGGACTGACCCGTGGACCTCGGCCTGCAGGGCAGAAGAGCGCTCATTACCGGCGGCAGCCGCGGCATCGGCTTCGCGGTGGCCAGAGCGCTGGCTGCCGAGCAGGCGGAGATCGGCCTGATCGCCCGTAACGCCGCGGGCCTGGCCGAGGCGGCCGCGGAGCTCGCCGGCCAGGGCGCCTCCGTCGTGGCCACCGCAGCCGCCGACATCACCGACACGCCCGCGCTGCACCGTGCCGTGGACGAGATCGCGACCGCGCTTGGCGGCCTTGACCACCTGGTGGCCAACGCGGGCGGGACCGTCGGCGGCGGCAACCTCACCAATACCCGCGACGATGAGTTCGCCGCCACCCTGATCCTGAACGCCGGCCACGCCGCCGAGCTGATCCGGGCCGGCCTGCCCCATCTGCGCGCCGCGGGCGGCGGCGCCGTGGTGATCATCTCCTCCATCACCGGCTTGCGCCCGGCGCCGCGTACCGCCTACGCCGCCGCCAAGGCCGCCGAGATCCAGCTGGCGGCCACGGCCGCCCAGGAGCTGGCCCCCGCCGGCATCCGGGTCAACGCGGTCAGCCCCGGATCGATCATGTTCCCGGGTGGCTCCTGGGACGTCTTCCGGCAGGAGAATCCGCAGGACTTCGCCGCGTTCCTCGGCACTCAGTTCCCGTTCGGCCGCCTCGGCCGCCCGGACGAGGTCGCCGACGTGGTCGCCTTCCTGCTCTCCGAGCGGGCCTCCTGGATCACCGGCGCGAACATCGTGGTCGATGGCGGCCAGCGCTATCCCAGCGCCCGCCGTTTCGACTAGCGTCACGCCAGATGGCGTTTGCCCCGCCGATCCGGCGCCTCCCAAGAGCGGGCTCACCTCGGCTGTCTCAGCTGTCCCAGGCGTAAGCGGCCCGGATGACCGTGGATCGCCCCGTTGTGGACGAGGTAGCGATCCACGATGACGATTCCGGACCTGCCGGCCGCAGATGGCGCGTGCGGGGTGCTCGTCCCGGGAGCCACCTGGATACGTCGCGCCCCGATCGCCTCACCGGCTAGCCCGGCAGCCTGCGGGGTGGCTAGCGAAGCGACAGCCCCGCCTCGGCCAGCACGCCGCGCACGTACCCGAACTCGGTCTCGTACACGTGCGCGGACTTGACCACCATCAGAAGCCGGCCCACCGGCCGCTCGAGCGCGTCAGCCACGTAATGCTGCAGCCACGCCAGCTCGACCAGGTTGGCGTAGCCCTTGGTGCCGAAGTCGATGCTGTGCGCGTAGCTGGTCAGTTCCACCGCCCCGCCGGGCAGCCAGAAATCGAGCAGGCTGACACACGGGATGTAGCTGGTGTCGGTGCGCGGCTGGAAGGTGGTGATGACCGCCGAACGCGTGGCCGGGTCCCGGCGCAGCCGGTCGATGACCCAGGCCACCTGGTCGCGGCCGGAGTGCTCGTAGTCGAACAGCCGGGTCGCATAGCTGTCCGCCCCGCCCAGCGCCGCAACCGGGGCGGGGTCGGTGAAGTTCGCGTGCATCCACGCCAGCCGCTCCGGTTCGGCCAGCCGGGCGATGATCTCGTCCTCCGGGTCGGGGCGTGAAACGGCCAGCGTCACGTGCGAGACCTCGCGCACGGGCCGTCCGTCGTACGCCCTCTCGACGCCGCGGTCCAGGATCCGCGCGGCCACGGCGAGCCACGCCGGCCCGATGCCCGCCGCGTGCAGGGCCTGCGGGTCGTCCTGCGCTAGTCGTATCGTCACGCTCGCAGCCTACAAAGCAGCCGGTAAACCGGTTGTGCCGCCACCGGCCGCGACGGGAGCATGGGCCATGGTCTTGGTGCGCGAGACGGTCCCGGACGACTGGCAGGCCCTGCGGGACATCCGGCTGGAGGCCCTGCGGGACGCCCCGGCCGCCTTCGGGTCCACCTACGCGGAGGAGGTCCAGCGCAGCGACGATCACTGGCATAACCGGACCGCCCGCGGCGGCACCTTCCTGGCCTTCATTCCCGGCCCCAGCGCGTCCGCGCCCGCCGGGCTGATCGGCGGCTACCAGGAGGACCCGGTCACCGTAGAGCTAGTGTCCATGTACGTGCGGCCGCGCGCCCGGGGCCACGGCGTGGGTGAGGCCCTGGTGGCCGCCGTGATCGACTGGGCCCGTAAAAGGGACGCTACCGCGGTGCGCCTGTGGGTGACCGAGACGAACCCCCACGCCCGCGCGCTTTACGAGCGTCTCGGCTTCACCCTGACCGGCGAGCGCCAGCCGGTCCCGTCGGACCCCGGCCTCAGCGAGGTCGCTATGTCCCGAACTCTGCCCTGACCCCGAGCAGTCGCACCGGCCGGCGCCCGGTGAACCGCCCGAGCGCCGCGGCCGCCGCCTCTTCGATCACCGGCCCGTCCGAGCTGGGCGAGGCCAGCGTCACCCCGTGCGTCTCGGTGACGAACGGGGCGTAGCGGACCTTCACCACCACGCGCACCGTCGGCCGCCCCTCAACGACCAGGTCCGCCGCCAGCAGCCGGGCCAGACGCGTCACCTCGGCCTGCACCTGCGACCAGTCCGCGATGTTGACCTGGAACGTCTCCTCCTTGCCGTGCCCGCGGGCCAGGTACGGCGAATCGTCCACGTCGGCGTCGCCGCGCCCCCGGCCCAGCAGCACCAGCCACGGCCCCGTCATCGGGCCGAACACTGCGGCCAGCGCGTCCGGGTCGGCCGCCGCGAGGTCGCTGACCGTATTAATGCCCAGCCCGGCGAGCTTGCGAGCCGTCTTGGCGCCGATGCCCCACAGCGCATCGGTCGGCCGGTCGCCCAGCACCGGGAACCAGTTCGCCGACGTGAGCCGGAACACCCCGGCCGGCTTGCCGAACCCGGTGGCGATCTTGGCCTGCAGCTTGTTCTCCCCGATCCCCACCGTGCAGTCGAGCTGGGTTGCGGAACGGACCCGCGCCGCCAGCGACCGCGCAAAGGATTCCGGGTCGTCAGTGTCCACGCCCAGGAACGCCTCGTCCCAGCCGAGCACCTCAACCACCGCGCCGGAGGACCGCAGCGCGTCCATGACCGAGGCCGATACCTCCTCGTAGGCTTCCCGGTCCACCGGCAGGAACACCGCGTCCGGCGGCAGCCGCCGCGCGGCGGTGCGCATCGGCAGCCCCGAATGCACGCCGAACGACCGGGCCTCGTACGACGCTGTGCTGACCACCCCCCGCTTGGTCGGGTCGCCATCGCCGCCTACCACGACCGGGCGCCCGCGCAGCTCGGGATGGCGAAGCACCTCGACCGCCGCGATGAACTGGTCGAGGTCCACGTGCAGCACCCAGCGCCCCACGCTCCACTTTTACCCGACCCGGCCCCGCCGTATATCGCCGGGGCGGGCCTGGGCTGGCTGCTCGTGCTGGCCTGGAGCCACGCGGTCCTCAGCCTGGCCTACCTGCTCGTGCTCGTCACCGGGCTGCTCGGCTTCGGCGCCCGGCTCGCCACCGAGCACGTATAGGCCGCCACGCGCGCTATATCACTGCCGCACGCTCTTTGTCGGAAATGTCCCCTCTCTTTCTTCGCGGACTTCCCGGGCGGCACGCGAATTATCCGGATAAATTTCTCCACACCCGTGGAATGTGAAGAGAATGATCGGGTCTGGGTTCATTGTCGAGGGGGATTGGCAGTGCTGAGTTCACCGATCATCGACCTGGCCCTCGGGCTGACGTTCGTGTTCGCCGTCACCGCCGCGCTCGCCTCCTTGCTCACCGAGGGGATCGCGCGCTTCATGGGGCTGCGCGGGGCGTATCTGCTCAGCGGCCTTCGCGAGCTCGTTGACGACGGCGTTTCGAGCACGAACCTGACTGACGTGACCGCGGACTACGACGCGATGCACGATTTGATGCGGTCCGGCTCGCCTGCTCAGCAGTTGCCGTCCATACCGGTACCCACCGCGGGGCAGCCCGCGGACCAGCCGCCCCCGACCAGGAGCACGTCCATGACCGCCGCCCTGCTCGGCGGGCCGATCCTGAGCAGCCAGGGCATAGCCGGTCAGCTCTCCAGCCGGAAGCTCACGATCGCTCCGACCACGAACACGAGCCGCCTGCCCAAAATGCAGGCCGAGAAGACGGGGATCGGGGGCCTGTGGAGCCAGCGCCGGAGCCTCCCGGCGTATATCTCCGGGAAGTCCTTTACCGACGCCGTCATGAACCTAGTGGTGCCCGATCAGAGCGGGCAGACCACGCTGACCGGCATCGAGGATGCCATCCAGACGCTGCCGCCCACAATGCCGTTCAGGCAGTCGCTGCAAGCCCTGGTCAAGGACGCCGACGGCGACGTCAACCGGTTCCGCACGTCGGTGGAGAAATGGTACGACGATCATATGGACCGCGTTTCTGGCTGGTATAAGCGGTACACCGCCATAATCACCCTCGCGGTCGGGACGATCGTCATCGTCCTTCTCAACCTCAATGCCCTCACCATCGGGCGCACGCTGTACACCGAAAACGCGGTCAGCACGGCGGTCAGCACCGTAGCGGCCAAAGCCACTTCTTGTTCCGGCGTGAGCCAGGATTGCCTGGCTAATCTTGAGGGACAGCTATCGTCCGCGGCGGCGGCTGGCCTGCCGGTCGGCTGGGGCACCGTCCGTGCCTGCCGGGAACCGGGCGTGCGGTGCAACTGGATGGACCAGCGCGGGATCTTCAGCCCGTATGGCGGTTCCGGCTGGCAGTTCGTCCTGGTCCTGGTCGGCTTCATCATAATGATCATCTCGATCGTGCCGGGCGCTCAGTTCTGGTTCGGCCTGCTCAGCAAGATCGGCGCCCTGCGGTCAACCGGCCCGAAGCCCGCCTCGGCCTCAAGCAATTCTGTAAACCTCACCGTCATTCCACCTGTCGCAGCCCCGACCCGGGCGCTCGCGGCGGTCCCGGCCTCATCGACGGCGCCGCTCGAACCGAAGCCACCTCTCGAGCCGAAGCCACCGAACTAGCCAGCGAACGGTCTGGCGTCATGGCGCCGGGAACTGCGATTGGTCTCGGCCGGAGCGTACCGTTCGTCCGAACAGCATGGGGGATAGCCCATGAGCACGAATCGCGGACCACTGCCGGGGACGCCTGAGCCGGACAGTTCAGGGCAAGGCTACTTGCCGTGCGAAGTCAAAATGCTCCGGTTCGCCGCGGCCGGCGAACAACTGGACCTTGGCCAAGGCCCATTCGAGCTGTCCGCGATGAAGGCATGGGCGGAAGACCGGACGATTCGAGCGTCGGTGCTGCGGCGATTGGTCGTCGACGAGCAATGGTCAGTACATGCCAGTGGCGTGCGGCTGCGTGGCCTCCGGATCAGCGGCCACCTGGATCTGACGGCGGTAATCCTCCGCTGCCCGCTGCATCTGGAGGACTGCTACTTCGACGATCCTGGCCCTGTTGTCCTTAGTAACGCTATGGCCTCCGCGCTCACCTTCCATCGCTGCCAGGTGGAGGGCCTGCACGGGGATTCGCTCACGGTCAGCAGGAACCTCGACCTGAGCGGATCCACGTTCGCTGGTCCGCTCCGGTTGGCCGGAGCAAGCATTGTCGGCCGCCTGGACTGCCGCGGCACCTGGCTGACCGGCACCGACAATGACGGCGCCGCGTTGGTCGCGTCCCGGATAAAAGCCGACGAGGCGTGGCTTAACGAGTGGGATCCGGACGGCGTCGCAGAGCCTTTCACCGCGGCGGGCACTATCGATCTGGTCGATGCGGAGGTCACCGGTTCTCTGACCTGCTCCGGCGCTCAGTTGACAGCCCGCAACGGCGTAGCGCTGGCGGCCGACCGGATCCGGGTCGGCAGGAACACGTCGTTCGACAGGGTGGTCGCCGAGGCTGGTGCACTCCGCTTGGCCGGAGCAAGCATCGTCGGCCGCCTGGACTGCCGCGGCGCCCGGCTGATTGGCACCGACAGTGACGGCACGGCGCTGGTCGCGTACCGGGTAAAGATCGGCGATGACGTGCTGCTGGGCGACGGGTTCACCGCGGGTGGCGGCATCAGCCTGATCGATGCGGAGATCGCCGGATCTCTGACCTGTACCGGCGCCCAACTGGCGGCCGACGACGATGGCAGCGCGCTGGCCGGCAAGCGGATGAAGGTACGCAATGTACGGCTTGATGTCTCGGACGTGCCCGGCGCCCTCGACTTGACCGATGCCGAGGTGACAGGGTCCCTTATCTGCACCGGTGCCCACCTGACGGCGCGTGCTGGAATAGCGCTGGCGGCCAGCCGGATGAAGGCCGGTGAGGTGCGGCTTGACGGGTGGGACCTGGGGCGGTCCTTCACCGCGGCGGGCATCATTGATCTGGTCGATGCGGAGGTCACCGGGTCTCTGACCTGCTCCGGCGCTCAGTTGACAGCCCGCAACGGCGCAGCGTTGGCGGCCGATCGGATCCGGGTCGGCGAGAACGTGTCGTTCGACAGGGTGGTCGCCGAGGCTGGTGCACTCCGGTTGGCCGGAGCAAGCATCGTTGGCCGCCTGGACTGCCGCGGCGCCCGGCTGGCCGGCACCGACAATGACGGCACCACGCTGATCGCACACGGTATGAAGGCCGGCGAGGTAAGGCTCGACGAGTGGAACCCGGAGCGGCCCTTCACCGCGGCGGGCACTATTGACCTGGTCGATGCGGAGGTCACCGGGTTCCTCGTGTGCACCGGCGCCCGGCTAACGGCCAGCCGGGGGAGCGGTGCGCTGGCTGCCGACCGGATCAGGGTGGGCAAGAACGTATTGCTCGACAGGGTGGTCACCGAGGCTGGTGCGCTCCGGTTGGCCGGAGCAAGCATCGTCGGCCGCCTGGACTGTCGCGGCGCCCGGCTGGCAGGCAGCGACGATGATCGCAGCGTGCTGGTCGCATACGGCATGAAGGTTGGTGATGACGTACTGCTGAGCGGCGGATTCTCCGCGGCTGGCGGCGTCAGCCTGGTCGATGCGCAGATCGCCGGGTCCCTGACCTGCACCGGCGCCCAACTGGCTGCCAGCCATGACGGCCGGGCGCTGGCCGCCAAACGGATGAAGGCGCGCAATGTATGGCTTAACAGCTCGGACCCGGCTGACCCAGCGCAGCGCTTTACCGCGGACGGTACCGTCGACCTGGCTGACGCGGACATCGGCGACCTGAACTGCACGGACGCCTACCTGAGGGCCGCCGATATTGCAGGCGAAACGAAGGGCTATGCCTTGTACGCGGATGGGACGAAGGTCAGCGGCGACGTGCGGCTTTGCCAGAAACTCGGCAAGTTCACCGCCACTGGCGCCATCCTGCTCTCCGGCGCGGACATTACCGGCGAGCTCATCCTGACCAATGCCTTCCTGATCGGCGCCGACAGCAGGGATAACGCGCTATATGCCGACGAGATGAAGGTTGCTGGCAACGCAGACCTCACAGGTGCCTTGGCCGTTGGCACCGTCTCATTCAAGTCGGCGACTGTCGGCGGGAGCCTTCGGCTGAAGCCGCGGCAGCTCGCCGGAAGCGCATACCAGACCGACGGTGGCTACCTGATAGGCAAAGACCAGGTGGCGCTTGACGCCTCGGGAACTACGGTCGCGCAGGAGCTCGATTGGGATCCGGCGGCACAGGTGTTTGGCCGGGTCATCCTCGAGCACGCTGCGGTCGGTCGGCTGACGGACAACTGGACGGGAATCAGATCGAAGTCCGGGTTCTGGCCGCCGAACGGTCGGCTTCGTCTCGATGGCCTGACCTACACCACGATCGGCGGGGACCATTCGGCCGACCTGGGCCAGCGCCTGACCTGGATCCGGAGCCAGTATCCTGAACCACCCGACGACACAGCGCGTTTCGCGACTCAGCCGTACGAACTGCTGGCCAACTTCTACCAGCAGGCTGGCCAGGATTCCGAGGCCCGTGCCGTCGCTATCGCCAGACGCCGGGATCTGCGCAAACACGGCCACCTCACGTGGTACCGCGTAGCCCTGAACTGGGTGCTGGATAAGACCATCCGGTATGGCTACGAGACCTGGCGTGCCGTCCTGGCGCTCGTCGTCCTGTATGTCGCCGCGGTGGCGATCTTCTGGATCGCCCAGCACCACGGCAACCTGATCGTTCCGGTCATGCAGACCGCGGGCGGGCACCAGCCGCCGCCGGCGACGCGGTGCACCAGCGCCTACCCTTGCTTCTACCCGATCGGCTATGCCATCGACACGGTCATCCCGATCATCAATGTCCGCCAGGCCACCTACTGGAGTCCCAACGGTCACGCCGCGTGGGGAACTGCTTTGGTCGGGTTCACCTGGGCCGGCACCCTTCTTGGCTGGGCCCTGGCCACGCTGGCCGTCGCTGGTTATACGGGCCTGGCCCGGAACGCTGATTCTCTGTGAGCACCAGTTCCGTGCAAATTGGTTTTGATCTGAACCGATGCGGTCCGGAACAATGACCTGGTGCTGCTGACGATCACCACCACCCGGGCGCCCGCCACGGACCTCGGGTACCTGCTACACAAGCACCCCGACCGGCTGCAGACCTATCCCACCGCGGCGGGCGCGGCGCACGTGTTCTACCCCGAGGCGACCGCCGGGCGCTGCACCGCCGCGCTGCTGCTCGAGGTCGACCCGGTGACCCTGGTCCGCGGGCCGGCCGGGCCGGCCGGGTCGGCCGGGTCGGCCGGGCGCAAGAACCAGCCCAGCGACGGCGAGCTCGCCCAGTACGTCAACGACCGCCCGTACGCCGCCTCCAGCATGCTCGCGGTCGCGCTGAAGGAAGTCTTCCGCACCGCGCTGACCGGCCGCTGCGACGCGCGCCCCGCACTCGCCCAGGACAAAATCCCGCTCGAAATCCGCGTCCCGGCCCTGCGCTGCCGCGGCGGCGAAGACCTGGCCCGCGCCATCTTCGAGCCGCTCGGCTGGACCGTCGCCGCGCAAAGCCAGCCGCTCACGCCGGCGGAATGGGGCCCGTCGAACTACCTG
>Ga0335073_10008311_pt1 | contig 14562 bp, 9 predicted proteins | sample Lox_Sample_22_FD_207093 | JGI IMG/M metagenome (GOLD analysis project Ga0335073, IMG submission 207093) | Soil microbial communities from Loxahatchee National Wildlife Refuge, Florida, United States - Lox_Sample_2.2 | ecosystem: Environmental > Terrestrial > Soil > Wetlands | place: USA: Florida... | reverse complement strand
GCCGGCGCACCGCCGCCATCGTCGTGCCGGTCATCGTGCTGGCCGCGGTGGCCGTGCTGGCGCTCGCCCTGCTGACCGGTCACGGCCCGAAGTTCGGCCAGCTCGTCGCGGGCCAGCAGCCGGCCCAAGCGCCAGACCAGGACACGTCGGCGCTGACCATCGGCATGTATCCCGGGCAGCAGCAGCGCGGCGTGTTCCAGACCGTGAACCGCATCGTGGCCTCGGGGAACACGATCGTGACCATGGGCTCCCAGACCAGCGACGGCATGGTCCGGCAGCAGTTCTTCGTATCCGCGAACGGCGGCGCCAGCTGGCGGCTGGCTCCGGTCCGGGCCCAGGGCGGCGGCCAGGCCCCGCTCGGGTATCCGGCCGCCCGGCTGGCCGGCGGTCCGGCTGGCTGGCTCGCCGTCGGCCCGCAGGCCATCTGGACCAGCCCCAACGGCCTGTCCTGGACGCTCGTGTCCGCCAAGGGACTGACCCCGATGCTGGCCGGCGACCAGATGTGGGTCCTGAACAGCACCTCCGGCGGGTTCCTGGCCGCCGGCGTGGCCGCGGACGGGAAGCAGGCCACGCAGGCCGTGCTCTGGACCTCCCGCGACGGGGTGACCTGGCAGCGCAAGACGGCCGCGCAGCTCGGGCTGGCCGGGCCGGGCGAGACCGTGCAGAGCATCGCCTACATCACCGCCCGCGGCACCGACACGCTGATCTCCGGGCAGGTCGCCAAGGGCGGCACGACCTACGCGGGCGCGTGGCTGAGCACCGACGGCGGGTCGGCCTGGACCCGGGTGACGGTCCCGGTCGACCACGGGGCGGGGACCGCGATCACCGGGCTGGGCGCCGACGCTTCCGGCTTCCTCGCCGTACGGCCCGGCCGCTCGGCCAACGGCACCCCGGGCGCGGTGGCCTATTTTTCACCGAACGGAACAGCCTGGCAGTACGCAGGAACCATCGGCGCTTCCCCGGGGTGGAGCCCCGGATTGGTCAAGGGCAGTAACTTCGGCTTCGTCGTCGCCGGGGCCAGCGCGGCGGGCCAGCTGGTGGCGTTCACCAGCACCGGTACCGGCGGGACCTGGCAGCAGACCGGGTCCCTCGGCGACGCGGACACCGAGTCCGTGGTCGGCGCGACCGTCGCGTCGGCCGGCACGATCGTCGCCGTCGGGTACACCTCACCCAGCAAGGTCAGCCAGCAGCCGGTCTTCCTGCAGGCGAACGCGACCGGCAGCGTGCGGGCGGTGCCGCTGGACAGCATCCCCGGCGGCTCGATCCCGGAACTCGCCGTCAACGGCCTGGCCGTCGCGGCCGGCCAGCAGATCGCCGTGGGCAGCGCGGACGGGTACCCGGCCGTCTGGCGGCAGGCCGCTGGCGGATCCTGGGCCCTGGCCACTTCCTTCTCGCAGGTAGCCGCCACCCAGGGCCTGGCGGCCCAGACCCTGGAAGCACTGACGGGAGTGACCCACGGCGCGTCCGGCTGGCTCGCGGTCGGCGCGCCCGGCCCGGTGGTCATGACCTCGGCCGACGGCACGACCTGGCAGTCCGCCACGGGCCCGGGTTCCATCACCGCCGACCTGGCCGGGGTGGGCGCCGTCGCGACCGCGGCGGGCCCGCACGGGTACGTCATCGTCGGCAAGCTGGTCGCCCCGGGCGGCAGCTGCGTGGCCGACGTCTGGTGGTCACCGGACCTGACCGTCTGGAACCGCGCCCACGACGTGAACGACGCGACCGGCTCCAGTCAGGTGCTCGCGGTCGCCGCCGACGCCCACGGCTTCGTGTCGGCCGGATCGCACAACGGCAAGCCGGCCGTGTGGACCACGACCAACGGCACCACGTGGACGACGATCGTCCTGCCGGTGCCGGCCGGGGCCTCGTCCGCCGTGCTACAGCAGATCGCGATCGGCGGGAACCGCGTGGTCGCCCTGGGCCAGGCGTACACCAAGGCCGGTGCCATCCCGGTCGCCGAGCTGTCCGTCAACGGGGGCAGCAGCTGGCAGCAGGTGCCCTTCACCCCGCCGGGACCGGACACGACGTTCACCGCGCTGACCGCGACCGCCGGCGGCTTCACCGCCGCGGGCCAGTTCGGCCAGCCCGGCCAGCAGCAGGTCGCCGCGTGGACCTCGGCCAACGGGACCTCGTGGACGAGCGCAACGATCGGCGGCCTGACCGGGACCCAGACGGGCGGCAGCTACCTGATCAGCGCGCTGGCCCCGTCCGGCACCGCGGTGACCGGCATCGGCTCGCTCGCCACCCAGGCCAGCCAGGAAGTCTTCACCGTAGCCCTCCCGGCCCGCTGACCACACCGGTCTCACGAGCCGGCGACAAGGGCGATTTCATACCGCCGGCGGCCGTCCGGGACTAACCCGGTGTTAAAGCTTCATCTCCGCGACACCCTGCGCCACCGCGCAGGGGGCGCACAGCGAGACATCCGCCCCGCTGACCTGCCGGGTCATGACCGCTCGGCCGTCGCACACGCCCGTGTCAGCCGGGTGCGCCGTGGCGCACTGGCACTGGCAGTTGCGCCACTCGCCGGTCATCGCCGAGCGGCTGGCGTCGACCGCGGCGCGGACCGCCGGCTCAATCTTGTCCATCGCCTCGTGGGTGGCTTCCGATATCCGCCGCGACCACTCGCTCATCGCGTCGGCAGCGGCTTGCCAGGCCGCCCGGAACTGCTCACCCGGCTTGCCTGGGTTACCGTCCATGATCCCATTTTTGCACCCGGCGTCGCTTGTGGCCAGGGCCGGGGTCAGGTCGGCGGGGTCAGGCCGCGCAGCGAGGCGTCCAGGATCTCGGCGGGGTGCGCGACCGCGATGCTCTGGCCGCGGTCGGCGAGCGCGGCCGCGATCTGCAGCGAGCAGCCCGGATTGGCCGAGATGAGCAGCGGGGCGCCCGCGTCCAGCACCGCCTGCGCCTTGCGCGCGCCCAGCTCGCTGGCGGCCTCGGGCTGCAGCAGGTTGTACACGCCGGCTGAGCCGCAGCAGGTTCCGGCGTCGGGCAGCTCGACCAGGCGCAGGTCCGGGATAGCGCGCAGCAGCTCGCGCGGCTGCCGGGTGATCCCCTGGGCGTGCCCCAGGTGGCAGGCGTCATGGTAGGCGGCCGTGACCGGCAGCGGGTGCCGCGGCGCGGCCGGCCCGAGCTCGGCCAGGAACTCCGACAGGTCCCGTACCCGGCCGCTCATCGCTTCCGCCCGCCCGGCCCAGTCCGGGACGCCGGCCAGTAGCCGCTCGTACTCCTTCATGGCCGACCCGCAGCCGGCCGAGTTGACCACCACCACGTCCACCCCGGCCCGCTCGAACGCCTCGATCGTGGCCCGGGCGAAGCCCTCCGCTTCGGCCTCCCGGCCGGCGTGCAACGACAGCGCCCCGCAGCAGCCCTGGCCGCGCGGGATGATCACGTCGCAGCCCTCCATCGCGAGCACGCGCGCGGTCGCGGCGTTCACCTGCGGGAAGAACACCGACTGGACGCATCCGGTCAGCATCCCGACCACCGCGCGCCGTGGCCCCCGGGCCGCCACGCGGTCCGGCAGCCGGCCCGCGCCGGCGGCCGCCGGCGGGGCCAGGCGCCCCGCGCCGGAGGCGCCAAGGCGCACTGCGCCGGAGGCGCCAAGGCGCACTGCGGCGCCGAGCACGGGGGACAGGCGGGCCGGCAGGCTACTGCGGGCCAGCCGCCGGTCCAGCCCGGTGCGCTGGGCCGCCCGCAGCGGCCAGATCGCGGCCCGCAGCCGCCGGGGGTACGGGAACAGCGCGAAGATGGCGGCCCGCGCCGCCCGGTCCCGGCGGTTCCCGTCCCCGGCCGCGGGCCCGGCCGGCCGCGCCTCTTCGGTCCAGACCCGGGCCGCCTCGATGAGCTGGTCGTACTGCACCCCGGACGGGCAGGCGGTCATGCACGCCATGCAGCCCAGGCAGCGATCGAAATGCTGGGCCGCCGCCGGGGTCAGCCCGGCGCCGTCCAGGACCTGGTTGATCAGGTAGATCCGGCCCCGCGGCGAGTCCATCTCCTCGGCCCACAGCTGGTAGGTCGGGCAGGCCGGCAGGCAGAACCCGCAGTGCACGCAGTCGCTGGCTACCTCGCGCAGCCGGTCGGCGTCCTGCATCACCGCTCCCCAGGCAATCGTCCGGGGAACATCCGGTGGCCCGGGTCGAACTGGTCCTTGACCGCCCGCATCAGGTCAAGACCGGGCAACGGCCCGTCCGGGCCAGCGGCCGCCCGGACCCTCTCCGGTGCGGCCAGCACGGCCATGCCCCCGCGCACCAGCCCGGAACCGTCCGCGGACCCCGCGAACACGCCCTCCAGCCGGTCGCGCAGCCCTCGGACGAACTGGGCCGCGGTATCGTCCCCGACGGCCCGGTCCAGCTGCGCGTACAGCACGCCCGCGCCGGCCGGACCGCCCACCGCGGGCCGGATGCCCGCGCTGGCCCCGGCCGCGGCCAGTGCCTCGAGCACCTCGCCGAGCTGGGCCACCCAGAACGTCACCCGCGCCACCGTGCCTGGTCCCGGCCCCGGCTCCCACCAGGGGAACGGCGTCTCGGACTGGGCCGCGACCGGCGTCGCGCCCGCGGCCGCCAGCAGCTCGGCCATCTGCTTGGCCCGGTCGTCCACCCCAGATGGCGTGCCCTCCAGCAGGACACCCACCCGCAAGGGACCCGTCCACAGCAGCTCCACGGCCGACGGTACCAGCGCGGACCTGGCCGCCGACGCCACGGCCGAGGCCGCGCTCGCCAGCGCGGACGGGCCAAAGCCTCCGGTCACCCATGACACCGCGGCCGGCCGCGGGTGCAGCCGGAACGTCGCCTCGGTGATCAGGCCCAGCGTTCCCTGCGAGCCGGAGAACAGCTTGCCCAGGTCGTAGCCGGCCACGTTCTTGACCACCTTGCCGCCCGCGTGCGCGATGACCCCGTCGGCCCGCACCACCGTGATCCCGATCAGCAGGTCCCGCGGGGCGCCGTAGCGGAACCGGCGCGGCCCGGCCGTCCCGGTAGCCACCACGCCGCCCACCGTGGCGTCGGCCGGCGCGTCGACCGCGAGCTGCTGCCCGGCCGAGGCCAGCACCGAGGCTAGGTACCCCATCGTCGCGCCGGCCTGCACCCGCGCCACCAGGTCCCCGGCCGCGTGCTCGAGGACCCGGTCCATCTGGCGCACGTCCACGACCAGATCGGCCGACGACGGGGGCTGGCTCCAGCCCAGCCCGGTCCCGGCTCCCCGCGGCACCACGCTCAGGCCGTACTCGGCCGCGGCCCGCAGCAGCGCGGAAGCCTCGTCGGTGCTGGCCGGCGACGCGACGAACGACGGCGGGACTCCCGCGACCGCGTCCGAGGAAGGATCGGCCTCGCGCAGCGACGCGCACGCGGCGCTCAGGGCGGCCCGGGCCGCGGGCACCACGGTCCGTTCGGTATCCATAAAAAGATCTCCGCCTGCCCGGCCACCACGGCCGGATGCGGGGCCCGGCGGCGGCCCGGTACCTCGCCGCACAGCCGCGGCGTGGGGAAGATCTTGCCCGGGTTGCACAGGCTGGCCGGGTCGAAGGCGCACCGGATCAGCTGCATGGTGTCCAGGTCGTCGGCGCCGAACATCTTCGGCATGTACCGCGACTTGTCCACCCCCACGCCGTGCTCCCCGGTGATCGAGCCGCCCTGCTCCAGGCAGGCGTCCAGGATCGCGCCGGACACCTGCTCGGCCGCGGCCTCCTGGCCCGGCACGGAGTCGTCGTAGAGCACCAGCGGGTGCAGGTTCCCGTCGCCCGCGTGGAACACGTTGGCGACCCGGATGCCGGACTCGGCGGACAGCGCGGCGATCTTCGCGAGAACAGAACCCAGCGAGGTCCGCGGCACCACGCCGTCCTGCACGATGTACGCCGGGCTGATCCGGCCCACCGCGGCGAACGCGGACTTGCGCCCGGCCCAGACGGCCGCCCGCTCGGCCGGGTCGTCGGCCGCCCGGATCTCTGTCGCGCCCGCCGCCTCGCACAACGAGCGTACGGTCGACATCTCCGCCTCGACCTCCGCGGCCGGACCATCCAGCTCGACGAGCAGCACCGCGCCCGCTCCGGCCGGGTAGTTGCAGTGCACGGCCTCTTCGGCGGCCTCGATGGCCAGCGCGTCCATCATCTCGATCGCGGCCGGCACGATCCCGGCCCCGATGATGTCGGACACCGCCTGCCCGCCCTGGCTCGTGGTCTCGTACGCGACCAGTAGCAGGTGCACCACCTCGGCCAGCGGCATCAGCTTGACCACGATCTTGGTCACGATGCCGAGCGTGCCCTCCGAACCGGTGAACGCGCCTAGCAGGTCGTACCCGGAACTGACCCCGGTCCCGTCGCCCAGCCAGGTCAGCTCGCCGGACGGCGTGACGATCTGCAGGCCGGTCACGTGGTGCACGGTGAACCCGTGCTTGAGACAGTGCGCGCCGCCGGAGTTCTCCGCCACGTTGCCGCCTACCGAGCAGACCACCTGGCTGGACGGGTCGGGCGCGTAGAACAGCCCGAACGGCGCCGCTGCCTTGCTCACCGACAGGTTCGTGGCGCCCGGCTCGACGATGGCCCGCCGGCTCACCGGGTCGATCTCGATGATGGACCGCATCCGGGACATCACGATCAGCACGCCGTCCTCGTGCGGCAGCGCGCCGCCGGACAGCCCGGTGCCGCTGCCCCGGGCCACGAACGGCACCCCGGCCGCCGAGCACGCGGCGACGACCGACGCCACCTCGCCCGCCGTCCCCGGCAGCACGACCAGGGCGGGTACCGAGCGGTGCGAGGTGAGGCCGTCGCACTCGTAGGTGCGCAGCTCCAGCGGATCGGTGATGACGTTCCCGGCCCCGCAGACCTCCCGCATCCGGGGCACCAGCGCCTCGACGGCCATCGTCATGCCTACCACCTCACCGCCACCGGAAGCCCGGCGTGCCTGTAGACGCGCAGCTTCCCGGTCATCGCCTTCGCTGATTGTCCCCTTTTCCCGGGCCCCTGACCAGAAACCTGCTGACCAGAAACCTGCTACGGCATGCGCTCGTAGGCGGGGATGGTGAGGAAATCGACGAAGTTGTCGGCCAGGGCTACCTCGGAGAACAGCGCGGTGGCCTGCCCGTAGCGGTCCGCGTCGAACTCCCCGGCGCCGGCCTGCTCGCGGATCTTGCTCAGCTCCTCGTCGATGAGCTCCTCGACCCGCTCCCGGGTCACCACCCGCCCGTCGTCCAGCGCCACGTCGTTGTGGATCCACTGCCAGACCTGCGACCGGGAGATCTCCGCGGTGGCCGCGTCCTCCATCAGGTTGAAGATGCCCACCGCGCCGTTGCCGCCCAGCCACGCGGCCAGGTACTGCAGCGCGACGCTGATGTCGTTGCGCAGCCCGGCCTCGGTGATCGCGCCGGGTGTCTTGCTGACCGCGAGCAGGTCCTCCGCGGTGACGTGCACGTCCTCGCGGGTCTTGCCGAGCTGGTTCGGGTTGGCGCCGAGGACGCCGTCGAAGACCTCCTTGCAGATCGGCACCAGGTCCGGGTGCGCCACCCAGGAGCCGTCGAAGCCGTCGGCCGACTCCCGCATCTTGTCCTCCCGGACCTTGGCCAGCGCCTTCTCGTTGACCTCGGGGTCGCGCCGGCTGGGGATGAACGCGGCCATCCCGCCCATCGCGTGCGCGCCCCGCCGATGGCAGGTGCGGACCAGCAGCTCGGTGTAGGCGCGCATGAACGGGGCGGTCATCGTGACCGAGTTGCGCTCGGGCAGGACGAAGTCCCGGCCCCGGGTGCGGAACTTCTTGATCACGCTGAACAGGTAGTCCCAGCGCCCGGCGTTCAGACCGGCCGAATGGTCGCGCAGCTCGTAGAGGATCTCCTCCATCTCGAACGCGGCCGGGATGGTCTCGATCAGCACCGTGGCCCGGATCGTGCCGCGCGGGATGCCGAGGAAGTCCTGCGCCAGGTTGAACGCGTCGTTCCAGAGCCGCGCCTCCAGGTGGCTCTCGCTCTTGGCCAGGTAGAAGTAGGGCCCCTTGCCCTTGTCCAGCTGGCGCTGCGCGCAGGTCGCCATGTACAGCGCGAAGTCCACCAGGCTGCCGGACGCGCGCGTCCCGTCGACCAGGATGTGCTTCTCGTCCAGGTGCCAGCCGCGCGGCCGGACCACGATCGTGGCCAGCTCGTCGTCCGGCCCCAGCGCGTAGTCCTTGCCCTCGGCCGAGCGGAAGTCGATGGTCCGGTCCAGCGCATCCTTCAGGTTGAGCTGGCCGGTGATCATGTTGTCCCACAGTGGGGTGTTGGCGTCCTCGAAGTCCGCCAGCCACACGTTGGCGCCCGAGTTCAGCGCGTTGATCGTCATCTTCTTCTCGGTCGGCCCGGTAATCTCGACCCGCCGGTCGACCAGCCCGGGCGCCGGCGGCGCGACCTTCCACGAGAGGTCCTCGCGGATGTGCGCCGTCTCGGGCAGGAAGTCGAGCATCGCGCCGCGGGACAGCTCGGCCTGGCGGCGGCGGCGCGCGGCCAGCGCCTCGAACCGGCCAGGCGCGAGCTCGGCGTGCAGGGCCGCGATGAGCTCGATGGCCTGCGGCGTGAGGATCTCGTCGTACCGGTCCCCGGACGGCCCGGTAATCTGCACGCTTTCGGTTCCCGGCATGTTCTAGCTCCTCCTGGCCCGCCCGACTTCGTGCCCTACATCCTAGGCTGGGCCGCCCGTCCGGCCGGAAGACCCCCGTGGGCAGCCAGGCCCAGCCGGGCGGCTCAGGCGCTATCGTTTCCCCCGTTTGTCGCCGGAATGATCTTCTCGGCCGCGACCGCCGTCACCAGACTCAGATAAAGACCTACGTGACACCCTTTACCTGAAGCTGATATGAACGAGCTTTGAAAGGCTGGTACCTGAGTGCCGAGTGCCGCATCAGGCAACGTTTGCCCCGCGAGCCTCACCAAGTGCCAGCCGACTCAGCCCGGCTACCTCCGGAAAGGGGCGTCCGAAGATCGTGGATATTTACCTCGCTCACAACGAGGTAACGGTCCACGATCATTAGGGGAGCCCTTCCTGTCGCGTAATCCGCAACAAATCCGCTTCCTATAGAAGCCTGACCGGAAAGGCACCCTAGCGTGCCGCGGCGAAAGGCCGGCCACCGCGTCAGCTGGCAACTGCGAGCCGAACCGTAACGCTGCCGGAACGGTCCGCGCGTAGCGTGGCCCCGTGGAGCAGTGGCAGCCGCCCGACAGGCGGGAACCTGGCCGCGCATGGCCCGCCGCGAGCGCCGCGATCGCGCTCGCGGCGCTCGCCGTCCTGATTCTCGCCGGGTCGCTGCTCCTGTACGCGCTGACGCACCAGAACCTGGCCGAGAACGGCGGCCAGGACGTCGTCGTCTTCGCGTCCTTCGTGACCGTGGGCCTGATCATCACCTGGCACCGGCCGGGTAACCCCATCGGCTGGATCATCCTGGCCGGCGTTGACTTCCAGGGACTGGCCATCGCGGGCTCGGTCTACGTGACGCTGGCCCGCAGTCCCGGCTACCACCTGCCGATCGGCCCGCTGGTCTGGCTGGATTCCGCCTGGTTCGTGGGTATCGCCGCGGCGCCGCTGGTCATCCTGCTGTTCCCGGACGGGAGGCCCCCGTCACCGCGCTGGCGCCGGGTCATGTGGTCCTATCTCGCGATGGTCGGCTGCTACCTGGCCTGCACCTATACCGCAGTGGCCATCGCCGTCGGCGAGCACCGGACCCGGATCGACGCCAACGGCGTCCCGGCCTTCGTCGACCATCCGGCCGGGTGGTACGCCGCCGCGACCGACGTCTTCACCGTGCTGCTGCCGGCGTTCTGGCTGTCGTTCGTCGCGGCCCAGCTCATCAGCTGGCGCCGCTCCTCCGGTGAACGCCGGCAGCAGCTGAAGTGGCTGCTGGCCGGGGCCGCGGTCCTGGCCGTTTCCGAGGCCGTGATCCAGCCCCTGTCGGCCAGCCCGCACCTGTCCGCCGCGCAGCAGGGGATCCTCAACACCGCCGGGGCGGTCGCCCTGGCCGCGCTGCCGGCCGGCCTGGCGGTGGCGATCATGCGCTACCGGCTGTACGACATCGACCGGATCATCTCCCGCACGCTCGCCTACGCGATCGTGACCGGTCTCCTGATCGGCGTCTACACCGGCCTGGTCCTGCTGGCGACGCAAGTGCTCACGATCACATCGCCGGTCGCGGTAGCCGCCGCCACCCTGGCCACCGCCGCCCTGTTCAACCCGGTCCGGCGCCGGGTCCAGCGCGTCGTCGACCGGCGCTTCAACCGCGCCCGCTACGACGCCGACCAGACGGTGACCGCCTTCGCCGCCCGGCTGCAGGATTCCGTCGACCTGGACGCCGTGCAGAGTGACCTGGCCAGCGTGGTGCAGCGCACCCTGGAACCCGCCCACGTGTCCCTGTGGACGAACAGCCGCTGGTGATACGCCGGCCATTTCCCGCCCGGGCGCCAGGACATAACATGGTGGACCAAATTCCGGCCGCAGCCGTTTGCGCCCTTGAATCAGTACATGAATCCGTGACCTTGCGCCGCAGCTCAGCAACCTCCCGAGATCCGAAAGCTGCTAAACTTACCTAATCTGGCAAACAGCGCTATCCCCGTCGGCGCATAACTAAAGAAAGTATATCACGAAATATGACGTCTCGCCACGCCAATTCCGTCGCCGCGCGGCCCGCGGACGCCGTCGGCCAGGAGCAAGCTTACGTCGATATGCTCTACCGCCTGCTGGACGCCGCGCGCGAGCGGGCCGGAGAAGCGCTGACCGAGACCCTGGGCACCGGCGGCCAGGGCGGGACGTTCCAGGCCCGGCTGGAACGCGACCTCACGGCGTCCGAGCAGAGCCGGCGCCTAGCCCAGCTGAACGCGGTGGAACGCGGCCTGGTCTTCGGCCGTACCGACGGCCGCGAGCCGGGGAACCCGGAGAGCACCGAAACGGAACTGGAACCGCTCACGCTGTACATCGGCCGCATCGGCCTGCGGGACGACGAGCACGAGCCGCGCCTGATCGACTGGCGCGCGCCCGCCGCCCACCCTTTCTACGCCGCTACCCCCAAGGATCCCGCCGGCCTGATCCGCCGCCGCCACATCTACACCTCCGGACGGACCGTCACCGGCGTGGACGACGAGGTCTTCGACCTGGACCAGCTGTCCGAGCCGGACCGCCGGTCCCTGTCCGGCGAGGCCATGCTGATCGCCAGCATCACCGCCGGGCGCACCGGCCGGATGACCGACGTGGTGGCCACCATCCAGGCCGAACAGGACCGGGTGATCCGCGCCGCCCTCCAGGGCGTGCTGGTCGTGCAGGGCGGGCCGGGCACCGGCAAGACGGTCGCGGCCCTGCACCGCGCCGCCTACTTGCTCTACACCCACCGCCGGACCCTCGAGCGCCGCGGCGTCCTGGTCATCGGGCCGAACGCCACCTTCCTCCGCTACATCAGCCAGGTCCTGCCGTCCCTGGGCGAGACCGACGTGGTGCTCACCTCGATGGCTGAGCTCTTCCCGGGCGTCACCGCCGCGCCCGACGACGACCCGGCCGCGGCCGAGATCAAGGGCGACCTGAAGATGGCCGGCGTGCTGCGCCGCGCGGTGCGCGACCGCCAGCAGGTCCCGCCCGGCGACCTGGAGGTCACCGCCGACGACGTGCCGATGACCGTGCCCCGCGATACCGTGCTACGCGCCCGCGACCGGGCCCGCGCCCTGCGCAAGCCGCACAACGTGGCCCGCAAGCTGTTCATCACCGAGCTGCTCGGGGCGCTGGCCCGGGCGGAAGCCGCTACCCTGGGGCGGCCGCTCGAGCCCGACGACCTGGCCTACGCCCGCGCCCGGCTCTGGGACGAGGCCCCGGTACGCGCCGCCCTGGACGGCTTGTGGCCGTTCCTGACCCCCCAAGGGCTGGTCGCCGGGCTGCTGGCCGAGGAAGGTGCCCTCCGTCGCGCCGCCCCGGATCTTTCTTCGGCCGAACGGGCCGTGGTGCTCCGACCCGATGCCCCCGACGCGTGGACCGTGGCGGACGTTCCGCTGCTGGACGAGGCCGCCCAGTTGCTGGGCAGCGACGACTCGGCAGCCAAGCGGCAGCGCCGGGCCGCCGAGCGGGAGCGCCGCGCCGAGGAGCGATACGCCCGGGAGGTGCTCGAGATCACCGGCGTGGCCGAGACCGGTTTCGTGGACGCCTCGACCCTGTCCGACTGGAACCGCGACCCCGGCCAGGAGCTCACCACCGCCGAACGGGCCTGGGCCGACCCCTCATGGGCCTACGGTCACGTGATCGTGGACGAGGCGCAGGAACTGTCCGCCATGGCCTGGCGGATGGTGATGCGCCGCATTCCCACCCGGTCGATGACCGTGGTCGGCGACGTAGCTCAGCGGGGGAGCGCGGCCGGCGCGCGGTCCTGGGCGCAGATGCTCGACCCGTACGTGAAGGACCGCTGGCACGAGGAACTCCTCACCGTCAACTACCGGACCCCGGCCGAGATCATGGCCGTGGCCGCCGACGTGCTGGCCTCGGTCGCCCCCGACGAGCAGCCCCCCGAGTCGGTCCGCGAGGAAGGCGTCCCGCCCCGCGCGCTGAAGATCACGCCATCGTCCTCACTGGCCACTGGCGTCGCCGCCGTGGTCGCCGCCGATCACGACGACATGGGGGACACTGGCCGTTTGGCCGTCATCGCGCCCACGGCCTGGATGGGCGAGCTAACCCGGGCCCTGCCCGCGGCGGTGCCCGGCGACCAGCCTGAGGTGCTCGACTCGCCGGTCGCCCTGCTCACCGTGGGCCAGGCCAAGGGCCTGGAGTTCGACCGGGTGGTGCTGGTCGACCCGGCCGGGATCCTGGCCCAGTCCCCGGCGGGCGGCCACGACCTGTACGTGGCGCTCACCCGGGCTACCCACCGCCTCACTGTTGTCTACGACGGCGACCTGCCCGCCGCGCTGGACCAGCTAGCCCGCTGACAGCGTCGGCGCGCTCTCCAGCACCTTCTTGACCTTCTGGGCCACGCCGAAGCTGTTCATGAGCCAGTCCCAGGTCAGACCGCCGGCGCTGATCCGCAGCTCGGTCTGCCCGCCCCGCGGGGTGATCGTGACCTGCGCCTTGACCACCCGGTTCTCGCCGGTGCCGACCACGATCTGGTTCGGCCGCCCGTCATGCTCGGCCTGGTACATGGTCCGGCCTGCGGCTTTCCCGGGCAGCACGTTGTAGCCGTCCCCCAGGCCGTCGCGCAGCGCCGAGACCACCTCCTCCGTGGTCAGGTCCGCCCGGGGAACAGTAACGGTTGGCATGGCTGCTCTCCTTTCCAACGGAAGTATCTCGTCCCCCCGAAGCCGAACACCACAGCCCACCCCGCCAGCGTCATGAGCAGGGCCGCGCCGCTTAAGCTGCCGGGGTGGAGCACGATCCAGACCAGGCCCCGCCCGCCGCCGCGCCGCACGAGGTGATGCGGGCTGTGGCTGCCCGCGCTCGCGCGGGCAGCCAGCCCTTGGCCCGCGACGATGGGCTGCGGATTGCCCTGGTCATCGAGGGCGGCGGCATGCGCGGCATTATCGCGGGAGGCATGGCCCTCGCGCTGGACGAACTCGGCCTGGTCCCGGCCTTCGACGCCATCTACGGCGCCTCGGCCGGCGCGATCACCGGGGCCTGGCTGCTGAGCCGGCCGGACGGCCTGCGCGGCTGGGCCGAGCCGGCCTACTCACGGATCCTGATCCGCCGGTCCGCGCTGCTGCGCGGCCGCCCGGTGGCCGACATCCGCGCGCTGGTCGAGGACCTGTACCAGACCACGTTCCCGATGGATTTCGACGCGGTGCTGACCAGCCCGATCGAGCTGCACCCGCTGGCCACCGATGCGGCTACCGGCCAGTCGACCGACCTGCGCTCGCTCATCGGCGACCCGGCCGAGCTGCGCCTGGCCCTGCGGGCCAGCGCCGCCATGCCCCTGCTGGCCGGCCCGCCGGTCGAGCTCGGCGGCCGCCGCTTCTACGACGCGGGCGTGTCGGAGTCCGTCCCGTACCGCACGGCCCTGGCCCAGGGCGCCACCCACCTGCTGATCCTCCGTTCCCGCCGCGCCCCGCACCGCGCAGCCCGCCCGCCTCGCTCGGCCCGCCTGCTCGCCCGCACCACCCTGCGCCGCGAGACCCCCGCCCTGCGCGCCGCGTTCCTGGCCCGCGAGGCCCGCCTCGCCGCCGACGACCAGCTCCTGGCCGACTACGAAGCCGCCTCCCGCATCCCCGCCGCCTCCCGCATCCCCGCCGCCAGCCACACATCACCAGCCGCTTCCGACCCGGCCGCCACTCCCGCCGTACTCTCCATCCGCCCCGCGCCCGACTCGCCGGTAGTAAGCCGCCTGGCGACCGACGGCGCCCTCCTGCGCGCCGCCCTCGAGTCCGGCCGCCTAGCCGCGCTTGGCGCGTTCGACGGCTGCGTGCTCACTCCCTGAGCTGCTTTCTACGCCACGAGCTCCACTGCAGCCCCACCAGCCCCTGCCGCGGCGGCTCCGACCATGATCGCGAAGGGTTTTCAGTCTGCTGGACGCGTCCCGTAATTAGGTGAGTTCCTGGCGTGTCGCATGACATTATGCGGTGATGGCGGAGGCGAACCTGGTGGGGCGGATGAGCCCGGAGCTGGAGCTGCTGTTG
>Ga0335073_10008310_pt1 | contig 14564 bp, 9 predicted proteins | sample Lox_Sample_22_FD_207093 | JGI IMG/M metagenome (GOLD analysis project Ga0335073, IMG submission 207093) | Soil microbial communities from Loxahatchee National Wildlife Refuge, Florida, United States - Lox_Sample_2.2 | ecosystem: Environmental > Terrestrial > Soil > Wetlands | place: USA: Florida... | reverse complement strand
CGCGCACGGGACGGCAAGTCACTCGACCAGGCCGAGGCAACCGTGCTCTTGCATGCGCGCGGCGAGGATCTGACCACGCTGCTCGGGCATGCCGCGCGGGTGCGGGACTCCGGCCTGGCGGCGGCTGGCCGGCCAGGCGTTATCACGTACTCGCGGAAGGTCTTCATCCCGCTGACCCGGCTGTGTCGAGACCGATGCGCGTACTGCACCTTCGTGACGGTTCCGGGTCGGCTGTCGGCCCCGTTCCTTTCCCCGGATGAGGTGCTCCAGATCGCCCGCGACGGCGCCGCGCTCGGCTGCAAGGAGGCGCTTTTCACCCTCGGTGACCGGCCGGAGGCGCGCTGGACGCAGGCGCGTGAATGGCTCGACAGCCACGGCTACGACGACACACTGTCCTACGTGCGGGCTATGGCCATCTTGGTGCTTGAGGAGACTGGCTTGCTGCCGCACCTCAATCCTGGTGTGCTGACCTGGCAGGACTTCCAGCGGCTCAAGCCCGTCGCGCCGTCTATGGGAATGATGCTGGAGACAACCTCGGACAGGCTCTTCTCCGAACGAGGCGGCCCGCACTTCGGCAGCCCCGACAAGGACCCGGCCGTCCGGCTGCGCGTGCTGCAGGACGCCGGGCGCAGCAGCGTCCCGTTCACCACCGGGATCCTGATCGGCATCGGCGAGACGCTGGCCGAGCGCGCTGACTCGATTTTCGCGATCCGCCAGATCGCGCGCGAGTACGGCGGGATCCAGGAAGTCATCGTGCAGAACTTCCGCGCCAAGCCGGACACCAAGATGCGCGGCGTCCCGGACGCCGACCTGTCCGACCTCGCTGCCACGATCGCGGTGACCAGGCTGGTACTCGGCCCGTCAGCCCGGATCCAGGCGCCGCCGAACCTGATCGGCGATGAGTACGAACTGATCCTGTCGGCGGGCATCGACGACTGGGGCGGTGTCTCGCCCCTGACACCAGACCACGTGAATCCCGAGCGCCCCTGGCCGCAGATCGACGATCTGTCGGCGCGGACTGCGGCCGGAGGGTTCCAGCTAGCGGAGCGGCTGACGATCTATCCCGGCTACATCCGCGAGCCGTGGCTCGACCCGCGGCTAGCAGCGCACGTGGCGGCGCTCGCGAACCCGGCGACCGGGCTGGCGGCAGCAGAGGCACGGCCGCGCGGGCTGCCATGGCAGGAACCCGACGGCGGCTGGGCGGGTGACCGCGGATGGGGCGCGAGCGGCCGGACGGACCTGTTCACCACGATCGACACGGCGGGCCGGTCCAAGGACCGGCGGGATGACTTCGCCGAGGTCTATGGCGACTGGGATGAGATCGGTGCCCGGATCGACCCGGCCGCGGGCGGCGGGAAAGGCGCCGGCACCGCAGTGCCACAGCGGGCACCCGCGGAGGTGATGGCAGCCCTGCGGGCCGCGGAGCGCAACCCGGCCGGCCTGTCAGACGCCCACGCGCTCGCGCTGCTGGACGCGGACGGGCCCGAGCTTGACGCGCTTGCTGCGCTAGCCGACGGACTGCGCCGCGAGGCGGCCGGCGACGACGTCACCTACGTGGTCACTCGCAACATCAACTTCACGAACGTGTGCTACACGGGCTGCCGTTTCTGCGCGTTCGCGCAGCGGCGCAACGACGCTGATGCTTACACGCTGTCCCTGGAGCAGGTCGGTGATCGCGCGGCCGAAGCGTGGGAGGCGGGGGCGACCGAAGTCTGCATGCAGGGCGGCATCCACCCCGACCTGCCCGGCACGGCGTACTTCGAGATCGCCACCGAGGTGAAGCGACGCTGCCCGGACATACACGTGCACGCGTTCTCGCCGATGGAGGTGATGAACGGCGCGTCGCGCACCGGCTTGCCCGTCCGCGAGTGGCTGATCCGGGCCCGTGAGGCCGGCGTCGACTCGCTGCCCGGGACAGCGGCAGAGATCCTGGACGACGACGTCCGCTGGGTGCTGACCAAGGGAAAGTTGCCGGCCGCGGCCTGGACCGAGGTCATGACGACCGCGCACGAACTGGGTATCCGCACCACCGCGACGATGATGTACGGGCACGTGGATGTGCCCGCGCACTGGGTCGGGCACCTGCGGGTGCTGCGCCGGATCCAGGAGCAGACCGGGGGCTTTACCGAGTTCGTCCTGCTGCCTTTCGTGCACGCAAGCTCGCCGATCTACCTGGCGGGAATGGCCCGGCCAGGGCCGACTCAGCGGGAGAACCGGGCCGTGCACGCGCTGTCCCGGCTGATGCTCCACGGCGCGATCAGCAACATCCAGTGCTCCTGGGTCAAGCTCGGCGCCGATGTCTGCCAGGAGGTGCTCACTGGTGGCGTGAATGACCTGGGCGGCACCCTGATGGAGGAGACGATCAGCCGGATGGCCGGATCGCAGAACGGGTCTTACAAGACGATCAGCCAGCTGGCGTCGCTGGTCGAGCCCACCGGGCGCCCGCTGCGGCAGCGGACCACGCTGTACGGGACGCCCTCGGCGGAGCGGATGGCCGCGGCTGCGGCAAGCGACGGGGTGTGCGCGTCGGTTCGCGGCCGTCGCGTGGAGCTCCCGCTCACCCCGGCGTAGCGGAACTCAGGCTGGCCCGAGATCGAGATCAGGCTGCGGGCGGCGGGTCGTGGTGAACGTTGCCCAGACCACCTTGCCGGGCTGGTGGGGCACAGCGCAGTAGCCCCAGTCATCGCTGAGCGACGCGACCAGCTGCAGGCCGCGGCCTGACTCGTCTAGCCAGTCGGGCTGGCGAAGCTGTGGCGCCTGAGTGCTGGGGTCAGCCACCGCGCACAGCACGACATAGCCGACGGATAGCAGGCCGAGCCGGACCCGGCTGGGCTCCTCGGGCCAGGGCGAGTCGAAGGGCTGCTGCAGCGCGTGCCGGAAGGCGTTGGTGAGCAGCTCCGAGACCACGCCTGCGACGTCATGACTGCGATCGGCCGCGCCCCAGCGCAGCATCGTCCGCATTGTGAATGCCCGTGCCGTCGTGACGGACTGCGCCGTCAGTGCCGGGGTCCGAGTTGCCACCCTGGGCAGCGCATGCGGCCGGACGCGGGACTGGCCTAGTCCAGCCGGCCACGTCTCGCTAGTGACCGAGGCCATTTCAATGGCCGATTGCAACCACGGCCAGTCCGCGGCCTTCGCGGGTGCTAGCTGGGCTGAAGGCGTGGTCATCGCTGGTCCAAGGAGGTCAACTGGTCACGGACGACGGAGCACGAAGGCCAAGAATCTGGCCGTATCACTCATATCCTGCCTCATGCACAAGGCCGTCGCAAGCAGCATCTGCACGTGCATTTGCATTGTTCCCGCCATCAGTCCGCGCTATGCTGCGACCGTTCTGTGCAAGTGCACATGCATATGCAATGCCAAACTCAAGATATGACTGATCGGGGAAGAACATGCAGATTGCGAATGGCGTCAGGTCCAGCGCCCTGGGACCGGTGGAATGGCGCAAGAGCAGCGCCAGCAACCCGAGCGGCAACTGCGTCGAGGCTGCAGCACTGCTGGACGGCTCGGTGGCGCTGCGCAACTCGCGCCAGCCGGACGGCGTGGCGCTCGTCTACACCAGGGCTGAGATTGCTGCGTTTATCGCTGGCGTGAGGAATGGCGAGTTCGACGACCTGACCTAACGATCCCGGCCTGAAAAGGTGTCGGTAGAGTCACGGCACCGTCCATAGTGCGCGTACTAGGTGATAGCGTGCTCTGAGTGCGCAGTGCGCCTGTAAGCCGCCGCAATTCGGCATTGTCGCAGGCCATTCGCTGTGCGCGGGCCGAAGCGGAGCAGGAGATTGGCGTGGCGGGGCGGGACGAGCCCCTTGTCATGCCGCGGGAGCGATCGTGAGCATGGTTCAGCGGCCTGGTGAGGAACCCCAGGACGAGCTGAGCATCGCCGAAGCGGCCAGTGGGCCGACGGTCCTCCGTATGCTGCTTGGCGGCCAGCTCCGCAGGCTGCGCGAGGCGTCCGGCGTGACGCCGGACCAGGCCGGTTATGAAATCCGGGCCTCCCGCTCCAAGATCAGCCGACTCGAGCATGGCCGGGTCAGTTTCAAGGAGCGTGATGTCGCCGACCTGCTCAGTCTCTACGGGGTCACCGATTCAGGTCAGCGACGCCACCTCCTGATGCTCGCCGAGCGTGCTAACAGCCCTGGCTGGTGGGCAAGGTACGACGACGTACTGCCTGACTGGTTCGAGACCTACATCGGGCTGGAGCAAGCAACGTCCCTGATCAGGACGTATGAGCTGCAGTTCGTGCCAGGCCTGTTCCAGACCGAGGACTACGCACGTGCTGTCACCGTGCTCGGGCACCGTGCCGCTCCGGCAGAGGAGATCGAGCGGCGGGTCAGCCTGCGGCTTAAGCGGCAGGAGATCCTGTACCGGGCCGAGCCGGTGCCAAGGGTGTGGGCGGTGATCGACGAGTCAGCGCTACGCCGGCCGCTTGGCGGCCGCGAGGTGATGCGGACACAGCTACAGCACCTGATCGAGCTGACCGATTCATCGCAGGTGACACTTCAGATCATGCCGTTTGATCGCGGCGGCCACTCCGCGGCCGGCGGGTCGTTTGCGATCCTCAGGTTCGCCGACTCTGACCTGCCCGACATCGTTTACATCGAGCAGCTGACTGGCGCGCTGTACCTCGACAGGCCAGAGGAACTCGACCACTATCGCGAGGTCATGAACAGCCTGAGCGCCGAGGCTGAGACGCCGGCCGAAAGCAAGCGCCAGCTGATGACCCTCATTGAGACCATTTGACTTCTTGCCCTGACATACCCTGCGTGACCCGCGTGACGGTCCGCGGAGCCTAGCGATAATCTGCTGTAAATGCGGCAATATTGGCCGGTGGCCAATCCAGCGAAAGGGCGTCGTAATGGCCAGTGAAGGCGCACCTGTTCCTAGCGAAGCGGCGCCTCGGCTAGGCGACGCGCCGGCCTTCGACACGAGCGTGGCGCACGTCGCGCGAGTCTATAACTACTGGCTAGGCGGTAGGGACAACTTCGCCGCGGACCGCGCGGCGGCCGAGCAGGCCATGTCCGCGTTCCCCGACATCGTGCTGTCGGCAAGGGCCAACCGTGCCTTCCTCCGCCGGACGATTACCTATCTGGCCCACGAGGCTGGGATCCGGCAGTTCCTGGACATCGGCACCGGCATCCCGAGCGCCAACAACACTCATGAGGTGGCACAGCGCGTCGCCCCAGACAGCCGCATCGTGTACGTCGACAACGATCCGGTAGTGCTCGCGCACGCCCGCGCCCTGCTCACCAGCAGCCCGGGTGGTGCTACCGACTACATCGACGCAGACCTACGGCAGGCTGATCAGATCCTCGCCGGAGCTGGGAGCACGCTGGACTTCACGCAGCCGGTCGCGGTGATGCTCATGGCCATCCTCCAGCACCTGAGCGACGACGACGATCCGTATGCCGTTGTGGGGAAGCTGATGGCGGCCGTCCCGCCAGGCAGCTATCTGGTGCTGTCGCACCCGGCTAAGGACATTCATGCCGCCGAGATGGCCGCCATGGCCGCGCGACTCAACCAGATGATGGCCGAGAAGGTCACCTTCCGCGGGGAGGCTGAGGTGGCGAAGTTCTTCAGCGGCCTGGAGCTGGTGGAGCCGGGAATGACCAACGTTCCGGACTGGCGGCCCGAGACCGAAGAGGAAGCCGCCAGCCCGGCTGCCCTCTGGGCTGGCGTGGCCCGCAAGCCCTGAGGCATGCGGTTCCTCGCGCCGCGGTGTGCGTTTGCAGTTTTCAGCGGATAGCGCTGAAAACTGCAAACGCAAGACAGAAGACGCGAATCTAGCCGGTGGTGTCCTCGGAGCCGTCATTGCTCCGGGAGTCGATGGCAATGAAGCCGCTGCTGCTGCGTGCCGCGATGCCGGAGAAGCCATGGCCTACACGCACGATGACGGGCGAGCCCGCGGTGCCGCCGGTCAGGATCACCAGCGCGTCGGCGGGCACGCCGCTAGCCAGCGTGACTAGCACCGCTGCGCCGACTGCGTAGCACGTCGTCGCGCTGACGCACGAGATGGCGCTGAGCGCATAGCCGCTGTCGGCGTTCAGCGGGCCTGGCTTGCCTCCTGCGGTGGTGACGAGCAGATCTGTGTCTGCCGACCCCAGCAGGGCCGAACCGGCCGCTTCGCAATCGCTGTGCCAGCAGGAGATGCCGGTTATCGAGACCCTGGTGCTGTCGGTGACCGGCAGGCGGCTCGCGCCCTTGACGACCAGTGGCTCGCGCCCTTGACGACCAGTGGCTCGCGCCCTTGACGACCAGTGGCTCGCGCGCTTGGCGGCGCTCGCCGGCGGATTAGCGCCGGAGCGCCCGCGGCAGCAAGACCGCGGCAGCGCCGGCGGCCGCGAGGCCGCCACTCCCGGCGACGATGAGCGTTACCCGAGGGCTGGTGGCATCGAGCAGCAGGCCGCCGAAGATATACGACAGGCCGGCGGCCGCGCCGACTGCGCCGTAAACGTTGCCGAATACGCGGCCGAGCATGTCGGCCGGCACGAGGCGCTGGATCAGCGTGTTGTGGCCGACGTCCATGGCCGCGATCCCGAGCCCGCGCACGAACTGGAACGCCAGCGCGGCGACGATGGCGAAAGACAGCCCGGTCAGCAGGTTGCCCAGGCTGCTGATTGCATAGCCCGCCACGATGAGCAGCGGCATGGCCAGTCCCCGCGCTGTCCTCGCGATCAGCACGAACCCGGCCAGCAGGCCCAGGCCGGCCCCCGCGTAGACGAGGCTGGCTGTCGAATTGCTGCCGTGCAGCGTGTGCCGGGCCAGGAACACCAGCGCGACGTCGTCGACGCCGTTGAACAACACAACCGCGCAGAAGGCGAGCGTGATGACTCGCATCACCTTGTCCTGCCAGAGATAGCGCAGGCCCGCTCCGGCTTCGGCCAGCAGCTGCCGCGGACCGCGAGCCGTGGTCGTGCTGGTGGTCTCTGACGTGGCCCCAGCTGACGGGTCGGCCTCAGGCCCGCCGGACAGCCTCGGCAGCACCAGCAGCAGCACTGCCGAGACGGCAAACGTGGCGACATCGACCAGCAGGAGGTCCCGAACGGACAGCCAGGCGAGCAGTGCTGCCCCGATCAGTGGTCCAGCGCTGTCCATGCCGTTGGTGCCGAATCCGATTGCGGCGTTGGCCCGCTCGAGGTCAGCGTCGCGAACCAGGCTCGGTACCGCGGACCGCGACGCGGGCTGGAACACAGCGGCAACGCACGACTGCACTGCGACCAGTGGCAGCAGCAACGGCAACGGGGGCAGCGTCAGCGCGACGATTGCGATGACCACGCCCTGAACGAGCTCGCAAGTTACCATCACGGTGCGCTTGTCCCACCGGTCGCTGACCGCGCCTGCGACCGGACTGAGCAGGCTCGGCACGAAGTCGCCCGCGATCATCAGCAGCGCGACCGCGAGCCCGGTCCCGAAATGCCCAGCCGTATAGAGAAGCAGTGCGATCAGGCCGACATTGTCACCCAGGAACGACAGGAACCGGGCCAGCCACAGTGACCGGAACGAGGAGTTGTCCCGCAGCAGTGCCCGCATGCCCGGCGCAGCCGTCGCGGACACAATGCTGCTCCTTTTAGCTAGGCGGCTGCCCCCGCTCTGGTCGCCTGGGCTGGGGACGTGCGCAGACTAGCGGCGCCTTGTGGCGAACTCCAGTGAATATGTGTCGTGCCGCTTGGATCGTGCCGCTTGGGTCGGGCTGCGCGGGCCCGAGGCAGCCGTTTCGGCTGGCTGCCCCGGCGTCCGTGCTGTCCGGCCGAGGTCGTGACCGCTAAAGGTGACGCGTGAACCGGTCCGGGTCGCGACCGGGACGATCAGGCGGGGGAACGGCGGGGTAGCCGACTCCGATCGCCCCCATCGGCTCCCATTCTGGTGGGAGCCCCAGCGCACGCCATGTGACCTCCCGGCAGAACAGGGTGCTCGAGACCCAGCAGGAGCCGAGGCCCTCAACGGCGAGTGCGACAAGCAGGTTCTCCACCGCGGCGCCCAGCGAAACGACGAACATCGTCCGCTCGGCGTCGTTCCTGCGGACGTCTGGGTAGGTGTGGGCGGCGGCGGCCACCAGGCATGGAATGATGATCAACGGCGCCCGGCGTAGCGGCTCGCCCCGGCGAACGCGCTTCGCGATCTGCTCGGCCGTGAATCCATCCCCCGTCAGGTCAGCCTTCCAGGCCATCAGCATGTCGTCGAGCAGCCGGGTCCTGGACTCCTGCGATTCCAGCACGGCGAACCGCCACGGCTCGCTGTGGTGCGGCGCTGGTGCCGTGATCGCGGCGGCAATCGCGCGCCGCACCGCGTCTGCCGGGACAGCAACCGAGGAGAACTCGCGCACGGTCCGGCGCGCGGTCACCACGTCCGCAGCGCCGAGCCGGAACATGTCCTCCCCGGCCGGCCGGATGATCGAAGCGGCGCCGGGTCCGGCGGCGTCGGTGACGAGGTCGCCCAGACCGCGGACGATTGCGACGGGCACCCCGGTTGTCTTCTGCTTGACCAGGTCGGCGGCCGCGGCGACCTCGTCGGCAACAGCCGCCACGGTTACCTCGAGCAGATTGCCGAAGGTGTCGGTCTGGCCACGATGGTCGCGCAGCGTCGTCACACCGGCCGCGCCGATCGCGGTGTCCGTCTGGCCAGCCCGCCACGGCCGGCCCATCGTGTCGGTGATGATCACGCCGATCCGAGAACCGGTCCGTTCGCCAATGCCCTTGCGTAGTGCCTCAGCTGAGCCGTCCGGGTCGTTAGGGAGCAGCACCATGGTGCCCGGCTCGGTGTTCGACTCATCGACGCCCGCTGCCGCCATGACGAGGCCATGCCGGGTCTGGCTGATCGTGGTTGGCCCGCGTCGTGCAACGACCCGGACTGTCTCGGCGCTGATCGCGGACTCCCGGTCGCCGCGGACAACTCGGCCTTCTGCCTTACTGACGATCTTTGAGGTAATCACCAGGATGTCGCCGTCGATCAGGCCGGGACCTGCCAGCGCTGCGTCAGCGATCAGGGCTGTCAGGTCTGCGCCCGCCGTGATCTCCGGTATGCCCGCGACCGGCAAGACAGTGACCTGCGCCGGCCCGGCCGTGAACCGCTGGCCGGTCATCTGCGCACCTCCAGCGCGAGCTCGACGGCAGCTCTCGCGATCTCCGCCGAGGTAGCGACATTGGTCATGTACAAGGGCCGGCTTCGCACGGCGATCCCGGCCAGTTCCGGCGAGTCGACGGCGTCCTTGTCCTGATCGTCGACCAGCCACCCGTCAAGCAACTGCGGCCCGTAGTGCGCGCCGACCGCGACGGCCGAGGTCTCGACACCGATCGCGCTGAGGCAGGCGTCAGCCATTCCGCGTACGGGAGCGCCGCCGATTATGGGAGATACTCCGACCACGGTCTGCGCCCGGACCGCGTCGGCGATGCCGGGCACCGCCAGGATGATGCCGATGCTGACAACCGGGTTTGATGGCGGGAACAGCACAAAGTCTGCTTCGCTGATCGACTCGAGCACGCCGGGTGCGGGGCTAGCCACCGCCGCGCCAACGGCCTCGATCTTGTGCGCGGGAACCGCCGCGTGCAGGCGGACCCACCATTCCTGGAAGTGGATCTCCTGCTCCCGCCCGTCCAGTTCAACGGTCACGTGCGTGCGCACGGGATCGTCCGACATGGGCAACAGCGTCACGCCGGGCTGCCAGCGCTCGCACAGCCTCGCGGTCGCTTCCGATAGCGTGCGGCCTTCGGCAAGCAGCTGATTACGCAGGATGTGCGTGGCGATATCGAGGTCCCCGAGACCGAACCAGCCGGGACCGGCCCCGTAGGCGGCGAGCTCGCCGAGTACGACACGGCTCTCGCCGGCGCGGCCCCAGCCTTGGTCCTCGCTAATGCCGCCGCCGAGTGTGTACATGACGGTGTCCAGGTCCGGGCAAACGTGGAGGCCGAACGGGGTGAAGTCATCGCCGGTGTTGCCGATGACCGTGACGTCGGCATCCGGTACCGCCGCTCGCAGTCCGCGCAGGAACCTCGCAGCGCCGACGCCGCCGGCCAGAACTGTGATGCGCATGCTCGCCAGTCTTCCACCACAGTCGGGGGGACACCCGCCGACGGCCCCCCGAACACCATCACCGCCTGATTAAGACTCAACCCCAACACCATCGGCTGCGCCGGCAGCGAAAGACCATCACCGCCGGGGCGCTTACCAATCAAACCCTTACAACGATCGGCTACGCCGCCCGTCGGCTGGCCCGCCTGTAACACAGTCGGCCGGCCCGCCTGTAACACGGTCGGCTGGCCCGCCTGTAACACGGTCGGCTGCGCCGCGAGTCGGCCCGCCGCTGGTGCTGCAGGCGCAATTTTCTCGGTCGGACTTTCACGGCATCAAGGGCAACCGGGTGGCCATTATCACGTATCTCCCTTGACGCAGCGCAAGACACGCGCGTGTAATTTCAACCATGTAATTCTCGAGGCCGAACAGGCGGGCGCGGGATACGGGGAACGTGAGGCAGGAGGTGTGCAGTGGCCGAGGTCATCGTCTCGCTGGTGCACGACGCGCTAGGCATCGGCGCAGATGATGCCGAGGAGCAGAGCTGGCAGGATCGTGCGCTATGCGCACAGACCGATCCGGAGGCGTTCTTCCCAGAGAAGGGCGGCTCAACTCGAGAGGCGAAGCGAGTCTGCCGTAGCTGCGAGGTGCGCGCCGAGTGCCTGGAGTATGCGCTTGGCCACGACGAGCGGTTCGGGATCTGGGGCGGCCTATCTGAAAGGGAACGGCGGAGGCTGAAGCGCCAGGCCGTCTAATCGCAGGGCGGTGGCATAGCCCGAGCGGCGGACGCGACCAGGAGCCGATCGCAAGCACAGTGTCTCCGGCACTTCTGTCTGGCCATCTGGCTGAGCCGGTTTCGCGTATTGTTCACGGGTACCCCCACCAGGGCATGCCGGCCCAGTCGTGCTACCCGCCCCCACTAGCGAACCCGGATACAAGCGAATCCCTTGTCGCCAACCGACTCCTACTCCCAGCACGTGGTTACGGCGGTGATCGTCGCTCACGACGGAGCCGCGTGGCTGCCGCGTCTGCTCGAGGCGCTGAACGAGCAGACCAGGCCGGTGCAGCGGGTCGTCGCGGTCGACACAGGCAGTCGGGACCGAAGCGGCTCCCTCCTGGCTGCCCAGCTCGGCCAGGCTGCCGTCTTCGGCATGGATCGCAGCACGGGGTACGCCGCCGCAGTGCGGCGCGCGCTTCAGCACAAAGCTGCGAACGCGCCCGTAGCTGTCGGCGCAGGCGGCGTGGCCGGGCGCGGCCGTGACGATCAGGTCGAATGGTTGTGGCTGCTGCACGACGACTGCGAGCCTGCTGCCGACGCGCTTGAGCAGTTGCTGCGTGGAGCTGCGGAGACGCCGACTGCTGCGGTGCTCGGGCCGAAACTTATGGGCTGGACCGACCGAGACGTGATCGTCGAGGCCGGGCTGACCACTGACACGGCCGGCCGCCGGATCACTGGCATCGAACCGCGCGAAGTCGATCAGGGTCAGCACGACGGCGATCGGGACTCGCTGGCGGTCAGCAGCACTGGCATGCTGGTTCGCCGGGATGTCTGGGAGCAAACAGGCGGCTTCGATCCGGGCATGACCCTGTTCGGCGAGGACATCGACTTCTGCTGGCGGGTGCACGGGGCAGGTTTCCGCGTCCGCGTGATCACTGATGCGGTCGTGTTCCACGCTGCGGCAGCCATCCGGGGCAGGCGGCCCATCTCGGTCGGCAGGCGGGCCAGGCTGCTTGAACGACGCAATGGCATTCTCGCCCTGCTGGGAAATCTGCCCGCCGGGCCGATGCTTGTCGCCCTGCTCGGCAATCTGGCGCTGTCGTTCGTGCGGACCGTGTTCTATCTGGTAGCCAAGCGTCCGACAGCGGCGCTGGATGAGTCGGCCGCCGTCCTCGGCGTTGTCGGCCATCCGCTCAGGCTGGCGAAGGCGAGGCGGCTGCGGGCCCGCGGGCGCCGTGCCGCCTATGCTGCGCTGCGCGGTGACATACCGCCAGGACGCTCGGTTCGTCGCGCGGCCGAGTTCGCAGCCTCGGTTCTGTCCCGGTCATCGCCAGAGGACTTGGCTGGGGCTCACCATGCTACCGACGACCCCACCGAGGATGACTCGCTGCTGACCGACTCCGGTGTCCTGCAGCGGATGCTGACCAGGCCGGGAGTACTGCTTCTGCTCGGGCTGATCGCTATCACGATCGCTGCTGAGCGGTCGCTGATCACCAGCGGCACCATCGGCGGCGGCGCACTGCTACCCGCGTGGGAGGGCGCTTCCAGCCTGTGGGGGCAGTTCCTTCAGGCATACCACCCGGCGGGAATCGGCTCGGCTAGCAGCGGTCCGCCATACGTCGGGATGGTGGCGCTGCTGGCGACCGTGCTGCTTGGCAAGTCCTGGCTCGCCATCGACGTGCTGCTGCTGGGCTGCGTGCCGCTGGCGGGCATCACCGCGTTCCTCGCGATGCGCCGGGTGACGAGTTCGGTCGGAGTCCGGGTCTGGGCGGCAGCTTCCTATGCCCTGCTACCGGTCGCGTTCGGGGCGATCTCGGCTGGCCGCCTCGGGAGCGCGGTGGCGTTCGTGCTGATCCCGGTAATCGGGATGCTCGCGGGCCGGATGCTCAGCATGCCTCCGAAGCTCGCTCGGCGGGCTGCGTGGGCGACGGGCCTGGCGATAACGGTCGGCGCGGCGTTCGTGCCGCTGCTGTGGCCGATGACGGTGGTCGGTGCTGCCGTCGCCGGGGTTGCGCGGTGGCGGTCAGTTCCGGCCCTGCTGCGGAACCTCGCCGTCGTCGTACTGACACCACCGGTGCTGCTGTTGCCATGGTTCATCGGAGTGCTCTCGCACCCGTCGCAGTTGCTACTAGAGGCCGGTCTACCGCAGTCAGGGCTCGCCGAGGCCAACCTGCCTGCTAAGTCGCTGCTGCTGCTGAGTCCAGGCGGTCCGGGCCTGCCGCCTTACTGGGTCAGCGGCGCGCTCGTCCTAGCGGGCCTAGCGGCGCTGTTTGCCTCCAGAGGACGGATGCTCATCGTGTCCGGCTGGATTGCCGCACTGCTCGGGTTTGGTGCCGCCCTGCTGGTCAGCCGGGCGAGCATCACGCAAACCAGCGGGCCGCCGGTGACGCCGTGGCCAGGCGTGGCCCTGGCTGTCGCCGCCGCCGGCCTGCTGCTCGCCGCGGCCGCTGCGGCTGACGCGCTGCGACCTGCGCCGTCGGCCAGCGGGCGACCCCAGGCCCGGAGGCTCGCCCCGGCCCGCCGGCTCCCGGTGGCGATCCTGGCGCTGGTTGCCTGTACGGCGCCAGTGCTGGCGGCGGCCTACTGGCTGATGAACGGAGTCAGCGGGCCCATCGGGCCCGCATCCGGCCAGATCGTGCCGTCGCTGGTATCCACGACAGCCGCAGCTGGGCGGCAACTTCGCACGCTGGTGCTCGGGACATCGGGCTCTGACGGAAGGGTGTCCTTCCTCCTGCTGCGCGGGGACAGTCCGCCGTTCAGCTATCCCGACGTTATCCAGGTGCCGTCCGCGGAGGCGGCCCTGTCTAAGGCAGTTGCCGCGCTGGTTGCGCCTGGCGGTGGCCAGGCGGTCGATCAGAGCCAGCAGCTTGCCCGGTTCGACATCGGCTTCGTGCTGATGCGGGCTCCCATTAATGACGGCCTGGCCAACGTGCTGGACAACGTCAGCGGCCTGACCGAGGTCAGCATGACGTCGGGGTTCGACCTGTGGCGGCTTTCCACGGCGCCGTCGCGGGTCAGCGTGCTCGAGCCGTCGGGCGCAGTCGTTTCCGTCGACTCGGGCGCGGTTAACGTCGCGGGGGCGCCGGTGCCTACCTCGGGCGGCACTGTGCTGCTCGCTGAGCCAGCGGGCGGCTGGTCAGCGACGCTCAACGGGCATGCGCTGACGCCGGTTCGGTCCCCGGCCGGCAGCTGGGCCCAGGCGTTCAGGCTGCCCGCTGGCGGCGGGACACTGGCCATCAGCCGGAATGCGCTCTGGCATGACCTCCTGATGGCCGCCGAACTGCTCGCATTCGTGGTCGTCGCTGCGCTGGCGCTGCCGGGCATCAGGTCGGCGGCCGAGATGGAGGCCGCTGCCGCCGCGGCGGCTGCCGGCGCTGGCACCCCAGACGCGGACGCAAGCTCGGGGGCTGATCCCGAGGCCGAAGCCGACGAGGTCGCCGGCCGGCGGCGGCGGGGGAGCGAAGGCGACCGCAAGACGGGGGTCGGCGCGGGCCGGTCTCGCGCCGCCCGACGGCGCGGCGGGTTGGCGCGGCCGACTCGTGCGGCCGGCAAGTCCGCCGGTCGCCGCGCGGCAGCCGTAGCCGAGAGCCGCGCGTCGGAGGCCGCCGGGGCGGCTGTCGCGGGCGGAGTTTCAGCGGCCTCAGGCAGCCGGGGCCGCGGTGCGGCTATTCCGACAGCAGCGCGGCCGGGTGCAGCGTGGCCCGCCGGCCAGCCCGCGAGCCGTTTCATCAGCGGTCCGCCTGACGGCGGGGCGCGGCCAGCGCAGGCCAGCGCGTCCGGTGGCGCAGACCAGTATGAGAATCCGTACGGCAGCCCGCCGCGCTCGCCGTCGGGCTCTGGC
>Ga0335073_10008308_pt1 | contig 14566 bp, 12 predicted proteins | sample Lox_Sample_22_FD_207093 | JGI IMG/M metagenome (GOLD analysis project Ga0335073, IMG submission 207093) | Soil microbial communities from Loxahatchee National Wildlife Refuge, Florida, United States - Lox_Sample_2.2 | ecosystem: Environmental > Terrestrial > Soil > Wetlands | place: USA... | reverse complement strand
CACCGTCCGAGATCACGTCGTCCACGATCACCACCCGGCCCTCGAGCGGGCTGCCCACGATGGTGCCGCCCTCGCCGTGGTCCTTGGCCTCCTTGCGGTTGAAAGCGTAGGGGACGCCGCGGCCGTGATGCTCGGCCAGGGCGATGGCGGTGGCTGTGGCGAGCGGGATGCCCTTGTAGGCGGGTCCGAACAGCATGTCGAAGTCCACGCCCGAGCCGATGAGGGCGGCGGCGTAGCAGCGCCCCAGCGCGGCCGCGGCGCGGCCGTCGCTGAACAGTCCGGCATTGAAGAAGTAGGGACTCTCCCGGCCGGACTTCAGCGTGAAGCTGCCGAAGCGCAGGGCCGCGCGCGCGAGCGCGAGGTCGATGAATTCCAGCTGGTAGTCGTGCATGATCGGACGGATGTCGCCGCGGACGGATGCCGTGCAGATTAACACCGGGGCCGGGCCTTGACCGACTCCACCCGGACGGCGCCCACGACGGCGGCCGCCGCAGCCCCGCGACGCGGCTTCGGGCGGGCCCTGAGGGCGTACTTCGAGCCCTACCGGCTGCCGGCGGTGCGCTCGATGCTGTTCCTCGGGTTCTCGAGCGGACTGCCGTTCTCGCTGGTCGGCCAGACGCTCAACGCCTGGCTGCGCGAGGACGGGGTGATGCGCTCGAAGATCGGCATGCTGGCCTGGGTGGGGCTCATCTTCTCGCTGAAGTTCCTGTGGGCGCCGGTCGTCGACCGGGTGCCGCTGCCGCTGCTGACGCGCGCCCTGGGGCGGCGCCGGGGCTGGATGCTGCTGGGGCAGTGCGGCATCGTCGCCGGGCTGCTCAATCTCGCCGCCGCGCAGCCCGGCGCCCACCTCACCCCCGTCGCCCTGGGGGCGCTGTTCCTCGCCTTCTGCGCGGGCACCCAGGACATCGCCATGGACGCCTGGCGGATCGAGTCGGCCCCCGAGGCATTGCAGGGCGCGATGGCCGGGGCCTACCAGGCGGGCTACCGGGGCGCGGTACTGGTGAGCACGGCCGGAGCGCTGGCACTGGCGCAGGTCGCCGGCTGGCACGCGAGCTACACGGCCATGGCGGTGCTGGGCGGCGTGGGCGTGCTCACGACGCTGCTGGTGAGCGAACCGCACCCGCACACCGCGCGTGTCTCCTACGAACAGGAGGGGCGGGTGCGCGCGTGGCTGCTGCGCAATGCGCACCTGCCGCGACCGCTGCAGGCGGCCGGCGGCGCGTTCGTGGGCGCCGTGCTGTGCCCGCTGACGGACTTCTTCAGCCGCTTCCGCCTCACGACCGCGGTGCTGCTGCTGCTGCTCATCGGCAGCTATCGGCTCACGGATTTCACCATGGGGCCCATGGCGAGCCCCTTCTACATCGACCACGGCTACACCTTGGAGCAGATCGCCGCCGTGGTGAAGGTCGTCGGGGTGTCGGTCTCGGTGCTCGGCGTGCTGCTCGCCGGCATGGTCATCGCGCGGCTGGGGCTGATCCGCTCCCTGGTGCTGGGGAGCCTCGCGATCATGGCCTCGAACTGCGGGTTCGCGTGGCTCGCCACCACCTCCGGGCCCACGCTCACCGGGCTGGCGGCGGTCAACATCGTGGACTTTCTCGCCCTGGCGCTGCATGGCACCGCGCTGATCGCCTTCCTGTCGGCGCTGACCAGTGCGCGCTACACCGCCACGCAGTACGCGCTGTTCTCATCGTTCTACGCGCTGCCCTCGGAACTGCTGAAGGGCACCTCGGGCTTCGTGGCCGACGCCGTCGGGTACCACAACTTCTTTCTCTACACGGCCTCACTGAGCATCCCCAGCCTGGTGCTGATCTACGTGCTCACGCGGCCGCCGCTCAGGGGTGCGTTGCCGGGATAGGGGGCGCCGTGCAGGCGGCACGGCGCGGATCGTTCATGACCGCGTGGCCTACGGCCCGCGGGACCTTCAGCCCGCGGGACCCTCAGCCCTCAGCCCGCGTCGAAGATGTCGATGCCGTCCAGGCCCCGCGCGCGCAGGTCGCGGTCCTCGTCGTAGCGGTCGAAGTAGCGGTCTAGGCGGGGACGGCCCTCGTCGGCTTCGATGTCCGCCGAGTCGCTCCAGTCCTCGGGAGCCTCGGACAGGGCCAGCAGCCGCTCATCGCACCAGGCATTCCAGTCCTCGAGGTCCAGTTCCTCCACGGAGCCGTCGGCGTACTGCACCTCGATGGTCGCGTCGTCATCATCCACCGCAACGACCTCGAAGGGCTCGCCGCCGTTCAGCCGGTACCAGTCACCGACGCTGGGAGGAGGGAATGCCATCGCCGATCTCCTGTGCAAGAGGTGCCGTACAACAGCAATGACGCCGCGCGGCGGGCGTTATGCTCTAGGACCCGCGGCACGCCCGGATGATGTTGCGCCTCGGTGGCCGCGCTTTCAAGGCTGGTAGAGTGGGGGCTGCAGACAAGCTTGCGCTGCAGGATCCGCATGCCCGGGGCCAGACGGCCTGCCAGACGTTCGCCTACTCAGATGTACGCCCAGCTCATCAAGTTCTTCATCGTCTTCTTCGTCGTCGTCGAGCCGCTGTCGATCGCGCCGGTGTTCGTCGGCCTCACCGACGGAGCGAGCCCGGCCTTCCGCCGCCGCATGGCCGTGAAGGCCGTCGTCATCTCGGGGCTGATACTGCTGCTGTTCTCGCTGGTGGGTACGCCGTTCCTCGCCGCCATGGGCATCAGCATCCAGGCCTTCCGCATCTTCGGCGGGCTGCTGCTGTTCCTCATCGCGCTGGAGATGGTGTTCGCACGCGAGTCCGGCACGCGCACCTCGACGGACGAGCAGGCCGAGAGCCGGCGCCGCGCCGACATCTCGGTGTTCCCCCTGGCCTTCCCGCTGATCTCGGGACCGGGGGCTTTGGTCACCATCCTGCTGTGGTTTGGCCCGTTGTCGCTCACCGCGCAGCCGTTGCAGTTCGCGCTCATGGCCGCATGCGTGGCGGTGGTGCTGGTCATGACCCTGGGCGTGCTGCTGGCGGCGGCATCGCTGATGGCCATCATGGGCGTGACCGGCACCAACGTGGCGAACCGCCTGTTCGGCGTCATTCTCGGCGCGCTGGCCGTGCAGTTCGTGCTGGACGGCGTGCGCGCGAGCTTCCCGGCGCTGTCCTAGGACCGGCGCGCGAAGGCCAGATCCCACACACCGTGGCCGAGGTCGAGGCCGCGGCGCTCGAACCGGGTGAGCGCGCGCGCATCGGGCCGGGGCACGAACCCGCCGCCGGGCGCGGTGTTCACCAGCGCGCCGCAGCCGCCCAGCACCTCCAGCATCTGTTCGGCGTAGGGCTGCCAGTCGGTGGCGAGCCGCAGCAGCCCGCCGGGACGCAGCCGGCTCGCCGCCAGCTCCGCGAAGGCGGGGTTCACCAGCCGGCGCTTGTGGTGGCGCTTCTTGTGCCAGGGATCGGGGAACAGCACCAGCAGCTCATCGATGCTGTCCTGCGGCAGCTGGGTGCTCAGCACCTCCACGGCGTCGTGGCCGCTCAGGCGCACGTTGCCGAGCGCCCGGGCCTTCATGCCCAGCAGCGCGCGGCCCACGCCCGGGAGGTGCACCTCGATGCCCAGGTGATCGCGCTCGGGGTGCGCGGCGGCAAGCGCCAGCAGGTGCTCGCCATTGCCGAAGCCGATCTCCACCACGCGCGGCGCGCTGCGCCCGAACAGCGCATCGAGGTCGAGCGGCGCGGGCGCATAGGGCACGCCGAAACGCGGCCAGAGCTCCTCGAGCGCGCGCTGCTGCGCCTGCGTGATGCGACCGGCACGCAGCACGAAGGAGCGCACCCCGCGCGGATGCACCGTCACCGCTTGCGGGCGCGCGCGCGCCGGGCGCCGGAGTCGAAGCGCGGCACCGCCACCGCCAGTTCCCCCTGCGCTCCACGCAGCAGCCGCGCCGGGCTGCCGAGGAATACCGGCCGCTGGTACTCGCCGTGGCCGGCGTCCAGTCCCGCGAATACCGGCACGCGCTGGGCGGCGGCGAACCGCTCCAGCACATCGCGGACGAGGTTGCGGCCGTCGGGCTCGTTGCCGCCGAGGAAGGTGCCGAACACCACGGCCCCGACCCCCGCGAGCAGTCCGGCCTGGGAGAAATGCTCCAGCATGCGGTCGACGCGGTAGCCGCGCTCACCGATGTCCTCCAGGAAGAGGATGCCGGCGCTGCGCCGCTGCAGCGGCGTGCCCAGCAGGCTCTGCAGCACCGTGAGGTTGCCGCCGAACACCCGCCCCGTGACCGGCGCACCGCGCCGGGCCGCGGCGTTGAGCGGCGCGAGGCCCGTGTAGCGCAGCTGCGGCCCGGCGCCGAACAGCACCGCGTGCAGCTCGGCGCGTTCCTCCTCGCGGATCGCGGCGGCGCCGAGGCGGTCGAGCAGCGGACCGTGGAGCGAGGGCCACTGCCAGTGCAGGTTCAGCAGGTAGTGCAGCGTCGTTGCATCGCTGTAGCCGACGAACAGCTTCGGGTGCGCCGGCGGTGCGAGCCGCAGCAGCCGCGGGATCAGGCGCAGCGCCCCGTAGCCGCCGCGCACACACCACACCGCGCGCGAGTCGCGCGCCCACAGCGCACGACGCAGCTGCGCGAAGCGCTGCGCGTCCGTATTCGCGCACAGCAGGTCCGCGCCGAACAGGTCGGGCGGCACGCGCGGCACCAGCTCCAGGCGGCGCAGGAATTCCACGCCCCGCTCCAGGTGTTCATCCGAGCAGCGGAAGCCCGGCGCGACCACATCGACGATGTCGCCCGCGCGCAGGATGGGCGCGGCGGCGCCCAGCCCCGCAGGCAGCGCACAGTACCGCGCGCGCCGTACGGGGCGTCCGGGGCGGGGCAATCCGCGGCTGGGGGTGCTGTCCGGCATGTGGCCACTCCTTGCGGCGGCATTCTAACCGCTGGCGCGGCGGGCCGAGGCGGTGCGCCGGGTGCGCGGCAACGCCCGCGCGGCTGCATCTGACGCCGGGCCGGTCCTGCGGCTGCGGCCGGATTTCCCCTTGCGGCCGGCCCCCGGCCTAGGTCAGGATTGCCCGCCTCGGTACCGGTCGATTCAACCAACTACGCCGGCTGCGGGGGGGTATGTCACGAGTTGCAGCTCTGGCCGCGTTTGCCGCGGCCCTGGTCGCGTTGCCCGGTCGCAGCCCGTGGGCGGATGAGCCGCCGGTGTCGGTATTTGCGCAGACGCCCCGGATCGGGGATGTGTCGATCTCCCCCAGCGGGCGCTACCTCGCCTTCATCGCCGCGGTGGGCAAGGTGCAGGCCGTCGTGGTCAAGGACCGCAGCGCCGGCACGGCGCCGCCGCACGCCGTGCTCTCCGCCGGGGAGGGCTTCTCGCTGCTGTGGTGCCGCTGGCCGAGTGATGCGCGGCTGTTGTGCGGCCTACATGCGCCGCTTGCGGATCACGGCGCGGTCACGCCCACCACGCGCCTGGTCGGCGTCGATCCGGATGGGAAGAACGTCAAGGTCGTGTTCGAGGACCTGGAACTCCCCGGGGAACAGCTCATCGACCGCATCATCGCCTGGGACGTGGATGGTGCGCCCGATACCGTGCTGCTCACCATGAAGCCCCTGGGAACGCAGCGGGCGCTGAGCGACACCCGCGCCCACGCCGCGACGGATGAGCAGAACCTGCCGGCGGTGTATGCGCTCGACGTGCGCACCGGTGCGCTGAAGGTGAGCGTGCCCGCGCACGACCCGCTGACCAACTTCCTGGCCGATGGCCACGGGGAGGTACGGCTGGGCTGGGGTGCGCCCGCGGCACCCGGCGGCTTCGGTCCCCCCGGTGCGACCGTCTACGAGGTGCGCAATCCCGCCAACGGCGATTGGATCACGCTGCCGATGCCCGTGCCCGGACTGCGTCCCGTGGGCTTGTGCGGTGGCGCGGCGCCGCAGTGCGCCTACGCCATCGGCCCCTCGGGGGGACGCGCTGCGCTCTGGCGCCTCGACCTCACCGGCAAGGTGGCGCCGACGGTGGAGTTCTCCCACCCCGCGGTGGACGTGGGCGCTGCCTTCATCGCCCGCGATGGGCACCTGTTCGGCGTGCGCTACGACACCGACCAGCCCTTCACCTACTTCACCGATGCGGCTGCCGGAAACATCGTCGCCGGCCTGAAGCGGCTGCTGCCGGATACCTTCGTCCAGCTGGGCACCTACACCGCCGACGGCCGGCAGATGATCATCCTCACGACCTCCGATGCCGATGCGGGCACGTACTACCTGTACGACCTCGAGCACGGCACCATCGCGCGCCTCGGCACGGCCTACCCGCAGCTGAATCCGGCGCAGCTGGCGCGCATGCGGCCGATCAGCTTCACCGCCCGCGACGGCACCAGCGTACCGGGGTACCTGACGACGCCCCCGGGGGCCACCCAGCATCTGCCGCTGGTGGAACTGGTGCATGGGGGGCCGGGCGAGCGCGACCTGTGGCAGTTCGACTTCCTGCGCGCCTTCCTGGTGAGCCGCGGCTACGCCGTGCTCCAGGTCAACTACCGCGGCTCCTCCGGCTATGGCAGCAAGTGGCTCACCGACAACCATGGCGACCTCGGTGGCCTGTCCTACTCCGACATCCTGGACGGCGCGCGCTGGGCCGTGCACTCCGGGCTGGCCGATCCGCAGCGCATCGCCATCATGGGCTCCGGTCAGGGCGGCTACGAGGCACTGCTGGCCGCGGAGCGCAACGGCGATGTGTTCCACTGCGCCGTGAGCCTCGCCGGCTTCTCGGACCTCACCCCGCCCGGCATGCCCGGCATGCCGGGCATGCCGGGGCCGGGAGGCGCATCGGGTGCGGCGGACCTGAGATATCCGCGCGAGCATGCCGCTGACGCCCAGGTGCCCGTGCTGCTGGTGCATGGGGATCATGACGCCGCGGTCGCGGTGGAACAGTCCAAGGCCATGGATGCCGCACTGACGTCCGCCCACAGGGCGCATCAGTTCGTGCTGCTGCCCGGTGCCGATCATTACTTCAGCATCGACGCCGATCGCGCCAGCATGCTGCAGGTGGTGCAGAGCTTCCTTGCTGCCAATCTGGGCGGGGTCTCGGCACATTGATCTGCGCCCCGCGCCGCACCGGCGCCGGGATGCCGCCGCCGGGCGGAGATGCCGCGCCGGCGGAGCAGGCGGCATTAACGGACGTTAATCCGGGCATCATCCGCGCTGCGGATACCGCAGTCGCAGTTCCCTATACAAAGGTGTAGTGTCATCCAGGACCGCCCCGTTTGCGTTGTACAGGGTGAATGAAGCCGGCGTCTCGGCCGGCGCGGCAGGCCCGGAAGGCCTGCACTGGAGATGACGATGAACACCCGGATTTTCACAGCACTGACCGCGGCCGCGCTGCTGGCAGCGGCGGGGCCGAGTTTCGCCGCATCCCATGGCGGATTCGGCGGCCACATGGGCGGCGGTCATTTCGGCGGCGGTCACTTTGCGGCGCCGCATTTCGCACCGCGCGTCGGTGTGCGTGTGGGCGGGACCTATGGCCTGCGCCCCGGCTACGGCGTCCGGGCCGGCGGTTGGGGTGGGTATGGCGGGTACCATCCATTCTGGGGCGGCGCCTGGCGCGGCGGGTACTGGGGCGGGGCGTTCTGGCCCGCCGCGTACTACGGCTGGAGCTACCCGCTGTTCCTGGCCGCGCTGCCGGCGCTGTATGCCACCTACTGGTGGGACGGCATGCCGTACTACTACGTGAACAACGTCTACTACACCTACAGTGCGGCCGATGACGGCTACGTCGTCACCGATCCGCCGCCGGTGTCGGCAGATGGCTCGGCCGCCGGCGGTGATGCCGAGTACGCCGCGCCCGCCGACGCTGCGCCGCCGCCCGCAGCGGCCGCCGTGCCCGGCCAGGGCGGGGCGATGCCCGGGGAGGTCTTCGCCTACCCGCGCAATGGGCAGAGCGAGCAGCAGCAGGCCACGGACAAGTACGAATGCCACAAGTGGGCGCAGTCCCAGACCGGCTTCGACCCGACCATGCCGCCCTCGGCGTCGAATTCTCCTGCCAACCGCGACCCCTACCGGCGCGCCATGATCGCCTGCCTGGACGCCCGCGGGTACAGCACGCGCTGAGGCGCCGAGGCGCTGCATGCTCCGCGCTGAGGTGCTGTGCGCGGATCCCACCCGGCAACGCGGCTGATTGCTTCCAAGACGGTTGACGCGGCCCCTGCGGGGGCCGCCTCCTTTGCCGCCCGGCGCAGATCCGGATGGGGCAGGCCGCGGTCAGCGCTGCAGGGCCTCGATCAGCGGCCGGTACTCCGGGAGCGCGGTGGTCTCGAGGTCGGCCACCTTGCCGCGGTCATCGCAGCGGCGCACCAGTATCGCTTCGCGGAAGTAGGGCTCGCGCTCGAAGGCCGCGACCTCCGCGGCCGACATGGGACCGCCCTGCAGCTTCAGGGTGTGCACCGAGGCGCCGCTCAGTGCCGCCAGGTACCCCGGTTCCGCGGCACACAGATAGCGCTTGGCAGGCACATGCAGCCGCACCGGTTCGGTAACCTCGGGTCCGAAGCGCCTCGCCAGCCATGCTGCGCCCACCGCCTCATGCCGCCCATCCTCGGTCCATTCGGCGATGTCATCCGGGCAGTCCTCGATCAGGTGGCCGATGTCGTGCAGCAGGGCCGCGAGCACCAGCGGCTGCGGTGCAGCCTCCCGGCGCGCGAACCAGGCGGTCTGCAGGCAGTGCGCGGTCACCGAGACGCATTCTCCGAAGTAGGCGGACGCGCCCCGCCGCTGGAATATGGCAAATATGTCGTCGGCCGTGCTCATGGTGATCTCTCGATGCTGCTATGCAATTACACGCCCCCAGTCTAACTGAGCTTGCAGACAGCGTCGGCGCCTCTCGCCAACCCGCACCGCCTGGTTTAGGATCAAAACAACGTCGGCGGCCTTCGGGCTCCAGCCGATCGGCACACAAATAAACACCGGGGATGTCATGAATATCAGACCGCTTCTGATGGCGGCAGCGCTCGCGTGCGCCGCCGCTGCCAACGCCGCACCGTATCCGCGTCCCGGCATGCCGGCCGCCGTCGATCTCGGCGCTTCTGCTGCCGACCAGCAGATCACGCTCACCGTGGCCATGAAGCTGCGCAACACCGCGCAGCTGCAGTCGGACCTGCAGGCGCTGTACACGCCAGGCAGCGCGAGCTACCACCAGTTCCTCACCACTGCGCAGTTCGCGGCCGCCTATGGTCCGAGCGCTGCGACCGTTGCGCAGATCACGCAGCGGCTGCAGGCCGCGGGTTTGTCGGTGTCGCGCTCCTCCACCACGCTGCTGTCGGTCACCGGCACGGTGGCGGCGGTGCAGAGCGCACTGGGCGTGCAGCTGCATGACTACGAAGTGCCGGCGGCGGGTACCGTGCCCTCCTACCGCTTCCGCTCGCCGCTGAGTGAACCGCAGGTGCCGGCGGAGATCGCGGACCAGGTGCAGGGTGTGTTCGGCCTGGACACCCGCCCGCGGTTGATGCCGCGCTACCGGCATGCCGTGCCCGGCAGCGTGGTGGGCGCCCCGCCGGCCGGGAGCGCGAGTACCGGTTCGGCACCCAACACCCCGGACCCGCCGGGACAGTGGACGGTCGTGGACCTCTCCCAATACTACGACGTGAATCCGCTGTACGAGCAGGGTCTCAACGGCCGTGGCAAGACCATCGCCATCGTGACTTTTGCATCGCTCACGCCCAGCGATGCCTACTACTACTGGAGCGCGGCGGGGCTGACGGTACGCCCGAACCGCATCCAGCAGATCCCTGTCGATGGCGGAGCGGGCGCGCCCAGCGACGCCTCCGGCTCGATCGAGACCACCATCGATGTCCAGCAGTCCGGCGGCCTCGCGCCCGAAGCGGATATCCTGGTCTACGAAGGGTCGAATACCAACCAGGCCTTCGTCGACGCCGTCGCGGCCGCGGCCGACGCCAACATCGCCGACACGGTCTCCATGAGCTGGGGCGAGTGGGAGGCGTTCGACGTGGCGGGCAATTCGCCGATCATCACTCAAGGGCCCGTTACCGATCCGGTGACCGGACGGCCCACGACCATCAGGGGTGCGTTCAACGACATCCTCACGCAGATGGCCTTCCAGGGGCAGAGCTTCTTCACCTCGGCCGGCGACGCTGGCGCATACGATGCCGCCGACTGGTTCCCGCAGCCCCAGTTCTCGTCCATTCTCTCCGTCGATGATCCGGCCGTGCAGCCGTTCGCGACGGCCGCCGGCGGCACCACGCTGCCGGGCCCGCAGACCTACCCTCCGCTCAACGGCGCAGCGACCTTCTCCAATGGCCAGAGCACCTACACCGTCAATATCCCCACCGAGCAGGCCTGGGGCTGGGATTATCTCAGCCCGGTGTGCGCCCTGTCGGGGTATGACCCGGTAAGCTGCGGCATCTACCCGGTCGGCGGCGGCGGCGGCGTCAGCAGCTACGTGCCGCGTCCGTTCTACCAGGCAGGCGTGCCGGGGATCGCGAACACCGCTTTCGGCCAGGCGCTGTACCAGCTGCAGCCGAGTCCGCCGCAGTTCATCTGGAGCCTGCCCGGAGGCTATGCCGGACGCAATGTTCCGGACCTGTCGATGAACGCCGATCCGCAGACCGGCTACATCGTCTACTACACCAGCAACGTCGACGGGTTCGTGGCGCTTCAGTACGGTGGCACGAGCTTCGTGGCGCCCGAGCTGAACGGCATCGCCTCGCTGTACAACCAGGCGCTGGGCCGCCGGCTGGGGCTGCTGAACCCCGCGCTGTACGACATTGCCGCCGACGGCGGTGCCTACAACGGTCGGGCCGCGCCGTTCCGGGACATCACCCGCGGCGACAACTGGTACTACCACGGCGTTCCCGGGTACGACCAGGCCACGGGCCTCGGCGTGCCGGACGTGGCGAACCTGCTGCAGGCGCTGACCCGGTATTATCGCTGAGGTCTGCGCTCGAGGGCCGGCCCCGCCGGGGCCGGCCCTTGCCGGATGAGGATTCGAACGCGCTGATCGGAGATCGAGCATGTCCCGCAGGCGGCGCTCATCGCGTGCCTGCCTGTGCCGCGTCCTGCGCCACGTAGGACCGGGCGAGCGTTCCCTTGCCGCGCGCGATGGGCAGCAGGGTCGGGTAGAACTGTACGAACGTGGTGTCGACCGCAGCGTGCGCCGCGTGGCAGCTGTAGCAGTCGGCCGACTGCGGGATGAGTTTGCCCTGGGGCCCGCCGTCGTCGAAGGTGAAGAACGCCCATTTGCCCGGGAAACGCGCACCATCGCGCACGTGCACCTCGAGCCCCATGGGCGCGCCCTCCTGGTAATGGCCCGCCCGGTTGATGGAGCCCCGGCTGCTCGCGCCGCGGACCTCGAGCACCAGCATGGTCCCGTCCGGCCAGGTGCCCGTCTGCACGAACGCCCGGTATGCGGCCGGATTCACGAACACGTTGTCAAACATGTGGTGTGCCGTATCCGCGTTGGCCGAGTAGCTCATATCGAAGCCGGTGGTGAGGTAAGTCCATTCACGGTAGTCGGTGGGGAGATGAAGCCCGCCGTCCGGGGTGTATTTCGGCTGCTCGGCCTGATCTGCGGCCACGGCGGCGCCCGCAGTCGACAACAGCATGACGACTGAGACGATCGGAGCGAACGGTACGATGATGCGCATGTCCGAAAGGCTAGCATCCGGTCATCGCTGCTGCCATGGGATCGCAGCGCGGGCCCGCCGGCAGGGGGACGCCCCGCGCTGGTGGCTGCGGCGGACGCTGGTGGCTGCCGCGGCGGAACTGAAGTAAAATCACCGATCCGCGCGGGTGTAGTTCAATGGTAGAACTGCAGCTTCCCAAGCTGCTAACGTGGGTTCGATTCCCATCACCCGCTCCAGTCGCTTCCCCGGCACCGGCGTACGCCAGCATACGAGAATCGCCTTAAGTGGCTGACTTTCTAGGGTCTGGTGACAATGTCCATGACCCCGACGTTGCCCGGCAACATGCGCTGGTATACGCGCACATTGGCTCGCGTTTCACACGCAGGGAACACAGCAGAGGCCGGGGGAGCCCGGCCAAAAGGCGACGATCCTGCCTTCAGGCAGACGCGCCAATCGCACGGAGGTGTTCTACGACCCTATGTGCGGTAGTGCTCGGGTTTTCATCCTCAATGCCGGTCCTAGTGGAGAGCCAGCGGGCGTTCGTGAGGGCTGTTTCCAGGCGTGGCAGCAATTGCTTGATGCATTCCCTGTCTGCCTTCTTGTATTCCGGCATGTGCTGCCGGACGCGCTGGATGACACTGTCGCACTCGTTGAATGCCGCATCAGTCTGCTCGAAGTGCAGCAGGGTCCAGACCTCGAAGCACGGGACCGACGCCGCTTCCTGAATTGGGAGGGGTTTCCTGGCGCGAGTGGCAAGGGCGCGAATCTTGGTGCGCGCCTTGGCAACGTTTACGGGTTCGTCTCGGTCGAATACGCAGAAGATGTGGTCGTATCCACCCGGCTCCTTTGCTTTCTTTTCCGCGTAATCCACAACTGAAGTGGGCGCCGAGCCGCCCTGACCACGAGGGATGATGACCTCGGCGGTTCCAAGACCGAGCTGGCGGCGTACCTGGTCGAAATATTCCTGTTCAGTTTCGCCCTCGCAAACTATGAGGGTGATTGCCTTAGGCTTGCGCTCCCCGGGGCGTCGCCGAAGTTGATTGTGCCCACGGATCTGCGATATGTGCTCGTGCCGTGCCAAGGCTCAACCGTCCAGTTCACCTACGGTGGGCACAGCACCATACCGGCCCTTCAGGTAACCGCGCTCAACCGCCTCATCCTTCCTGGGCTGGTAGTCCAGCAACGGATACAGATGGGTGGCCTGATCTGGATACTTCTGCAGAAACCAGATCTGGTCCCGGCGCAGCAGATCGGAAGCCAGCAGCGTGGTGTCATGTGTGGTGAAGATCAATTGCGCGTTCTTGGTGTTCTTGCTGCTGTGGAACAGCTGCACCAGAAAGCGCGTGATATAGGGGTGCAGGCTCCTGTCCAATTCATCGACGAGGAGCGTAGCTCCAGTATTCAGGGCGCGAACCCAGCCGCCGGCAAATTCGAACAGCTTCCGGGTGCCGTCCGATTCGTCGTTCAGGTTGAACGGTACATCTTCAGGTCCATCGTTGCGCTTGTGCCACGTCTGGATTCTGATACGTTTCGCGGCTGGAGGAGTCACGCCAGGGGGCAATGGCTGTGAGAACTGGATCCTGATTCCAGGCGTCGGTGTCTCTGCCAGCGAATTTTGATGGTCTTCTTCGATCATTTCGATGCGATCGATGCCGATGTCTGCCGCCTTCAGGTATTCCGTCAGCTGTTCGGTGCCGCCCTGCTGCCGGAGCAGTTCCAGCGTCAGGAACGGATTGAAGATGTTGTTGGCGGTAAGCACGATGAGGTCTTGGGCGACCCAGCTGAATGCCGGCTTCAACTGTTCGTTGTTGAGCTGGACAGCAGTCGAAAAGAACAGGGAGTTGGATCGTGTGAACTCCTGCCAGACCTTCTTCTCGGTCTTCTCACCCTTGAAGTTCGGACCGAACCACCAGTCGTAGGTCTCCGTCTCGGATCGGTATTCGCGTTCGAACCACCGCTGGGGCCGGTCTTTCGGATAGGCGACCATCCATTCCTTCTCAACACGCCGGGAGGTGACGGCGCAGCTGTACTCGTAGCGGGTCTGGTCCGCGGCGACGAAGATGATGCTGAACTCGGTGGATTGTTCCGCTGAGCCCTTGTTCAGGAGGAACGGCCACACGGGCATGGGCTGCCCCTCCTGGCTCGCCACGGCCGAGTTCACGATCAGCTGCTGCAACGTCAGGAGGGCGCGGAGAAGGTTGCTTTTGCCCGAGGCGTTCGGGCCGTAGATGACCGCCGAGCGCAGAATGCCGCCCAAGCCGTCTTCGGCTGGGGTCAGGTTCAGGGGCAGCTGAGTGTCTCGGCGGTTTGCCAGCAGGTTGAGGGTCTGCCGGGACTGGATGGACCGGAAGTTCGCGACGCTGAACTCGACCAGCATGGCGTGGTTTCCTGATAGTGAGAATCGGATGCGGAGATTTACTGATTATCTGCGATAAATCAACTGTAATTTCATAAAGCAGGGAAATAAGGTAGGATTTTTACGAATTATATGCAGTTGAACATAATCAACCGACGTATCCGACCCGGTAATGGGCTCGCCGTGAGTTACAGAGCCTTGCGGGTCGGGTGTCCGAGGAGGGCAGGACGAGCATTCGTTACGACAGCCTTGATGGCACTGTGCGTGAAGCCATGGTTCGCGAGCTTGAACGTGATCAGGCCAACGGCTCCTTGCACATCAGCCCGCTCCCGATACGTTGGCTGAAGGTGAGTTCAATCGATTCTATGCGCGTGGCCTCTGCTCGGATGTGACTGCATCAGGGGGGGCTGAGGTTGAGGTGTACCGAGGCAAAGACGTTCAGAATCCTCGTCCCGAGTCACAGGCCATGATTGGCCGGCGATTGCCAGCCGCGGGTTTGCTTGATGACCTTCGGGCTGCACAGGGGGTTGAGCCTGCGTTGGGGCTGCCGCCGGGGCCAAATTCCGGTCTTACGGTACGCCGCGCATAGACTTAACCCTACATAAGTTGGCGGCGATCGAGTGACAGATAGGCCCTTATCTGCGCCGGCATCAAGTGG